>Ga0302325_10005210_pt1 | contig 29727 bp, 26 predicted proteins | sample Palsa_T0_2_FD_201948 | JGI IMG/M metagenome (GOLD analysis project Ga0302325, IMG submission 201948) | Peat permafrost microbial communities from Stordalen Mire near Abisko, Sweden - Palsa_T0_2 | ecosystem: Environmental > Terrestrial > Soil > Palsa > Peat permafrost | place: Sweden: Abisko...
AACGGCACGGATTCAAACAACCGGCGCAGATATCCCATCTGGAAAGCTCCCGGCCTGTCCAGCGCTTCGTACCACGGAACATTCGCGCCGATGATGCCGCCCTTCCTGCCCAGCCATGGATTCTCCCGGATACCGGCGATGCCGCCAGCCAGATTGGCGTCTGGCGGCGGTACGTACATCTGCCATACATTGTTATCGCCGTAGGTATGCCCACAGGCTCCCGCCAGCAACGACCAATAGGCCGCCTGCCTCACGTCGAAATCGTCGAATCGTTGCAGTCCGCTCATCCCCGCTAAGTAGAATCCAACGGGAATTTCTTCATATCGATTCTCGCCGTCGAGCGTCGGCCGTTCCGGCTTGAGACGCAAATCGCGCTCCGCATAGAGTCCGTTGTCGTGGTCCCGCGCCGCGTGCGACGACTGATACATGTTGAAATCCAGCCATTGCGCATCGTTGAGCATTTCCGAGGAGTCACCCGGTCCAACCGGGTGAAAAGTAATCAGATGGTTGCCGCCATCGCCTTCCCGCAGCCCTTTGGCGAGCGCGTCCATGGTGGCACGCTCCCGCGGGTTGTCGATGGCGCGATCACCCCCGAGAATCCAGATGACGGGCTTATCTCTGTATCGACCGCCGACGAATCTTCCATACTGCCGTGCAGATTCGGGATTCGGGAAAATCGAGTCCGCCGATTTCCAATATTTGCCCCACGTGGGAAGAACACCCACAAACATTCCCAGGTCTTCCGCCTTGTTTATGATGAAGTCGACATGCCGGAAGTACGCCTCATTGGGCTTTCCGATATCTCCTCCTGTAAGTGGCAGATCGCCATAAGCATTCGGAACTGTGAGGCCGCCCAACTCACTCAGGATAACTGCCTGAATTACCGTAAAGCCCTTCTGTGAGCGGTTGGCAAGATACCGTGAGGCGTCCTCCCGATTCAGGCGATGGAACAGTTCCCAAGCGGTGTCGGCCAGATAGAAAAATGACGTTCCATCGTCGAATTCCAGGTAGCGGTGATTTGCGGATACTCTTAGCTTGCCATGCGCGGGTGCGGGAGCGGCGCCGATTGAGAGATTGCCGGCCAATACTGCCAATACCAATAGTCTGGCAACCTGTGGCATGATGACCTCGATTGAGAAGCAGTTATCAGTTTAGAGACCCGTTCACACCAACTTCACAAACTCACCGTATGCCAAGAGGCGATGGTCGTGCGTCAGAAGCGCCATGCCTTCCATTTGGGCCTGCGCCACTAGCATCCGGTCGAATGGATCCGCGTGGTATTTGGGCAAGGCGCCCGCGGTAACCGCATGCCGTACCGAAATCGGCAGAGTCTCCAGGTCGCTTTCCTCGATAGCCGCCTCTAGTGATGTCGGAGCGCTCAATTTGCCCAGCGCCTGTTTAATGGCGATCTCCCAAGCGCTGGCGGCGCTGACCACTACCCGGTTGGATCCGTCTCGAATGATTCGGCTGGCAGGCGCGGATAAGGCGCGATCCTTTGCCAGCCACCACAGCAAGATATGGGTATCGAGCAAGACCGTCATGGCTCATCGCCCTCGAAGGCCTTCATTACGTCGGCGGGCAACTCGTCGAAATCGGGCGCGATCGAGACCTTGCCTTTCCAGATCCCTGGCTTGCGTATGCCGCTCTTAGATTGGTACGGCTTCAGCCAGGCCACCGGCTTGCCGGCTTTTCCAATAACGATCTCTTCCCCGTGCGCGACCCGCTCCAGGAGCTTTGAGAGCTCCGTCTTGGCCCGATGAACGTTGACGATTTCCATAGGACTAAACTAAGCTTAGCTAATTCGCGGCCCGGCGGCAAGCGGCGTCGGGCAAGGGACCGGTATGCCGCCCGCCTTGTGTCAAGGAAGCAAGCCATCCGCACGGCGGAGGGCCCGAGCCTCTTGAAAGGCTTCGGCATCTTCATCGTCCGGTCCAATCAGGCCGACCTCCTTTCCCTCCGGCGTGAGGAGCCAGTACCAGTAAAAAATCCGGAGGGACAGAGTCGCCTTACGCACGCTCGCGATCAGATATCCCCGGCAGCGACCCCTCGGCACAACCCTATAGCCGCCCCCTGTCGAAATGAACCGCGCTTCCTTGGTCTTCATGTCGAACCGATAGATGGCATTTGACGTGGTCGCGTAATTGACTTGGAAATAGAGGTACCGGTTATCGGGTGATAATTGCGGCGAAAAGAGATGGCTGAACCTGAGCCCAGAAGGATCTCCTGTGGCGTCGTTCACGGGGCCGGCGAAGACGAGCTTGGGATTGGGGGGGGCGCTCGGAAAGGTTCACGGCCCAAAGCCCGTTTGGCGGCAGGCAGTCCGACGGTGGAGCGCAGAGGTTGCCAGGAGCCGGGCGAGCGAACACAACCGTCTTTCCGTCAGGCGACAGGCTGGAGTCAAAGTCCTCGCCAGACGAAGTGAGCCGCCCCTCGAATCCACCCGGCTCAGTAAGGTATATCGAACCTTCGCTCTCGCTGACGCTTTGCCCCAGGAGCGCGGATGCCAGCAGACTCACCAGGCCAGCAGGCGACACATGTTTGGCCCTACACACTCACCACCGGACATGGCGACAGGCGGATGATGGAATAAGCCTGGCCGGTCAACCGCCCGATAATACCCGCATCCGTGCCGCGGCCGATCACCAGAAGATCCGCCTCCGCTTTCCGGGCTTCCTCACAGATCATCTCCGCCGCCGGACCCATGGTCATTACAACTTCAGCCTTCGTGCCGGCGTTGTGCTGCAAACCGGCGATCACCTTCTCCGCGCTATCCAGCAGGAATTTCCGCCATTCCGGCGAGAAGTAGTAACCCTCCGTGCGCGGATCGAGTTCGGCCAGTGCGTGCACTAGCGTGAGCTGCGCGGCGGTCTCCGTGGCCAGGCGCGCGGACCATCCCAATGCGCGGGCTCCGGCAGGCCCCAGATCGAGGGCGCACAAGATGCGTTTCAGCGTGGGCTCTCCCGCCCGCGGCGTCTCCGCATGCGCGGTGGTCCAGACCGGACAATCGGCGTCGTGCAGCACCTTGGCTGTAACCGACCCTAGCAGCATGCGGCGGAACGGGCCGTAGCCGTGTGTCGGCATCATGATGAGACCAGCCTCCTCGCGCCGCGCGCATTCCACGATCTCGCGCGCCGGATCGCCTTCCAGCAACAGCCGCCGCACGCGATGCGGACGCAGTTCTTCGCTCAGAAAACCGGCCATGCGCACCTCGGCATCCTTTTGCCGTTCCGAGCGCAAGTCCATCAGGATGGGTCCGCCCAGTTCCACCGCGCCGAACTCGTAGTAGGGTGGCAGCACGTGCAACAGGATGATTTCGGAATCGAATCGCTCCGCAACCGGAACGGCATAGCGAGCGGCCTGGGTGGCGCGCTCGGAAAAATCGACAGGCAGAAGAATCTTCGCGATCGGGAACATGGGCGCCTCCGTTCACTCCCGATCTTACTGCGATTGCACACCGAAGGCCAGCCGGTCACACGGCGCGCGGGCGAAGGGGCGAGCGGGCGAGCCGGCGATTTCGAGATAGAAAATTTCAATCGCACCCATAGAAATGTTCCTCTTTAGCGGCTCTGGGCGCCATTGCACAATAGGTAAAGAATCGCCCAAGTCCCATTTTCATCCCAAGTTGGAGATCGTTCCCAGTGAAGCGGTATGTGGTTCTCTTGAGTTGCCTGCCCGCCGTGGCCCTGGCACAATCCGCCTCCGAGTTGCAGGCGAAAATTACAGCTCTCCAAGCCGCCAAACGCGCGGCCCAAAGCGCCGGCGACAATGCCTGGATGCTCACCAGTGCGGCGCTGGTCCTTATGATGACGGGGCCTGGTAGGCCGCAAGAACGTATTGGGCGCCATGATGCAAAGTTTCATTATGATGGCGGTGGTAACCGTCCTGTGGGCCGTGGTCGGCTACAGCAGATCTGGAACCAGATTATAGGATGTGGCATCTCCTGGGCTGGCGATCATGGGTACGTTAATCGTGCTGAAGATTTGCGACGCGCTGATCGGCTTGCGAGTCACCGAGGCGCAGGAGATGGAAGGGCTGGACGTCAGCATGCACGGCGAGGAAGGCTACATACTGGAAGGGTAGGGCGAGGGACCAGATGAAAAAAATCGAGGCCATTATTCAGCCGTTCAAGCTGGATGAAGTTAAGGAAGCGCTGATGGGCATCGGCGTGGATGGCATGACTATCAGCGAGGTGCGCGGGCATGGCCGCCAGAAGGGCCATAAAGAGGTCTATCGGGGACGCGAATACACCGTCGATCTTCTGCCCAAGCTGAAAATCGAAGTGGTCGTCGCCGATGCGCGTTGCGAGGAATTGGTCAAAACGTTGACCGCCGCGGCGCGCACCGGCAAAATCGGCGACGGCAAGGTATTCGTTTTCGACGTGGCGGAGGCCATCAGGATTCGGAACGACGATCGTGGCGACGCCGCCCTGTAACGATCCAGTGCGGGCCCTTGCGGAACGCACCGCGCTGGTGGACGGCATGGTGGAGCGCGCCGCCGCAGACCAGCTTTGGCCGCGTTTTCCCGCTGGCATGGCGCTGCTTGCCGTGGGCGGCTACGGCCGCAGACACCTGTTTCCGCATTCCGACGTCGACCTTCTGCTGCTCATCGAAAACTCACGGCTTGGCACGGACACGCGTGAGCGTCTTTCCGCCTTTCTGCAGACGCTCTGGGATGCCGGCCTGCGCCTGAGCCATTCGGTGCGCACACCGGAAGAATGCGCCGAAATTCACGACCGGAATATCGAGCTGAACGTCAGCCTGCTCGATCAGCGATTCCTGGCCGGCGACCGCGCCCTGTATGCCAACTTCGCCGGCCGGCTGCCGCGCTTCCTGCACGCCCAGCGCGACACCTTGGCGCGCAACCTGGCGCGCCTTACCCGCGAACGGCACCAGAAGTATCAGGACACTTTCTATCACCTGGAGCCCAATATCAAGGACACGCCCGGCGGCTTGCGCGACTACCAACTGGTCCGCTGGCTGGCGCGTATTCGCGACGTGGAAGCCCTCGAGATCGAACCCGCGTTTCTGTTCCTGGCGCGTTTGCGCTGCTTTCTGCACTCGCGCTCCGGCCGGGACAATAACACGCTTACTTTCGACGCCCAGGAGCAGGCAGCCGAATACCTGGCGCTCCCCGGTGCGGCGCAACTGATGCGCGACTACTTCCGCCATGCGCGGGACGTCTATCGCGCGGCCGTGCGCGAACTCGAATCCAGCGAGGCGCAAAACAGTTCGCTGTTTACGCAATTCAAGGATTGGCGCACGCGCCTGTCGAACGCCGATTTTACGGTGGCGCGCGAACGCGTCCACCTACGCGTGCCGCAGGGCCTGGAAGCCGATCCGGAATTGGCGCTCCGCCTGTTTCAATTTGTGGCGCGCCACGGCATCCGTCCTTCCGCGGAAACCGCACAGCGCGTATCCGCCGTGGCCCCGCGAATCCAGGAATGGTTTGCCACGCCGCGGCCGGTGTGGCCGGCGCTGAAGGAGATCCTTTCGCTGCCCTACGCGGCCGAGGCGGTGCGGGGCATGCACGATACCGGGGTGCTGCGCGCCATCTTTCCGGAAATGGCGCAGATCGAGTGCCTGGTGATACGCGACTTCTATCATCGCTACACGGTGGACGAGCATACCCTGGTCACGCTGCAAGTGCTGGCAGGTTTGCGCGCCGCGCGCGATCCGGCCGTCAAGCGCTATACCGATCTGCTCTCGGAGATGGAAGAACCGGCGCTGCTGCTGTGCGCCTTGCTGTTTCACGACGTGGGCAAGGCCGTGGAGAACGGCGGCCACGCGGCGGCCTCCCTGCATCTCGCCGAGCCGGCTCTGGAGCGCATCAAGATGCCGCGCCCCGAACGCGACATGGTTTGCTTCCTGATCGGGCGGCATCTGGAAATGTCGGCGGTGATGAATTCGCGCGATCTGCAGGATCCCGCCACCGCGCGCCACATGGCGCAGCGCGTGGAAACCGTGGAGCGCCTCAAGGCGCTGACGCTGATGACCTATGCGGACATCAGCGCGGTGAATCCCACGGCCATGACGCCCTGGCGCGCCGAAGTGCTGTGGCAGCTCTATCTATCGACTTACAACGAGCTGACGCGCGAACTGGAAACCGATCGCATTCCAGCCGCATTGCTGGAATCGCCCGAAAAACGCGCCTTTCTCGCGGGGCTGCCCACGCGCTACGCGCGCACCCACTCGGCGGAAGAGATTGACGCGCACCTGAAACTGGAGGGCGTATACCGCCAGCGCGGCGTGGCAGTGGCGCTGGATAAGTTGGAAGCCGCCTGGCGTTTGACATTGGTGACGGGCGACCGGCCTTTTCTGTTCGCTTCCGTGGCCGGCACGCTCTCCAGCTTCGGCATGAATATTCTGAAGGCGGAGGCTTTCTCAAACAGCCAGGGCACCGTGCTGGATACCTTCACCTTCGCCGATCCCACGCGCACACTGGAGTTGAACCCCACGGAAATAGACCGGCTGCGCGCCACCGTGGAGCGCGTGGTGCTCGGCCGTCTGGAAGTGCGCCAGCTTTTGCAGCACCGTGCCAAGCCCGCGCCGCCCAGCCGCGGTTCGCACGTGCACCCGACAGTTTCCTTCAACCCGGAGGCGTCCGATAGCGCGGCGCTGATTGAAATTGTGGCACAGGACCGGCCCGGATTGCTCTACGATCTGGCGTCGGCTATCTCCTCGCAGGGCTGCAATATCGAGGTGGTCCTGATCGACACCGAAGCGCACAAGGCTATCGATGTCTTCTACGTGACTGCGGCAGGGCATAAGCCGGAAGGGGAGCAGTTGGAGAAGTTGGGCGAGGCGCTGCGGCGGGCTTGCGGGGCATAAGATCTCCCATACTAGCCTTAGGCGCAGATGGGAACCGATTCGAAACCCGGTACGGTTGTTTTCGATAGAAGGCAAGTCTACCGGCCTTTCCTGGAACGGCTGAACCCGATCGGCTCTCCCAACGCCGACCTGATAATTCCTCGTAGTCACGATCCTCGAAACTCCGGCGAGCCGCCCATTCACGTTGCGTTCGCAAATGCGGCCGAATTGAGCCGCGGCATGCAGATGGCGCTTGTGGGTGGCATCGGCTCGGGTAAAACAACCGAACTCTTGCTCACGCAGAAGGTGCTTAGCCGACATTCCGATGCCGTAAATGTCTCTGTTGATCTCTCGGAGTTCACCGACCTCAACGAGATCAACACGGGTGCAATTCTCGCCACCGCTGGCATGCGGCTCTATTCAAAGCTGCTCCTACGGCTGAAAAAATCCGGTGAGGACTTGCCGGACGATGTCAAGCCTGCACACGCAAAGCTACGCGAACTCGCACTCGGCACGACGAAGTGGGTCACGGACGAGCCGGTTGAATTTGAGGACGAGGATCCAAACATGGTCCGAGTCGAGGTCCCCGGCCTGATGAGGCTGAGGTTTCCGGCTCTTCGCCGCAAGGTAGCGGAGGTACAAGAACTATTCCTGATTATCGCCGCGCCCCTCTTGGAGGCAGACGCGCAGATCACGCTACTCATTGATGGTCTTGACCGCCTCATCCGCCCGGAGATCTTCCGGGAGTTTGCCGAGCAGGATCTCCAGGCGATCAAGGGAACGAAAATCACTGTCATCATGGTGGCTCCTTTACTGCTCTGGTATGACAAGAGCCGGTTTCTGCAAGACTACTTCGATCTTGTCAAGCACATACCGGCTGCAGCAGCCGGCCCGGAGGACTCGACGTTTCTGAGTAACATCCTAGAGCGCCGGGGCGCCCTCGATCTCATGGATCGCTCACAGGTCGACTCCATCGCCAAGTATTCAGGTGGAGTTCTGCGAGACCTTTTGACCCTGGCGCGCTCGGCAGCCGAATACGCATATCGCGACGATGAAGACCGCATTGGCCGACCACATGTGACTGCTGCCATTGCCCAGCTCGGCAATCGTTATCTCGTGGGGCTGGGGAATTCACACAAGAGGCTGATTCGAAACCTCTTGGAGAATTACGCATTTGATGTCGACAATTCGACTGCGCGAGAACTTCTCGTAAATCGCCAGGTTCTGGAATATTTCAGCGGCGGACGCGAATCCTTCGCGGTTCATCCCGCGCTCGCGAAGGTTCTACCCAAATCAGCATGACCGATGCCTCAACTACGACAGCCTTCCGCCTCGTCAGAAGGCTGGCCGCTATCGGGCATCAGAATCCGTCGCTCTATCTGCTTATCTGCGACGCCACAGCGCTCAGCTTGATTCAGGCTGACCTTGCGGCCGAGCTGGAGGTTCAACTCGGAGTCGGCCTTCGCGCGCTGGCCGCGGCCGAAATACGACCCGAAAGGCTGGCACACGCATTCACGGGTGCGGGTGAGCGGGCGACCCTCGTTAGCTTCAACCACTGGTTGCCCAAGCTGGTTTCCGCGCTGGACCGCAACATCGTCCTATTGACGACAGCCGGAGCGGTGTTGCTTCTGATGACCCAGGAAATCGCCGAGCGGATGTTGGCGACAGCTCCCAACCTGCGCAGCCGTCTCACGGACGTTCTCACGATCAAGGCAGATCTGGCTTTTGGGAGCGATCACGCGTGAGTGGTGATGGTGACCTCTTGCGGCTGGCACGGGAGCGCGACAACCAAATGGAGGCGGCTCTGGGCGCGATGTACCTGGAATCGCCTGCCATGCTGGGACGCAATCTTAGGAACTACCTTTCGCGCCAAGTTGACCGCGGGCGGATGAAGCACACGGACGAGAAGATTCCTCGGCTTCTCGCGGGCGGGAATGACGAAAAGGGTCTCCAGAAACTCGTCTGCAACGCGTGGGAATTCGCCTCCGATGCCGGGCTTTCGTTCGAGATCGTAGGTCAAGAGCAGCGAGGCTGGCTAATAAGGAGGTTTGAATTTCATTTGCGCCTGCCGTCGTCGCGGACCATTCGGATGGTACGGATCGAGCTAAACACTCAATCTTCGCATGACCCCTTGAAGGTTCCACGCTGCCATTTCCATATCGGCGATAGCGAGGCGCATATCCCATTCCCGATTATGGACCCCCGGCTGATATTGCACCTCATCTGCGAGCATGTCGAGCCTGATTTGGCACGTAAAAGGCATCACGCCGGCGACAGGAAAATCCGCCGCACCAATAGCCCGCCACAGCGCTCGTCCACAACGCGCCAGCCCCAAGGGCACGGGCTGCAACGTCGAGATGGAGAAGTTGTCTGCGGCGCTGCGCCGTGCCAGCGGCGTTTGACGGCTCAGACATACAATTACATACAATAGTTGGGAGATGCCCATCACCTACAAGTGGCGCCCGATCGCCGACCTGGATGACGACGCGGAGTCTCTTACTGATGGAGAACTGAAGTCGCTCAAGCGTGTTTGGACCAAGCAAAAGACCGAACTGGCGGAGAGCGGTGCGCTCGATGAATTCGATAGGCGGTTGCGCCGCGAATGGGCCATCGAGACAGGTATCATCGAAAACGTCTACACGCTGGACCGCGGCGTTACACGCACGCTTATCGAAAAAGGTATCGAAGCGTCCCTAATCCCGCACGGTGCCACGAATCGAGACCCCGAGTTGGTAAGCCGAATCATTCAAGATCATTACCATGCTTTGGAGGGTATGTTCGATTTCGTGGGTGGACAGCGTGAGCTCTCGGTCGGCTATGTGAAGGAGTTGCACGCTGCCCTATTACGGAATCGGGAGACATATACGGTCGTCGACCAATTCGGCCAAGCCTTCGAAAAGGCGCTCGAAAGGGGTCGATACAAGGATGCCCCGAATAACCCCTCGCGGGAAGACGGGTCTGTGCACGAGTATTGTCCCCCAGAGCATGTTGCCTCGGAGATGGACCGCCTGTTACAGGTACACAGTGAGCATGAATCTCGCGGCGTGCCTGTCGACGTGGAAGCTGCCTGGCTGCACCATCGCTTCGCGCAAATCCATCCGTTCGCGGACGGAAATGGCCGCGTGGCGCGTGCCATCGGGACTCTGCTCTTTATTAAGGCCGGCTGGTTCCCATTGGTTGTGAAAAGGGACGACCGGGTCCGGTACCTCGAGACGCTCGAGAAGGCGGACGACGGGGACCTGCGGCCGCTCATCGCACTGTTCGAGGCTGCACAACGAAATGCCCTCATCCAAGCCAGCGAAGCCGCATACGATGTCCCGCGTATTCCCTCTCCACACTCGCCGGCCGACGCCATACTGGCAGCGCGTGATCGGCTGGTACAACGCGGGAGGTTGTCACTAAAGGAGTGGCTGGCCGCCAAGGAAAATGCCACTAAGCTTTTTCAGTTTGCAGAACAGCGGTTTCAGCAGATCATGCAAGATTTGCGGCGGGAGATCGCCAGCGAGGGGTTTGGATTCGAGGTGTCTGGCGGCCTCAAGTGGGCCGACACAAATGCTCGCGCAAAGGCAGTTCTGAAAACGGACCAAGTCGCAAACTACGCGGAATTTGACGCATCTGTTCAGCTATCGCTTTACACCGGTCAGCGGGCGGTCCTGGCGCTGTCGTTCCACGGCATCGGTCCACATTTTCGGGGGCTTGTAGGCGTAGTCGCTTACTTTGTGCCTCAGGGCGCGGAGCCCACCCCCAGCGAGGGAGGCGCGTTCTTAGTCAATTATGAGGAAGACCTCGCTAACGCGCAAACCCGCTTCTCCGCCTGGCTGGAACGCGTCATCGTCGAAGGCCTGAACGAATGGCGGCGGACTCTCTAAGCCGGTACAAACAGCCGCCACACCCCATACACCCCGAATGCCGCCATCCCGCCCGTCCACAACCGCTCCCGCACGCGCCCGCCCCAGAACAACGCAAACACCATGGCAAAGCCCAGCGGGCTAAGGGCATTGAACCGCACCGCCTCCCCCAAGTGTCCTTTCGCCAGCGCGAACAGCGCGCGCGTCAGACCGCACAGCGGGCACGCCCGTCCAGTCAGCCAGTGGAATCCGCAGAGCCGCACGGCCGGTTCGTCCGGCACGCTGAAGTACCACAGCCCGGCGAACAGCAGCATTGCCGCCGCCGCGCGCAGCCGCACAGAATCCGTCACAACGCGTCCACCGTCCGCTGCTCGAAGCCCACCAGTTCCTTGTAAGCCACCGTAATGGCGGCAAACGTCACCGGCAATGCCACGAAGATCCCCACCACACAGCACAGCACGCCCAGAATATCCACCAACACCATCAGCAGCAGAAACAGCGTGAAGCCGGCATAGTCTTGCTTCACCACCGCATGGCTGGCTTGCATCGCCGGCCAAAAATCCATTTTCTTGTCCACGATAAACAGGTACGTGAACTTGTACATAGCGGCCACCACCAGTCCGGGGATGATGCACAATATGGTCCCGATGGAGACAAACAGCGCGATCAGCAGCGAAGCCACTAATGTGGGCACAAAGTAATTGAAGCCCAGGAAAAGATCGGCGAATTCGGCGCGCCGGCCCATCAGCTTCTTCATCGTGAAAATGTGCAGCCCGGCGATTAACGGTCCTTGAATAATGATGGGCACCATGGATCCCAGCAAGGTGAAGACGATCGCCAGCAGAACATAGTTGCCCATATCTGCTTTCACTAACTCCCATCCTTCGCCGATCCAGTGTCCCGCGCGGACCTGGACGTTGGCCGGCGGAGTCCAAGGGACTACCGGGGCGCTGGTCAGACCCGGATCGCCCGCTGCGAACGACGCGCCGCAGGTGGTGCAGAACTGCGTATCGGGACTGACTTGCGTACCGCATTTGTGGCAGAACATTGCAGGATCATAACACGTCTTCGGCCAACTTCATGACCCGCTCGACCATGATATCCTCCAGCGACGGCGCCGCCGCAATGGCCACGCGCGGGCCCCGCGGCGCCCAGACCGCCGGGTCCGATGGTCCGAACAAGGCGACCACCGGCGTGCCCACGGCCGCGGCCAGATGGGTAGGCCCCGAATCGTTGCCGATGTAGATCCGCGCGCCGGCCAGCCAGCAGGCCAGCTCGTACAAGTCTGCGAAGCGCACCGCGCCTGGAAGCTCGTCTTCCGGTCCGGCGCACCATTTCACCGGCATGTGTTGTTCCAGCTTGTGGGCCAATTCCTGAAAGCGTTCCAACGGCCAGCGTTTTTTGGGGCTCCCCGCAAACGGATGGATCGCGGCGAATTCGCCGCGCGCCGCCGGACACACGATGCGCGGGACGCCATCGCCGGTACAGGAAGCCAGCGCGCGCACTTGTGCCAGATAGAAGTCCGCCGCGTGCGAGCCGCAGCCCTCGGGCGGAAGGGCTGGAAAGAAGTGGAACGGCAATCGCAGCGCGGCTACCACATCCCGAAACTCGGGCCGGCTCGTTCCGTACCAGGAGACGATCGAATCGAACCCGCGCAGCGTTTCGAGCAGGCGCGGGTCGGGCTCGCCGATTTCCAGCAGATTCAGTCCCGTGGCTGCGATGGAGCGGGCGCGCGATGCGAACCGGGCGGCCAGCGGCACGTTTTGCGTTGCCGCCCAAACCTCCAGATACTCCGTCCGCAGACACTCCATGGCCGGAATCGAGACGATGAAATCGCCGATGGCGCCTGGGCGAATAATCAGCCGCTTCAAGAACCCAGCATAGCTTCGATCGTCAGGCCGGGGATCGGGTAGGCCGCGCCCACGCTTTCGTCCAGCGTGATGGTCTGCTCCACCCAATTGGAAAGCGGCAAATTCCGAAACAGTATCCGCTCACGCAACACCAGGGTCCGCTTGCTCATGAAGAATATCCGGCTTTTCCGCACATACTGCCGCTGTTCCACCCGGAAATCGTTCAGAAATTCGTCGAATGCCGCGCGCTTTGCCTCGGCTTTGGCGTCGCAGATGGCGCTTTCCAGCGTTTGCCTCTGCACTACCAGCGCGCTCTGCAGTTCAGCCAGCGCGCCTCTTTCCTGCGCGATGGCCTCGTCCATGCGGCAGCGCATCATGTAGCAAATCAGCAGCGCGGCGCCGCCCGCCGTGAATCCCGGCACGAATATCCAGAGTAGAGCTGCCATGCAATCCCGGCTTTATCTGGATCAAGTGTAATTGTCTTTCGGCAGACAGGCAATGCTCTCAATCGTACCTTAACCCGCGGTAAATCCCCGATAACACCGCCGCGCTATACTGCGAACCTATGCGCTACCGTTCGCTCCTGTATGTTTCGGTTGCAGCCGGCGCTGTCTATTTCTTGACCCAGCGATGGCAGCCGTTCCCCGGCAGCGCCGTGCTGAAAGGCATTCCCGTGGGCGCACTGGCGGTGCTGGCGCTGGGGTCGCGCGGTCTCCGGCGCGATGCCGGCGTGCTGGCCTTGGGCCTGGCATTTTCCACTGCGGGCGACGTTTTGCTCTACCTCAACCCCGCATTCTTCGTTTTCGGCCTCTGCGCATTCCTGCTGGCGCACTTCAGCTATATCGCGCTCTTCGTGCGGAACCGGGCCGCCGGAATTCGTCTCGATCCGCCGCGCCTCGCCGCCGTGCTCCTGATCCTGGCCTACAGCGCCACTCTGTCCGCCTGGATCGTTCCGTCCGTGGGCGAACTGGCCGTGCCCGTAGTTTTCTATATCTGTGCTATCACCGCGATGGTATGCACGGCTATTATCGCGCGCTTCCCACAGCCTTGGGTGGCCGTGGGCGCAGTCCTGTTCCTCATCTCGGACTCACTGCTCGCCATCCACAAATTCAAGACACCCGTGCCGCTGCGCGACTATCTGGTGTGGATCACATATTATCTCGGCCAGTGCGGCATTGCGCTCGGATATCTGAAAAGTGTCCCTTGAGCGACGGAAAGCCGATTACGCTTTCCCGTCCAAAACCGCCCGAATCGCCTTCCGCAGCGCCGATTCCGCGCGGGAGCCGACGAACTGTTGGCGGATCACGCCGTCGGGACCGATAATCACCAACGCCGGGATGGCCCGCACCCCGTACCGGGCAAACACTTCGTGCTTGGAGTCGAGCAATACAGGCATGTGATAGTTGTTTCCGCCGACAAACTTCTGCACGGTCGGCGCGGCTTCTTTATTCACGCCGTAGAACTGCACAGCGCCGCCAAACTCCGCGCGCAACCTCTCGATCGAGGGCATCTCCGCGCGGCATGGCCCGCACCAGGTGGCCCAAAAATCGAGCACCACCACTTTGCCGTGCAGGTCTGCGAGAGTCACTGTTTCTCCGTCTAGGGTCATCAGCGTGAAGTTGATGGCCCGATCGCCGGCCAGTAGCATGTGCTGCTCGCCGGGCAGCATCAGCGTCTCCACTTCCGTCCAGTTCCGCTCGGGCTCGAACGCAAACAACGCTGCTTCCACTTCCTGGTTTACCTCCAGCCGCTTCACGATGGTGGTGGCTTCCAACACGCCGTGCGGCAACTTGCGTTTCTCCTTGGCGCGGACCACCAGGAAGCTCTGTTGGTCTACCAGTAATTCAAAGGTGGATTGCTCGGTGTGCGCGCGCACCAGGTAGCCCCGCAGCTTGGTGTGGCCTAACTTGAAATCCTCTTCCTTGGCGATGGCTGCGTCCCGCGCGGTCTTGGCCAGCGACATGAAGTGATAGAGCAGCGCGTCCTCCAGCACGTCATGCAGGTCTTTGGGAGACTCGCTCGTGCTATCTTCCTCATCGCCCGCATCCTCCAGTGCCGCCGCCGATACCTTGGTCCACTTTTTCGCGGATATCAGCGCCCGCCAGATGTTGCTGCCATCGCTCACCACCATGGCTTCCACGTTGGGCATCTTGAATCGCGCGTAATAGCGGTTGCCCGGCATGGCCGCCAGTTCGCACTCCGACGTGGCGGCTGAAGGACGGCCCGCCCCGGATGCGATCTCCTGCCTTTCCGCGACCAGGTGCACACTCTTGAGCGCGGCGTAAGCCGAATGCACCTTCGCCAACAACTGCTGCGCCGTGAGGGACTGCGCGGTGGCCGGAATGTCCAATCCGCTCGCCAGCAGTCCGGCATATACCAGGTAACGCGTCAAGACACGAGTCACTCGGTCCACCTCCGCTCCACCCACCCTAGCGCAGCATCGGCTGCCAGCGCGATACACGCCGCCGGCACCGCGCCCGCCAGGATCTGCGTCGAATCCACCGACGCGATGCCCCGAAAAATGAACACGCCCAAGCCTCCGCCGCCGATGGCTGCCGCGATGGTGGCGGTGCCGATGGTGGTCACCGTGGCGACACGGATACCGGCTAGAATGGTGCGCGCCGCCAGCGGCATCTCCACGCGCCACAAGAGTTGGCGGCCGGTCATCCCCATGGCCACCGCGGACTCGCGCACCGCGGCGTCCACCCCCAGAATGCCCACCATCGTGTTGCGCAGAATCGGCAGCAGCGCGTAAAGCACCAGCGCCACCACGGCCGTGCGCTTGCCAATGCCGCCGATCAGCGGCACCGGAATCAGAAAGCCGAACAGCGCCAGGCTGGGGATGGTCTGCATCACATTGGCGAATCCCACCACCCATGGCCGCCATCCGGCGCGGCGCGTAATCAGGATGCCGGCCGGAACTGCGATGGCAATGGCGATCGCCATGGCAATCGACACCAGCGTCAGATGCTCGATGGTAAGCTGCCCGATCTCGCCCGCCAGGCCCGCATTCATTGCCAGTCCGCTTTCCAATCCAAACAAGCCAGGAAGGCTTGCGCCTCGGCGCCGATGGCGTCCAGGAACTCGCGCGGCGGCGCCACCAATTCCAGCGCGCCATCGCGCAGCAGGGCGATGCGGCTGGCCAGCATCAGCGCTTCGCGCACGTCGTGGGTGACGAAGATGGAAGTCTTACCCAAATCCCGCCGCAGCGCCAGAAACTGCTTCTGCAAATCCAGCCGGGTCACCGGATCCACCGCGCCGAACGGCTCGTCGAACAGCAGCACCGAGGGATCCGCAGCCAGCGCCCGCGCCACACCTACGCGCTGCCGCTGACCTCCCGATAATTGCCGCGGATAGCGCCCCGCGAACTGCTCCGGATCGAGACCCACTTGTCCCAGCAGCGTACTTACGCGCGCCCGGATGCGCGGCGCGTCCCAATTTTCGAGTTGCGGCACCAACCCGACATTCTGCGCCACCGTGTAATGCGGAAACAATCCGATGTCCTGGATGACGTAGCCGATCCGCCGCTTCAGCCGCACCGGCTCCCATGCGGTGGTCGGCGTGCCATCCACCAGTACCTGGCCTGCGCTCGGGAACAGCAGGCCATTCACCATCTTGAGTGCCGTAGTTTTGCCCGAACCGCTGCGGCCCAGCAGCACCAGGGTCTCGCCCGCCTCCACTTGCAGCGTCAGGCCTTTCAGAATTTCGCGCGTTCCGATGCGGTACGACGCATCCCGAAACTCCACCAGCGCGCTCACACCGTCAGCAGGCTTTCGGCGAAAGGCCAGGCTTCGTCGAGCCATTGCGCCGTGCACTCGAAGCCCGCCTCCACCGCCATCTCGCAAATCTCCTCGGCGTGGAATTTGTGGCAGGATTCCGTCCAGATGGTTTCGTCCTCGCGGAATTCGCATTCGAAATCCGCGGCGTGGATCCAGGCCGTCTGCGCCACGCGCGACCGCAGGTGCATCTCGATGCGCCGGTGGCGTTCGTTCCAGCGCGCTTCGTGCGCAAAATTCCGCAGCACAAAGTCGCCATCCAGTTCCCGGTTGATGCGCGCCAGCAGGTTCAGGTTGAAGGCCGCGGTGACGCCCGCGGGATCGTCATAGGCCAGCACCATGCGCGCCAGCGGCTTGATCAGGTCGGTGCCCAGCAGCAAGGCGTCGCCCGGCATCAGGCACCCGCGAATGTCATGCAGCAATTCTTGCGCGGCGGCGCGCTCGAAATTGCCGATAGTGCTGCCCAAAAACAGCACCAGCACTGGCTGGCCGGGCCGTCTGTTGCACACTGCCTGGCGCAACCCGTTCAGATAAGTGTCTTCGATCGGATGGACCTCCGCGAAGGCTGCCAGTTCCCGTTCGCATTGCGCCAGCGCGGTCGGCGACAGGTCGATGGGATGGTAACTGACCGGCCCGCGCCCCGCCAATGCCTCCAGAATATAGCGCGTTTTCGAACCGCTGCCGCTGCCCAGTTCCGCAATCTGGCCGGGCATGCGCAAGTAACCACCGAGTTCCGGCGCCAGCCGCCCGATCAATCGCGCATCCGCGCGTGTCAGGCCGTATTCCGGGAGCACCGTGATGGCTTCAAACAGCGCGGAGCCGACTGCATCGTAGAAGTACTGGCAGGGTAGCTGCTTTTGTCCCGGTTGGCTCAGGCCATCGCGCACGTCGCGGGCAAACATGTTCAGTTTTCAACCAGGCGGAAAGTCGCGTAAATGTACGGGTACGCCGGGCGGAACCAGTTGCGGAAACTCTCGCGCATCAGGCATCGGGCCGTGCGCGGCGAACCGCCCTTCAGCACGTAGTGTTGGCCGTCGAAGAAATTGGCCGAATAACCGGGATAAAAGGAGAACGGCTGGAAGCCGGCGAACGGCGCAAAGCGCGTCGATGTCCATTCCCATCCGTTGCCGGCCATCTGCGAAACGCCGAAGCCATTCGGTTGCGAGGCAGTCACCGGCTCCGGATCCCAGCTTCGAAAGTCGACGTTCTCGCGGGCGAAATCGATGGGGCCGCCATCGTACGCGGCACGGTGAAACTGTGGCTCAGTGGGCAGCGCTTTGCCCTTCCAGCGGGCGAACGCTTGCGCCTGCTCGTACGACACATACACGGGCCAATTAAGCGGCAACGGAATATCTTCGAACATGCCGTGATAGCACCATCCGCCCTCCCTGCAAGTCCAGAAGTGCGGAGCCGCCGCACCCGCTTCGACGAATTCCAAAAACTCGCCGTTAGTGACTTTGTGCCGGCCGATGGAGAAAGCCGGAACGTCCACCTGGTGTCGATCGAACTCGTTGTCCCAACCGAAGCCATCGCCGTGTTTGCGGCCAAGCGTGGCCTGACCCGCGGGGATCTCCACCATCCGGCTCTGCGGTGCCGGGCCGGCTGGCGCCATCGGCAATGCCGGCGCAATCTTCTGTTCGAATGGAAGCTGGTGCAGCATGTAGGCGAACGTCTCGGCATGCATCAGCCGGTGCTCGATGGCCACGTGCATCAGGTCGTCGGGCGCTTGCGCGATCGCCGCGTCCACCTGGCCCCGCACACGCGCGTTGTACTCTCGCACCTCCGCTTCGGCGGGCCAGTCCGACGGCCGATCCGTCGGCAAATCGCCAGACTCCGGATCGATGCCGAACGAGAATAACCGGTCGAAACTCGGGTGAAAAGCGGGTAGATCCAGAGCGGGCCCCAGCAGGTTCCGGTCAAATGCTTCCAGGTGGCCGAGATAGAAGACGATGCGATGCCGCTCCGGGATGGGCCGTTCATAAAGCGCGTCGGGACGTACCAGGTCGAACAAACTGTCAGTCTGCGCACGCGCTTGGGAGAGTGAGTGAGACAGTTGTGGGGTCATAAACCGGCTCAACCAGTTTAGCAAAAGATGGGAAAATGCTACACGGCTGAGGCGGTGGGTTGGAGCGGGTTAGGGTGGAAAGTCACATCCGCGAGGGGACTGCGCCCGGAAGCGCGCACACGGAGCGCCACGGGAAGCCTGGGCCGTTCCATGCACTGCATCATGAGAATGACACTCGGATCGGCGGTGTTGGCATGCGGCGCTCTGGCCGGGTGCCATGCAAACCAGCCACCGGGAGCTATGTCATGCAAATCTGACGACCCGAAGGGAGACCGTCAGACCACGAGTGGGACCATCTGACTTTACCGGCAGACGGGACGTATGAACCCGGGGAGGGAGGATCGATTCGGATAGAATTTGGCGAAGTCAGGCTCCTAATCGATGACGATGTCGGCATATGTATTCCAAGGCTGAATGAAATCCGCCATCAGGCCGTCCTTCGATGCGAACAGCCCCGCTGGCACCGAGCAGATTCCTTTGCCAACCAGCTTTGGCCATTCGCGCCAAACTAGGCACGCCGATGGCCATGGGCGCAGAAGCGGTCACCTGAAAACGAAAAAGCGCACCCCTGTATCAGGCTGCGCCGCATTCTGGCGGACTCTCCAATTCTGACAAAATGCGGGACGGGCTTTTCCCCAGGCAGAAGCCCGCCCCGCGATTGTTAGAAGATGAACTTGAGCGCCAATTGCAGGATGCGCGGGTTGTGCGCACCGTTGGGATGCAGGAAGCTCTGGTCGAGACAACTCGCATCGCCGGCGGAGTTGTTGGAACCGCCATAGCAACTGATCGAATTGTTCATCCCGCTCCATTGCGTGTGGTTGAACACGTTGAACCCTTCGGCGCGGAACTGAAGATTGGCGCGCTCAGTCACGAAGAAGTTCTTGAACAGGCCCATGTCGAAGTTCCATCGCCCGGGATTGTTCATGAGGTTACGGCCGGCATCGCCGAAGGTGAGGCCGGTGGGCGCGGCGAAAGCGCCGGGATTGAACAGCAGCGGACCAATGACATTGGCCGCATTCGTAATGGGCGGCGCGGCGTTCGGATTGCCGATCAGATCGGCAAACGCGTTGGTGCCGTTGCCATTGCCCACGCCAGCCCCCGGTATCAGGCCGTTGCCGTTGTTCGCATAAACGCTAAAAGGAGTGCCGGTCTGCACGGTGGTGAGACCCGACAGGTGCCAGCCTCCCAGAAGCTTGCCGGAAAGCTTGGTCGTATCCGCGAAGAACGGAGCGTCCAACACGTACCCGATGTTCAGGATGTGGCGCTGGTCGAAGTTCGAGCTGGCCCGCGTCAACTCCATGTTGTAGGAGTTGAGGAAGCTGCCATCGTAGCGATCGGAAGAGTCGTCGATGGAATGGCTGAAGCTATAAGCAAGGGTAAGCTGGGCGTACTTCGCATTGCGATGCGCGGAAACCTGGAACGCGTTGTACGATGAATTAGCCCCCTGCTCGATCAGGTCGATGTTGGAATAGCCGATATAGGGCCGGTATGGATCGGCCGCACTGGAACCGCAAGCTACGGCCAGGTTCTGGGCCGTAGCTCCGGTGACGGTCTGCCCGTTCACCACGCCGGATACATTGGGCGTCCAGGCGCCAGTGACCGTATTGCAAATCGCGGTGGTCAGCGGCTGCCCAGCCTTGAACGGGTTGTTGCTTACGGGCTGGAGCTGATTGATATCCCGCTGCCAGGACAGGTGCGTTCCTTTGCTGCCCACGTAAGCGAGGCTAACCACGGTATCTTTGGCGACGTCGTGCTGCACGTCAAAGTGCCACTGCTGCACGTAGGGATAATGTATCTGCGTGGTGTAGTCGGTGATGCCGGTTGTGCCGGATAAGCCGTTGCCGCCAATGTTCGTGTAGCCGACGATATTGTACAGTGTGGGATTCAGAACGCCGGGAGGTGCGCCCTCCAGCCCCGAGATGCCTTCGTTCCCGTTCAGGTGCTCATAAAAGATCCCATAACCGCCGCGGATGGCCCATTTGCCCTGTCCGGTGGGATCGAACGCAAAGCCTAAACGCGGCGCCCAATTCACGAAATGCCCCTTGGAGCAGCTATTGGGAGTGCCCCCCGTGCCGCATGCGACCTCGCCGTTGTAGGGGTTCCCCACGCCAGGCACCAGGTCGCCCTGCACGCCCGTGATACTGCCGGTGACGTCGATCTGAGGCGCATTCGCGGGATTGTAGAGCGCCGGGAAGAAATTGTAGAACTCGTTGTATCTATTCGTGTATGCCCCGAAACCGCTCATGCGCAGGCCCAGGTTCAGCGTCAGTTTTTTGCTGACGTGCCAGTCGTCCTGGATATACGGTTCGAATACTTTGTCGCGGTAGTAATACTTGAGCTGTTGGTTAACCTGAGAGTAGTTCGCGATGCGGCCAACCAGGAAGTCCGCCCAGGCGTTGCCCGTGGAGACCGGCGAAGTGTCGCTGAAGTTCAGGTACCCGCCGAGTTCCGAGCCGCCGTCTTCGTTCTTCTGGGCTAAGGCAATATAGGCGCCGATGTAGACATTGTGCGATCCCCAGATCTTGGCGATCTGGTCGCGGAAGGTGTAGGTGGGGTTGGCATTGTTCCAGGGCGCATTGCCGCCAACGTCCGCGGTGAACCCGCCGCCATAGGGCGACCCGTTGTCGATCTGGACGCCAGGCAGCTTGCCGTCGTATCCGTTGTTGAACAGCGACGTCATGGTCATGCTGGAGGGCCGCTGCCAATACCCCGACGGGGTCAGGAAGATGTGATCGGCGGTGTAGCTGAATGTGAACTCGTTCAGCAGGGTCGGTGAAAGGTTGCTGGCCATGTGCGCGGTGAAGCTGGTGCCGGGACCTACGAATGTGGTTTGCTCCGTGGGAAAAGTGTCGCCGCTCCACAACGACGTGGGGGTGATGGTATTCCACGAATCGTGGATGTAGTGGAAGAAGAAGCGTTCGGTGTCTGAAAAATTCTGATCGACGCGGACCAGTTCTTCGCGCCAGTGGGTGGGCGTCACCGCGGATGCGGTGAAGAAGGACTCCGCTCCGCTGCCCGAGGTAGGCGCCGGGATCATGCCCAGCATCGCCTGAGCGTTCGGATCGATAGGCACCGTATTGCTTGGATAATAGGCTTTAGTCAGAGGGTTGACCGGGCAATTCGGATAGCTTGTGCTGTTTACAACACTTCCGGCCGCCGGACAAACGTCGTTGAAAATGCCCTGCCGCTCGTCGTTCGATGGCACCTGGTTATTGAACGTAGCCGGCAGCTCGTCCCTGCGCCACTCCTCGCTCCAGAAGAAGAATGTTTTCGTCTTAGACGTGTTGTAGTGGTGCGGGATAAACACCGGACCGCCGATGGTGTATCCGAAATCGTTCTTCTTGTAGGTCGGCACGTTCGGCGCAAAGAAATTGCGGGCATTAAAGTCGTTGTTCCGCACGAATTCGTAGGCGTCGCCGTGAAAGTCCTTTCCTCCCGACTTGGTCACCGTCTCGACGGTGCCCGATCCATTACGGCCATACTGCGCGCCGTAGTTGGAAGTCAGCACCTTGAACTCCGCGATGGCGTCGACGCTGGGATAGACGTTGAGCGTGCTGTTGCTGCCGTTGTCCATGTTGTCGCCGCCATCGAGCTCCCAGTTGTTGTACTCGGTGCGGCCGCCGTTGATGCTCCACCCGACGTTGCCGTAAACGCCGACCGTGCCTTCGTCCTGGCCGGTCTGGTTGCTGACGCCCGGCGTCAGCGAGATGAGTTGCGTGAAGTTGCGCCCGTTCAAAACGAGTCCGCTAACTTCCTTGCCCGTAACCACGCCCGAAACCTCGCTCGATTCGGTTTCCACCTGGGCCGCGGAGGCGGCCTCCACCGTCACCGTGGTTTTCACCTCCCCGACGGCCAGCGTGGCGTCCACGCGCGCGCGCTGGGAGACGTTCAGGACAATACCTTTGGCGTCATAGGTATTGAACCCCACCGCGCTCACCGTAAGATCGTAAGTGCCCGGCGGAATCGCGGCGAAAAGATAATCGCCGTCGCCGTTAGTCGTGCTCTTGAGCGCCGTCTTGGTGGCGGCCTCGGTAATGGTGACGTCCGCCTTGACTACAGCCGCGCCAGTGTTGTCTCTAACTGAGCCAGTGATCGAACCCGTACCCTGCGCGAACAACGTGGGCGCGAACAGGATCAGCAGCGGAAGAATAAATCGACCGAATCCCTGCATTCCGTTTCTCCTTTTGGTGGCACCCTGGCCACCTGATTGCATCACCACGCGCCCTGGCCGCGCTAAATTTCTGCGACCCGTGCGCGCTGGATAGGCCCTTGTATGGACAGTATTCGACCGACTCAGCCGATAAATCACACTTCGTCGTCCGAAAAGACCCCGCAAGCCGCTTGCTTGCACTACACCTGTCTTAGCGGGAGTATATATCGGCGCAAAGTCAACGTCAAGGGGAAAATGGAATTATCGGAATCGAGGGTCCGCTGTACTTTATATCACACTGGCTGTCTTGGGGTGCGCGGGACCCCTTAGGGGGGCCCCTTACCGCACCCCCCGCCCCCATGGCCATCTCGCGCGCGGGTGCCAGGAGCAAGATTTTACCGCGGCTATGCGCACTTTAGAGTTGCAGGCCGATTCACCGCGCTGAGCGAGATTCTCCAGATTTGGCGCGATTACCGATCTTAGCGACCGCTTCGTGAAAGGCACGCATCCTCTCGGCCCGGTCGGTGGGGTGGCAATTTGATCGAGATGCGCCTCGACAATTGCTGCGAGCCGTTCGGCCCCTTTGTCCCGGGAGATTTTTCGATTTCATGCCTATCACTCGCTGAGTATACGCCAAGCTAAGATGCCTCGCTTCGCGCCGCGGGCGCCCGGCTTGCAGCGCCCTTGGGACCCAGGCTTTCGGGCGGGCGGCCCTTACCGCACTCCCCGCCCGCCCCCATCGCCATCTCGCGCGCGGGCGCCAGAAACTCCACGAGCGCCCGCCCGATCTCCGGCGGGAATACTGAACCGGTCCACCTCATTTAAATCGTCTGCCGCATACTTCACGCTGTCTCCGGCCATGGCGATGGCGATAAACAGGTGCCGCGTCACCTCGTGAAACAATCAGTGCGGCTCCCGCTTCTCGGCCTGAAAAGTGAGCGCGCGCAAGGGCGTCTCGTCGTTCGCCAGGCTGGCCTCGTACGCCATGGCCACTCCGTGGACAGGGGCGGCACGCCCCGTGCCGACTACAAAGAAAGCAACTCCTCGCACCAATTAGGACACCATGCGACTGCTCCCAGGTGGGGTCGCCACCCGCTCGCTTCCAGGGAGCTATCAGATAACTCCCCCACTCGGTAGGTTTCCAGGTTTCGGTCAGCGACGCCACAAGCGCGCCGGCCTGAGATTACTCGGGCCGTCGGCAAATGCGCTTATCCGAATCTGGCTCCTACGCCAAGCCACCATCTGCCGCATCCGCTTATCCGTTGCCCTTCTGCGATTTCGATCTGCTTAGAATCTGGTAGCTGCGTTGGAATGCTTGACGACAGGTCAGGACCAAAGATGCGCACCCAAAAAACCCGGCACCGTTCAGCAGCGTGACGGGCCCAGTTACAATGGGCGGAAAATGATGCCAGGCGGTGAAGACGCTATTGACGCTCACCAGGGCCAAAACGGCTCCACATATGCCCAAAGAAATGAACAGTTCCGGCGTAGAATGGAGCGTTCGTCTCGTAAGTCGCTGCCCGAGCAAGAAGGGCTTGCCGGCAATCCGATTGATAAGGTGGCGACCGCAAGAGTGCGGTCGCGGCAGGCGAGAGCGCCTGCGCCACATCACAAATCCAGCCGATTGGTATAGGCGCCGGCCGGCGAAACGCGGAGTTTCTGCGCCGATCCCAGATACGGCCGGATAGCGGCGGGATCCGCGTACTCAAGATCCGCGCCATCGGCGACCCCAAACAGGGCGTATGCTCCGGGTGGCACTCCAGTGAACTCGTAGCTGCCATCGCTGCCGGTCCGCGTGGCGCGCGAGTTTTCCGGATTGGCGGGGTCGGCGAGCACTACCAAGGCAGCGGCCACCGGATGCCCGTCGCGCAGGACCGTGCCATTCACGCGGCCCGCGCCTTTGGCAGCCCACAGTTTCAACCGCACGGCCGAGCTTTCCTGAATGTCCAGTGTCTCGCCTTCGCGATGCCCGTCCTCCGCCGACCAGGCTTTCAGGTAGTATTCGACGGGCCCGGCGAGAGTCACGCCAAACTGGCCAGGCGCCATCGCGGGAATTGCGAACTTGCCGTCCGCGCCGATCGGCACGGACTGGCTGCCGCCGCTCTCCGTGTCAAGCAACTGGAGCGATAGGTTGGGCGGGAGGCTGCCGCCGGCTTCCAGAACGATGCTTCCTGCAAGCGAGGGCGCTCGGAGAAGCGCCACATTGACATCCGTGTCGGTTGCACCCACGTCGAACGAATCCGTGGCGTACCAGGAGCGGTTGGCGTCCGATGCCCGCACGCGCAAAGTATAGTGCCCTGGCGGGATACCCCAGAAATTGTACAAGTCTCCCGCCTCCGTCCCTTGGCGCACGAGCACGCGATTTCCTGGAAGGCCTGCCGCAGCCAGCTTGAATTGCTTGGCGAGATCCTCGCCGCCTTCCACATGTACCTGGACCGTGGCCGCGGGAACCGGCAGCAAGGTGAAGTCCGCGGTAGCGTCCTGGCCCGCTTTGAGATTCAGAGGCTCGGCCGCGGCGGCGTCGGCGACGTTGGGATAGTAGCGGATGCCATAGCCGGTGTGGGTGATAGCGCGCGGCGGCGAATCGCCATGTGTCTGGTTGAATTTCGTGTACCAGGGATAGCCGGACACCGCCAGGTAATAGGTTCCCGGCGGGAGCGCAGCGAAGCGGTATTCTCCCGTGTCGGCAGTCTGCTTGACGGCGAATGAGACCAGCCGGCGGCGCCCCCGCACGATAGCGGAATCGAAAAGCTGGACGAGGGCCAGGGCCACCGGCTCGCCCGCTTCATCCACTACTTTGCCCGCAATCAGCCCGGGCGGAGATATCGGCAATACAATGGCATCGGTACGTTGATCGGGACCGGCGACAATGGCGCCGGAAAAGGTCTCAGTCAAGAAGCCGGGACGTTGCGCCGCCAGCTCGTATCTCCCCCGCGGAATGCCGGCGAACGCGAAACGCCCGTCTTGCCCTGTGACGAAGGGGATCTGTTGGTCGGGGTGCTCCACCGGCGCGACAGTCACGCGGGCGCCGGCGACCGGTTGGCGAGTCAGCGAATTTACCAACGTGCCCGCGATGCGGTAGCCGGACGCCTGGGTTCCGGCGGCCAGCAGCCACGCGAGCAGGATGGGCATCACGGCGAGTCACCGGCAGCGATCTTCACCGCGACGCTTTGGTGGTCGCGTGCGGCTACGTGGACGCTGGCGGCGCGGTCCGACCAAGCCTGCCGCGCCGCGGGATTGGCGTACTCAAAGGCGTAGGGAGAACCGGTCCAGGCGAACACGTGATAATCGCCGGGGGCCACACCGGAGATGCTGACTTTACCCTTAAGGATGGTGAATCGTATGTGCAGTTCGTTGCCGGAATCCGGCACCAAGGCGAGCCATGCGGTCAATGGTTCGCCTTCGGCTTCAGGCGATGCGGTCACATCCACGGTTGCGCCGTCCGTGTTCAGGACCGCTTCCAGAGGCGGGGGCGCCATACCGGATGAAATGAGCAGTTCATCCTGGGCCAGCAGGTCCGTTTCGCCGGCGTGCGCGGCGGCAATGTAACCGTTGGCGCAGTCCATGCGCAGCCGGTACCGGCCAGGCAGCAAGCCGGCGATTTCCAACTCTCCCCGATCGCCGGTGGAGGATTCTATGGCGGCTTCCTCCGACATGGAAGCTCCGGCTGGCGAGAGTTGCACCGCGCAACTGGGGGGCTGCGAGGATGAGCCGGTGGCGTCCGCCGTGCGCACTGCGCCTTTCAAGACAACTGCGCCGGCTAGCGTCAACAGCACATCGTCCACGTCCGCGGAGCCGACTTGCAAAGCTTGTTCGCCGCGCAGGCGCTGGTCGCCTTCTCCCTGGGTAGCGCGCAGGATGTAGCTTCCCGGAGCCACATTACCGACTTGGAACACACCGGTAGCGGCATTAAAGGTGAATGGAGCGGCATTCAGATCGCCTTCCGGGCCGAGCAGTTCGATCTTGGTGGGCAGCACGGCGGAGAAGCCGGCAAGTTTGCCGTGGATGCTGTGGGAGGTTTCGAGCGTCACCGAGAAATCCGCGCCGACATCGCGGCCCGCCTCGACCGTCACGGGCGTGGCAGAGGCGAGATCGGGCGCACCGCCATAATAAACGGGCGCGAAGTTCCGGCTGGAATCCGGCGGCTTCTCGGAGGCGGTGGGACCTTGCCAGCCGGCGGCCCGCAACAAGTACCGGCCGGGAGGAACACCGGCCAGGCGGTACTCGCCGCGATCGTCCGTGGTCACGGCGGATTGCACCTTCACTTTGCGGCGACCGTCGTGCGTGGAGATGGACAGCAGCTGGACGAGGGCGTTCTCCAAAGGCCGGTCATCAGCGTCCAGAACCTTTCCACTGACGACCGTCAGAGGCTGCAGCCGGATAAGCGCGTCGTCGCGCGACGGTCCTACCGTGACCCGCACGCCGGTGGGGGCGAAGCCCGGCCTCTCGGCGTTGGCGTAGTACGCTCCGGCGGGCAGGCCGCAGAAGCGGAAGGCTCCCGCGGCGTCGGTCATGGTGGCCGATTGCGGGGTGGTAACCGCGGCGCGCGCCAGCGGCTCGCCGGTCAACGCATTGACGACCGTGCCACCAATGCAGAAATCCGCGTCGCCCGCCAGCACGGGAGCGGCAAGCAACGCTGCCAATGCGAGCAGGGGTGACGGCATAACTTAAATTATAGGCCGTGGCGCTAATCTGCCGCCATCCGCCGGGTACTATCTGAAAGTTGCCGGCATTGTACCTACGCCCCCGTCACCGGCGGATAGAGGCCGTCCCCCACGTCCAGCACCTCGCGCACTTTGGCAAGCAGGACATCGGGGGTGAAAGGCTTATTGAGGAACGCCTTGGCCGGCTCACCGGGCGGCTGGCTTACGGGACTGTCGCGATAGCCGGACATGTATAAGATCTGCAGGTCGGGGTTCTTATCCGCAAGCTGCGCACCGAGTTCGAAGCCGTTCATTTGGGGCATGACCACGTCGGTCAGCACCAGGTCGATTTTATGCGAGTTCTTCTCGTAGATGGAAAGGGCGGCGGCGCCATTGGCCGCTTCCATCACCGTGTAGCCGCCACTATTCAAGACCGCATACACCAGTTTCCGGACGCCCTCTTCGTCGTCCACCAACAGGATGGTTTCCGAGCCTTTGGACACCCCCGGCCGGCGCGGCGCGGGAATCGCCATGGTTTCCTCCACGCGCGGCAGGTAAATCTCGAAGATAGTGCCGCAATTGACCTGGCTATAGACGGTGATGTGGCCGTCGTTTTGCTTCACTGTGCCGTAGACCATGGAGAGCCCCAACCCGCTCCCTTTGCCGTGCTCCTTGGTAGTGAAGAACGGCTCAAACAAACGCGAGCGCGTCTCGGCGTCCATGCCGCAGCCCGTGTCGCTGACCGCCAGCATCACGTAAGGGCCGGGCTTCACCCCCGCTTTCTTGGCGCCGGCTTCGTCCAAATCCAGGTTGGAAGTTTCCAGCACCAGCTTGCCGCCGTTGGGCATGGCTTCGCGCGCGTTGGTGGCCAGGTTCATGATGGCCTGCTGCATTTGCGAACCGTCGATCCGGACGTGGCCGAGGCTCGGTCCCGGCAACACGATGAGTTCCACCGCATCGCCTAGCAATCGGCGCAGCATAGGTTCCATACTGGCGACCACACCGTTCAGGTCCGACACCTTGGGCTGCACTCCTGGCCCGCTGCTGAACGTCAGAAGCTGGCGCGTGAGCGCCGCGGCGCGCTCTCCGGCGTAAAGAATCTCGTCGGCGAAGCGCCGCAAGGGGCTGGGGCCGGGGATCTGCGCGCGCAGCAGGTCGCTGTAGCCGGTGATGACGGTAAGGACGTTGTTGAAATCGCCTGCCACGCCGCCCGCCAGGCGGCCCACGGCGTCCATTTTGCGCGCATGGCTGAGCTGCTCTTCGAGCTGGCGGCGGCCGGTGATATCGCGAAACACCAGGATGGCGCCCTGTAGCCGGCCGCGCTCGTCGCACAGCGGCGCGGCGCTCTGCTCGATGGCGATCTCGGTCTTGTCGCGGGCAATCAACAGCACCTGGCCCGCATTGTGGGCGGCGGTGCGCGCGCGGATGGCGTCGCGCGCGGGGCTATTGGCGGGTTCGCGGCTGCCTTCCTCGATTACGCGCAGAACTTCAGCCAGAGGCTTGCCCATGGCGTCGGCGCGCCGCCATCCCGTCAAGGCTTCGGCCACCGGGTTCAGAAAAGTGACGCGCTCCTCGCGATCGGTGGCCACCACCCCATCGGCGATGCTCGAGAGCGTGGCGGACAGCATGCTGCGGCTGGTGTGGAATCCGGAGACCAGCGCCGTGGCGGCTACCGAGATCGCCACGAAGGAAAGCAGCGTGGCGGCCAGGTTCGGACCGGCGGCATACCAGGGCTCCCGCAGCTCCACCAGCAACGCGCCCAATGCCACCGTGGAAAGGGCCGTGGCCGAAAATCCGCCCACGTGCCCGTAATACCAGGCGCTGGCGAAAACGGCGACTAGAAACGGGAGAAAAAAGTTCGGTTGCAGCAGGGGCTTCAATAAAAGGGAGACCAGCACCGCAAAGGTGGTGAGGGCCAGCGCGAAGATACTGCTGTGCAGCGACGAGTCTTTGAGCTGATACACGGGCGGCTCAGTTACAGAATACTATATGGGAACAGCAGGGGACAGAGCACATAAGATAGCGTAGCGAAACGCTGCAAGCGGCGGATCGGCGTTGTATACTGGCCATAACCTTTCCAAATGCCTATACTCCTCCGTAAGTCAACTCAACCGCTGTGTTGGATCGCGCTTTTGCTGCCCGGCTTGGCCGGCCTGTCGCCGGCGCAATCCTTCACCGAGTACATAATTCCCACTCCCGCCAGCAGCCCTTTTAGTATCGTTAGCGGTCCGGATGGGGCGCTATGGTTTACCGAGACGAGCGGAAACAAGATCGGCCGCGTGACAACCGCTGGGGCCTTTACCGAGTATCCCCTTCCTAAGCCCGGCAGTAACCCCATTTGGATCAAAGTGGGACCGGACGGCGCGCTCTGGTTCACCGAACATGTAGGTAACCGCATCGGCCGCATCACTACCGCCGGAGTGATCACCGAGTATCCGCTGGCGGCGCCCAACAGCGGTCCCTGGAACATCGACGTGGGTCCGGATGGCCAGACGCTGTGGTTCACCCAGGTGGCTGGGTTGCAGATCGGGTCGATCACCACCGCCGGCGCGATTACCGAGTACCCCGTGCCGCTGTCGCCGTGGGATA
>Ga0302325_10005212_pt1 | contig 29724 bp, 33 predicted proteins | sample Palsa_T0_2_FD_201948 | JGI IMG/M metagenome (GOLD analysis project Ga0302325, IMG submission 201948) | Peat permafrost microbial communities from Stordalen Mire near Abisko, Sweden - Palsa_T0_2 | ecosystem: Environmental > Terrestrial > Soil > Palsa > Peat permafrost | place: Sweden: Abisko...
GACCGCGATAATCGGGATCGATCGCAATGCCGGATCGCCCTTGATGTGTCGCGTGGCGGTGTAACCGTCCATGATCGGCAGTTGAATATCCATCAGGATGAGGTCAGGCCGCTGTTTTGCTATCGCGGTGAGCGCCTCTTCGCCATTCTCAGCCTCAGTGATTTCGTAATCGGTGCCGGCGAGCATGTCGCGAATAATCTTGCGATTATCCGGCTGGTCCTCGACTACCAGAATGCATTTGCTCATTCTGTCCCCACCTGTCGTTCAACGGTGATCGGAAGAGTGAACGCAAACGTGGAGCCTTGCCCAGGCTGCGACTGCACCCAAATCCGGCCGCCGTGCATTTCGATGATGCGTTTCGATATGGCCAGCCCCAGGCCGGTACCGCCCTTCTTCTTGGTGATGGCATTGTCGGCCTGCTGAAACTCCTGGAACAGTTTGGCCTGGTCCGCAGCGGAAATGCCAGGACCGGTGTCGCGCACCGACACATAGAATGCGCCATTGTTTACTTCGGCTTTGATGACGACTTCACCGGCATCAGTGAACTTGATGGCGTTGCCAACGAGATTGATCAGAACCTGCATCAACCGACGACCGTCGCCATGGCCCGGCGGCAGTCGGGCGGGCACTTCGACTTTGAACGCCAGCTTTTTATCGACCGCAAGAGGCTCAAGCGCGCTGCGGACAGCCTGGGCAATGTCCTGAACAGAATAATCGGAGAGTTCGAGCACCAGTTGGCCGGCCTCAATCTTGGATAGATCGAGCACGTCATTGATGAGCCCAAGCAGATGCCTGCCATTGGCCTCAAGACGCTTGAGCACGTCCTGCATCTTTTCTGACGGCTCGCCGTAAGCGCCGTCCGCCATCAATTCGGTATATCCCAGGATGGCGTTGAGCGGCGTGCGCAGCTCATGGCTCATATTGGCAAGGAATTGCGACTTGTGCTCGCTCGCCTCTTCGAGCTGCCGGCTCTTGTCCTCGATCTCGTGGAACAGCCGCGCGTTCTGGATCGCTAGCGCCGATTGCGCCGCAAAAGTCTGGATCAGGTCGACGGTATTCTGCGGGAAAGCGCCTGGCGTGCGGCGGCGGACCACCAGCAGGCCGACAATCTCCTCCCCGCGTAGTAGCGGTGCCACTAACAGCGCGCGGTATCCGGCGCGCAGGATGATCTCGTTCACGGCCGAGGGCGCTTGCTCCTTTAGGTCGGCGATCTGTATTGGCTCGTGCCGTCCGAGCGCCAGCGTGGCGTTCGGATCGTCGAGGCCGATGTGCCGCTGCGTCAGCGCGTCGATCATCTCTTGTTCCATCCCATAGGTGGCGCGCAGATGAAATTCGCGTTGCAGATCGTCGAAGACGTAGATCGCGCCGGCCTCGGTGCTGGAGAGTTGCGCCGCCTTGGCAACAATGGTGGAAAGTACGGTCTCGAGCTCGAGCGTCGAGTTCACCGCCTGCGAGACTTCGCCGAGCGCCCGCAATTCGCCGACCGAGCGGCCGAGTTCATCGGTGCGATGATGCAGTTCGGTGAGCAGCCGCGCGTTCTCGATGGCGATGACGGCCTGGGCAGCGAAGTTCTGCACAAGCTCGATCTGCTTGTCGGTGAACGGACGCACTTCTTGGCGGAACAAAATAAATGCACCGATCAATTCGCTCTCCCGCATCATCGGCACCGCCAGGACCGTCCGGACGCCGGCAACTTCGACGACGGCCGCGATTTCTGGAGCAGGTTGCTCGACGTAGCTGGGGTCGACCGAAAGATCGGTAACGTGGATCGCCTGTTTGGTCTTAAACAACCGACCAAGGGGAGTTCTCTCATCGGGATGGTAATCCGACGGTTTTGGAGACTCGGCATAGGCCGGGGGCGGGTTATGCCTCGCAACGAGCTGGAAGGCGTCGGCTTCCCAGCGATAGATGCTGCCGAAACTAGCGTCGCAGATGTGGACTGCATTCTCCAGCATTTTGGCGAACACCGGCTCAAGATCGCCGGGCGAGCTACTGATGACTTGCAGCACCTCCGCCGTGGCCGTTTGCTGCTCCAGCGATTCGGTGAGGTCATCGGTGCGCTGGCGCAGTTCTTTGAGCAGCCGCGCGTTCTCTATGGCGATAACGGCTTGGGCAGCGAAGTTCTGTAGCAGTGCGATTTGCTTGTCACTAAAGGGAAAAACTTCTCGACGGAAGACACCAAACACTCCAACTAGGTCATCTTCCCTGAGCATGGGTACAGCGACGATAGTTCGAACCTTAGCTAGTTCAGTTGCTTCGACCATTCTGGGACGACTGTCGGCAAAGGATCGTGTAGCAGCGAGGTCGGCTTCGTGAACGGTACGCTTTGTTCTCATCGTCACGTCAAGTAAACCGCCCGGTGCGGGCTCGAACGGATCGCTGCCCCGCACTTTAAAAAACTCTGGTACATCGTGCTCAGCAACTAGGCGAAATTTGCCCTGTTCATGAATATAGAGAGCGCCAAACTTGGCATCGCAGATGCGGACGGCCTTCTCCAGCATGGTAGCAAACACCGGTTGCAAATCACCCGGCGAACTGGAAATGACTTGCAGCACCTCGGACGTGGCGGTCTGCTGCTCGCGGCCTTCAGCGAGTTCCCGGGTAAGGGCACTGACTTGGTCTTGCAGCTCGGCGACGGACGAACTGGTTCGACGCGCGGCGTTTGATACGTTGCTGCGCTTCGGCTTCGCCGTCTTGCTGGGCCGCGCCTTCGCTGGCTTACGGCCTATCGTACGCCGCAGTCTCACCGAAGCCCCCTGGGCTAAGGTGCGTACCCTAACACATCATTGGCGTCTCTTGTGCACCACAGCAAATTGGCTTCACGGTTGGCAGCGATGGGTCAATTGCGACACATTCACGACGTCCGCGCAATGTCGGCTTGTGCTCGAACCCTCGCTTAAGGCTAGAAGCCGCCGCAACCCATGCGGCTGACTGCCGGACCTCGTCACGACGAGGCGGCCGGCGCCTCGATGAGCGTGTTCGAGTTATCGACGCTGTCGTAAACCGACACTTGCACGACCGGATATTTCTTTTTGATGACCAAAGCCGCCGCCTGAGCGGTCTCAGAGGTCTGATAGGAACCCTTCGTTTGCCGGTCGACTTGGAGCAAATATCGGCCACGCTCCGGGCGCTTGCGTTGCGAGAATACTTCCTCGGTATCTTCTTCCGCTTTTTCCTTTACGGGCATCTTGATTTGGCGCGTCGCCATTCGCTGTTCCTTTTGGCCTTGCTGGGGGATGCCCCGTATGTAACGGTTACCGAGGCCGGCCGCCAGTCATATCCCCACGGCGGCCCAGCGCGGCACACAAGGGCGCTACTCGCCCGGTAAACGATCTCGCCCCGGAGTTCCGGCGACGGGGGAGCCGCGGTCCGTTCAATGCTTGCGCGCGTCGACGCGATAGCCGACGATCGTTCTCTCGCCTAGCGCCTTGGCCGCTTCCAGGCGGTGCAAACCCTCGACTAGCACGAAGCGCGCGCCGTCCGGCCGCAATAGGATCGGCATCTGCTGCCCATTTTCGAGCATGCTGGCGGCGATTTCATCGACGCGCTTCTGCTCGAGCGTGGCGCGTCGCTTGACCGGCACGTAAATGTCTGTGAGAGCGAAAATTTCGCGTTTCATCGGGCTCCAGGGCCGAAGTTCAGGAGCCGAAGATTAGCAGGTTTGCCGACAGCCGCCACCCGCCGTGACGCCCAGGGCATTCAAGCGGCGCTTGCCGCGGTGTATGGTGAGGCCCGCCGCAGGGTAAGGGCATTTACACTTTGAAGGAGGAACTCTTGGGTAAGCATTTCTCGTTGACCGCCGCGGATAGTTTCAAGCTCGGCGCCTATCGCGCCGATCCGAGCGCCGCGGCCAAAGGCGGCGTCGTCGTTATTCAGGAAATATTCGGCGTCAACCATCACATCCGCGCCGTGTGCGATCGCATCGCCGCGCAAGGTTATGCCGCCATCGCGCCGGCTTTATTCGACCGGCAGTCACCAAACTTTGAGAGCGGCTATTCGCCCGACGAGATCGCCAACGCACGCAAGTTCGTCGCCAATCCCGATTGGGGAGCGATGATGCGCGACACGCAAGCCGCCATTGACGAAGCCCGCAAGGTCGGCCCGGCGGCGATTGTCGGTTTCTGTATGGGCGGCTCTATCGCATTCCTCGCGGCGGCGAAGTTGAACGGACTGTCAGCGGCCATCGGCTGGTACGGCGGCCAAATCGCCAAGAACGCCGACGAGAAGCCGAAAGTACCAGTGCAACTACACTTCGGCGAAAAGGACGCGGCGATCCCGATGAGCGACGTCGAATTGATCAAGCAGAAGCGCAGCAGCGATTGCGAGATCTACGTTTATGCCGGCGCCGAGCACGGCTTTAATTGCGAGGAGCGCGGCAGCTATAACGAAGCCGCCGCCAAGCTCGCCCGCGAGCGTTCGATCGCGTTCTTGAACAAGCACATGAAGCGATAAAGAATTCTCCGCCGAAATTTCCATCATGGCCGGGCTTTGCCCCGGCCATGATGCTGCCGGGGCGTGACCGGAGGGCGCCGCTACGGAAGATAGGGAATTCAGCTCTCCCGGCGGGATGATTGCGCGCTCTGGCACGGTTTTTGTGTCATCGTAGCCGGGGCAATTTTTCGGGGGTGGTCAAATGGCGCAGAACGTTCACCCGGTCGATGAATTTCTACCGGTACCAAAACTGCTGACGCTCGGGCTTCAGCATGTGCTCGTCATGTATGCCGGCGCGGTCGCCGTCCCGCTGATCCTCGGCCGCGCCTTGAAGCTTTCGCCGCAGGATGTCGCGTTTTTGATCAGCGCCGACCTGTTCGCCTGCGGGCTTGCCACGTTGGTGCAGTGTATCGGCTTTCCCGGCGTTGGCATCCGCCTGCCGGTGATGATGGGCGTGACCTTCGCATCCGTGGGTCCGATGCTGTCGATGGCGGCAGCGCCGGATGTCGGGCTTCTCGGCATCTATGGATCGGTCATCGCCGCCGGCATATTCGCGGTCGTCGTCGCGCCCTTCATGGGGCAGATGCTGCGGCTATTCCCGCCGGTAGTTACCGGCACGGTCATTTTGGTCATCGGCATTTCGCTGATGCGGGTCGGCATCAATTGGGCCGGCGGCGGTTTGCCGACGCTCACCAAAGTGGTCGACGGCGTGGCCGGCGCGTTTCCCAATCCTGGCTATGGCCAACTCGAAGGGCTCGCCATCGCGCTGTTCGTGCTCGCGGTCATCCTCGGCCTGATCCGCTGGGGCACGGGCTTTATCGGCAACGTTGCGGTGCTCCTCGGCATCATTGCCGGTGCGGTACTCGCTGCGCTCCTTGGCGTCATGCATTTCGAGCGGGTGGTAGCCGCACCGTGGGCTGATGTGGTCGTGCCCTTCCGCTTCGGTTGGCCGAGTTTTCAGTTCGTGCCCATTGTCACGATGTGCATTGTCATGATCGTTGTCATGATCGAATCGACCGGAATGTTTCTCGCGCTTGGGGAAATGACCGGCCGCAATATCGACAAGGCGGCGATCGCGCGGGGACTGCGCGCCGACGGCGTCGGCACCATCCTCGGCGGCATTTTCAATACCTTTCCCTACACGTCATTCTCGCAAAATGTCGGCCTGGTCGGCGTCACCGGCATCAAGTCGCGCTGGGTGACGGCGACCGGCGGCGCCATCATGGTGGTGCTCGGGTTACTGCCGAAACTGTCGGCGCTGGTCGAAGCGGTGCCGGTCGTGGTGTTGGGCGGCGCCGGCATTGTGATGTTCGGCATGGTGGCGGCGACCGGTGCGCGCATTCTCACCACCGTCGACTTCAAGACCAACCGTTACAACCTGTTTACTGTCGCGATTTCGGTTGGCTTCGGCATGATCCCGTTGGTCGCGCCCGGCTTCTTCCGCTACACGCCGGACGTCCTGCATCCGCTCCTTGAGTCCGGCATTCTGCTTGCGGCGATCGTTGCCGTCCTGCTGAACGTGTTCTTCAATGGTTTGGCCGGCGCGGAAGCCGCGCAGCGCGAAGCCACAATGGTCGCGGCGACCCAGGAGCACGCGTGAGGCTCGGGAATCGGTGATCGGAAATCAATGATCAGACGTAGTGTCTGGCACTGACGTCCAATTACCGATGACTGACTACTGATTCCCGATCAGAACCAGCGTTCCTGGACGCTGACCGTGTCGCCCGGACGCAGCGGGAAATTGAGCGGCACGGTCATGCGCGTTGCGACGCCGTCCGCCGTCCGCGAGACAACGAGATCTCTGCGGAAGGCGCGCGGCGTGAACCCGCCGGCAATGGCGATCGCGGTCTCGGCGGTCATGTTGGCTACGTAAGGATATTGGCCCGGCTGCGCGACTTCGCCGAGTATGAAGAACGGCCGATAGGCTTCGATCTCGACCGCGACGTGCGGCTCGCGGATATAGCCGTCGCGGAGCTTGGCGCCGATGCGGCCCGCCAGCTGATCGCTGGTCGCTCCCCGCGCTACGACCGCCCCGATAAGCGGCATGTCGATTTGGCCGGTGGCGCTGACCAGATACGAGTTGGTCAATCCTTCCTGCCCGAACACGACGACGCGCAACCGGTCGCCCGCGTCGAGCGTGTAATGGTTCAAGGCCGGCGCCGGCGTGACTGGCGGCACGGAGCCGTAAAGTACGGGCCCGGGCTGCGGGCCCCAAGTATCGACAATTGGCGCCGCGACCATCGGCGGCGGTGGGCCAAGAGGAGGTGCGGCTTGTGCGTAAATCAGACGGCGCGAGGGAGGCGGAGCGTCCGCCGGCGCCGACGCACCGCCCCATCCAGAGGATGCGCCCGCGAACGGAGCGGGAGCCGGAGCGCTTTGCGCATCAAATAAACCGCGGGACGGACCGGGGGGAGCGGGCGCGTTTTGCGCGTCAATGAAACCGCGGGGTGGAGGGAGACTGCCCGTGCTTTGCGGCTCGGCCGGCTCCGGAGCAGGTGCGGCTTGCGCGAAAATCAGGCCGCGGGGTGGCGACGTCGTTTGCGCACTCGCGCTTGCCGGGGAAGACGACGGAGTCGGACCATAGACCAGGTTATCCACCCCCGAAGTCGAAAGCGTGCCAGTGCTGGCGACGCGCTCTTGCGCGCACCCTGCCACGGCCATCGACAGACAAAGGATGAGTGCGAAAGAGCTGAATGACCGCATACGCGAAATCCGGGCCCCGGGCGGAAAAGCGCCGAGCCCGATTAACGCCAAGTATGGTTAACAATCCCTAACCGCGGCCCGCGCGCGGGACTGTTTCGCCGCTTGGTATTCGCCCCTTGCCGGGATGACGGAAGCGATTACGCCGCGACCCCGGTGCCGATCTGACAGGCGACGCCGGTGCCGCCAAGTCCGCAATAGCCATGCGGATTTTTCGCCAAATATTGTTGGTGGTAGTCCTCGGCGAAGTAGAATGGCGGCGCGTCCTTGATTTCGGTAGTGACCGCGCCGAGGCCCTGCGCGGCCAGCGCCTTGGCGTAGCTCGCCCGCGAGGCTTCGGCGGCGGCGCGCTGCTCCGGCGTGAACACGTAGATGCCGGAACGGTATTGCGTGCCGACATCGTTGCCCTGACGCATGCCCTGGGTCGGGTCGTGGCTTTCCCAGAATGTTTTGAGCAGGCGCTCGTAGGAGATTTTCTTCGGATCGTAGACCACGAGCACCACCTCGTTGTGGCCGGTGCGGCCGCTGCACACCTCCTCGTAGCTCGGGTTCGGCGTGAAGCCGCCGGCATAGCCGACCGCGGTGACGTAGACGCCGTCGCCGAGCTCCCAGAATTTGCGCTCGGCCCCCCAGAAGCAGCCAAGCCCGAACATCGCCATGGCGAACCCCTCGGGATAGGGCCCTTTGAGCGGCTTGCCATTGACGAAATGCTGCCGCGCAGTGGGGATGGCGGTCGGACGCCCCGGGAGGGCCTCTTGCGGGTCCGGCATTTGGGTTTTCTTGGCAAAGCCAAACATGGCTCGTCTCCTTATAAGCGAGGCGGATATGCGCAAATATAAGACGTGTCCGCGCCTGGCGCAGCCGTTTTCCAATCACGTTTCGGCAAGCTGTCGTCTGCTCGTCCCCGCGCATTCCAGTTTCCGTCATTCCGGCCGAGCGCAAGCGACTTCCACCGGGCGCGTTTGCCGCTTATTGTTTCGCTCCGGGGCGAATCGTTCCAAAGGTGCCGGAGAGAGCAAGATGCGGTGGAAGCTCGTGCTTGGCTGCGTGTTGGTCGCGTTTGTCGTTATGGCCGGTTCGGCCTTCGCTCAGCAGCCGTCGACACCGCCTTACGGGCCTGTAATCACGCTCGATGACGCCAAGCGCGCGATGGCCGCGGCCGAACTCGAAGCGACGAAAAATTCTTGGCAGGTCGCCATCACCATTCTCGACAGCGGCGGCAACCTGGTGATGTTCCATAAAGGCGACAACGCCCAGCTTGCCGCGATCACCGCGTCCGAAGGCAAGGCGCGCACTGCGCTCACCTTCAAGCGCCCGAGCAAGGCGCTGGACGACGCCATCGCCGCCGGCGGGGCCGGCCTCCGCCTCCTCGCAGTGAAAGACATCACCCCGCTCGAAGGCGGCTTGCCGATCGTCGTGGACGGCAAAATCGTTGGCGCCATTGGCGTCTCCGGCGCGCTGTCATCGCAAGACTCCCAAGTCGCCAAAGTCGGCGCCGACGCGCTGGCGAAGTAGTCTTTCGTTTTTGTCTGCATCAGCGCCGCAACATCCCTTCTCCCCGTGTGCGGGAAAAAGTTGGGGCAAGGGCTGACACCTTCGCGCAGCCATCGGGCCATCAAGGGCGGGAAGCGACATGGACTGTGACATCCTGCAAAAGATCGAGCTTTTGCATGCCGCCGGAACTCAATTCAATCCGCCGAATGCCCGGGAGATCATAAAGACCCTCTACGAAATTCTGACCATTCTTGACGGCAAGGGATTAGCGCTGCTTGCGTTTGACGGGATCATCGTCGCCGCAACCACGTTCGCGGCGGAAAAGGCCAACGTCTTCCACAAGCGCGGATCGGCCCGATGGCTCGCGATTCTCATCATCGTCGTCTCGCTTGGCGCCGCCGCTCTGTGCCTGGGGGTTGCCGAGATTTCTTATCCATTCCTGCATTACGTCGGATGCAGCGCTGACAAGCTCGATTACAGCGTCGAGATCGCTCACCTTACGGCTTTGGTGGCGTGGCGGACCGCGTACTACCAGATCGCTTGGTCGCTTTCGGTTGCCGCGATTCCGCTGTTCTTCGCCATGTTCTGGGTCTCGCTGAATTGGAAACGGCCAAGCGGCCCGTGAAACCGCGTACGACGGATTAGCCCGGGCGCGGAATCGCCCGCCCCTTGCTGGCGGACCGGCGGACTACAATTTGCTCGTTTGCCCGGCGCATCCCGATCGCGCTTGGCGAAACGATATCGCCGGATCGCGCCAAAGCGGCTCGGCAAGTGCAAAATCGATGTCGTTGCGGGTCACCGCGAGGTCGCGCAGCTCGCGATCGCCGAACCGCGCCAACTGCTCCAGCTCGCGGCGGTGCCTCAGCGCGGCGGAAAATTTCTTCAACGGCGCAGTCAATGCGGCCAACGCGTGTTCGAAAGGCGACGCCGAGTGTTTGGCCCACGCGGCGCGTTCGCGTCGTGAGCTGGTCATGGTACCGCAAGCGGGACTGAGCGACATGGTGCGCTCTCCTATCAACAAACAATAAGAACGAGCGTGACGTAGCTCGTGGCGGCGGGCGCCGCCATGCTTTATATTTTCACCATGCCTGATCGAAAACGCACACCCGATTTGGATTGGCAGGATGTCCGTTATTTTGTGGCGCTGGCGCGTTACGGCAGGCTTGCGGCGACGGCGCGCGCCTTACGCGTGAACCACGCGACGGTGGCGCGGCGCATCGAAAATCTGGAAGCGCTGCTCGGCTGCGCATTATTCGAGCGGCGGCCTGAGGGTTACACGCTCACGGTCGAAGGCAAGGCCGTACTCGCCGAGGCTGCGGCGATGGACGAGGCCGCGCTTTCGCTCCGCGACCGGCTCAAGGCCGGTACCGAGATCAGGGGTTTGGTCCGGCTGACCGCACCGCGCTCGCTGCTCGACTACTTTCTGGTGCAGCGTCTCGGCGCCTTGCACGAGCGGCATCCAGGAATCGATCTCGAACTCGTCGGCGACGCGCGCGTGCTTTCGCTGGCGCGGCGGGATGCCGACATGGCGTTACGCATGGGATCGCCGAAAGATAGCGATCTGATCGCCCGACGCCTGGGGACCGTCGGCTACGGTCTCTACGCGTCGCCGGCCTACGCCCGCAAAATCGCAAAAGGCGAGCCTTTGGCTGTCATCGGCTACGACCCGGAGAGCGATTTCATCACCGACGCCGTGTGGATGGTGCACCGATTTCCGGATCAGCGCTTCGCCTTCCGCAGCAACAGCCAAGTATCGCAGGCCGCCGCGGCGCGCGCCGGCTTTGGGGTGGCGCTGGTGCCCGATTTCATCGCGGCTGGCGATCCGGGGCTTAAACGGGTCTTCCCGAAAGAATCGCTGCCGGAGCCGGATCTCTGGCTGTTGATGCGCCGCGATTTGGCGAAGATACCGCGTATTCGCGCAGTGGCGGATTATCTGATCGAACTTTTCCGTCGGGAAGGAAAATGGTTTCCTGCATAGGGCCCGCTGCATAAATCGCTTGATTGCCGCGGTGAAATGCCCACCTAGTGGGATTGCCGCTTGGTCATGCGAACTTCGGAATCGGGACACCAGGCCGCCATGTGCAATCGCTTCCGCTCGATCGAGGAATGGTCGGAGATCCCGCGCGATCTCTACATCGGCCCGCGGCTTAATTTCGAATACAATCCCAACGTGGCGCCGACCGAGACCGTGCCGGCGCTGATTGCCGGCAACGGCGCAGCGATCGCACGCTTCGGCATCAATCGGCTACTTCCCAGCGGGAAACCGCGGGCGCCGCTCCTCAACATCCGCACCGATGGGCTGCGCAAGGGACAGTTCCGGACGCACATGAAACAGCAGCGCTGCGTCATTCCCGCCGCAGGCTTTTACGAATGGCGCGAGGAAGGCGGCAAGCAGCCGTATTATTTCGCCCGCAACGACGCGAAACCGCTGATGCTCGCCGGCCTCTGGGAGGAGGCAGAGTACAAAGGCGACCGGCGGATCGCGTTTGCGATTCTGACCGAAGAGCCGAACGACCTCGTTGCGCCGTATCACGACCGTATGCCGCTCGCGCTTGCCGACGACAACATCGCGCTCTGGCTTGATCTCGCGCAAGCCACACCGCTCGAGCACGAGCTTCTTCTCGATTTACGGGCATTCACCGTACGCCCGATGGGCCGCGCCATGAACAATGTGCGGGAAAAAAACCTCGCCGCCTTCGATCCGGAGGCCAAGGCGGCGTAGGCCATGGTCATTCCGGCCGAGCGCAGCGAGGGCCGGAATCCATAGCCACGATCGCCGGGCGCTGATCTCGTGGCTACACTCACACGCCGTGACTATGGATTCCGGCCTCGTGCTTTCGCGCGCCCCGGAATGACAGCCTTCACCTTCGCCACAGCCGCCCGACAACGCCGAGCGGAAAAAAGTAGACGCTGAGCACGAAGAGGACGCCAAGCCAGAGGAGCCAGCGGTCGGGGTTGAAGATGAGCGGCAGGAGTGGCACGTCGGCGGTGGCGTGGCTGATCATGGCCATGACGTTCTGCAAATAGGTTTCGGCGAGCACGAAGATCGCCGCGCCGATCACCGCGCCGTAGAGCGTACCCATGCCGCCAATCACCACCATCAGCAAAATATCCAGCATGATGTCGAAGGAGAGCGTCACTGCCGGCCCGGTATAGCGGAGCCAAACCGCGGAGAGCACGCCGGCGAGCGCGGCGGCGGCGGCGGCAAGGCAATTGCCGATGGAGCGGTAGATCACGATGCGGTAGCCAAGCGCCTCGGCGCGGAATTCGTTGTCGCGGATCGCCTGCAATACCCGGCCGAACGGCGAGTTGACCACGCGAAGGAGCAGAAGAAAGAGCACCACCGACGCGGTGAAGACGAAGTAATAGGCGAGGACGCGGCCGCTTACCGTCAACGGCCCGGCGGAGAAGTGAAAAGTAGGCCGTAGCACTTCCGGCAGACGGAAGGTGCGGCCGTCCTCGCCGCCGGTGAACGTGCTCAGCTGCGAGGCCAGCACTGAAAACGCGCTCGCGACCGCTAGCGTGATCATGGCGAAAAAGATGGCGCGCACGCGCAGCGAAAACAGGCCGATGACAAGCGCCAGCGCCACCGCGGCCGCTAAAGCCGCGCCGGTGCCGAGCACAAGCGCGCCCCACGACGGGCCGAAATTATAGAGCGCGATCCCCGCGCCATAGCCGCCAATGCCGAAGAACATGGTGTGGGCGAAGGAGACGATGCCGGTGTAGCCGAGCAAAAGATCGTAGCTCGCCGCCAGCACGACGAAGTAACAGATCTTGGCGGCGACGTTGAGCGCCTCCATGCCGGGGAACAACACGGGCGCGAGCGCAAGTCCGAGCAGAATGGCGAGAAGGATGAGCGAAAGCGCGACGCCGCGAGGCGGATTGCCGGAAAGAATAATGCCGCCGAGAGGGCTCATCGCTTGGCCACCGGATAAAGGCCGCGCGAGCGCCACAAGAGAATCAGCGCCATCAGCAAAATGTTGGAGACGAGCGCGAGCTTGGGCGCGAGAAAGCCGGTGTAATTGGCGACCACGGCGACGAGAAGCGCGCCGATAAAGCAGCCGCCGACCGAGCCGAGCCCGCCGATCACCACGACGATGAACACGAGCACCATCACGTCCATGCCCATCGCCGGAGTCAGCGTCTCGCGATAAAAGCCCCACATCACGCCGCCCAAGCCCGCCAGCGCCGAACCCGCCATGAACACGCCGACGAACAGCCGGCGGATGTGATAGCCCAGCGCCTCGACCATTTCGCCGTTCTCGACGCCGGCGCGGATGAGAAGACCGATGCGGGTGCGGTTAAGCACCAGGAGCATGATGGCAAAAACGAGTAGCCCCACGACCACGGCAATGAGGCGGTAACGCTCGATGGCGACGTCGCCGAACACGAGCGCGCCGCGAAACGCCGTCGGTAAGGTCAGCGCGATCTGCACCGGCCCGAATATCGCGACGAGGATCTGTTCCGCGACAATGAGTCCGCCGACGGTGACCAGGATCTGTTTTAGGTGCTGGCCGTAGACCGGCATGATGATGATGCGCTCGAAGGCGTAGCCGAGGAGCCCGGTCACGACCATCGCCACTGCGATCAGCGCCAACAGCGCGACGAGATTATAGAAAAGCGAATCCGCGTGTAGAAAACCGGCGAGGGACGGCACCAAGACCGCGGCCGCATAGGCGCCGATGGAGATAAAGGCGCCGTGGCCGAAATTGAGCACATCCATCAGGCCGAACACCAGCGTCAGGCCCGAGGCGATGATGAAAATGATCATCCCCATGGCGAGGCCGGCCAGCGTGAGCGTCACCCAGGTCGAAAACGAGCCGACCAGCGGCAACGCGGCAAGCGCAACCGCCGGCACCAGCAAGACCGGCAGCAGGTCGCGGTGGTGAAGGGGAAGAGAGTCAGCGCCCCGGGCCGTCATTGATGCTGGTCCAGATGCAATCCGAGCAGTTGGTGTTGGAGATCGCGGTCATCGGCGAGCGCCGCCATCGCGCCGGCATGCACCACACGGCCGTTGTCCATTACCGCCACCGCGTCGCCCAACGATTTTGCGAACAGAAAATTCTGCTCGACGACAAGGATGGTGGTGTCCGGCGACTTTTTCAGCTCGCGGAACGCAGAAATCATGTTGGCAATGATCGCCGGCGCCAGCCCTTTGGTCGGCTCATCGATCAAAAACAATTTCCGGGGCTCGATCATGGCGCGGGCAATAGAGAGCATCTGCTTTTGTCCGCCGGAAAGCACGCCGGCGGCGAGCGACCAGAATTTCTCCAGCGCCGGGAACAAGCCGAAGATCCAATGCAACCGCGCCTCGTCGATCGGGCCGGAGCGTGCCGCCAGCAACAAGTTTTCCCGCACCGTGAGATCGGCAAAGATGCCCATGGTCTCGGGCACGTAGCCGATGCCGGCGCGGGCGATATCGGGCGTCGCCCAAGCGGTGATATCGGCGCCGTCGAAGGTCACTGCGCCGGCGGACGCATGCCAGAGCCCCATGATGGTGCGCAACGTCGTCGTCTTGCCGGCGCCGTTTCGCCCGAGCAGCATGGTCAGCGCGCCGCGCGGCACGGCAAGATCGACGCCTTGCAAGATGTGATACGGACCAATGTGAGTGTTGACCCCGGACAGGTTGAGGAGTGGCGGAGCTTCAGACATTCGCCACTCCGAGATAGGCCTCTTGCACCACCGGCAGCGCGATCACGGTCGCAGGATCGCCGTCGGCGACCAGTTCGCCGTTGTGCAGGACGACAATGCGGTCGGCGAGCGACCGCACCACGTCCATCTTGTGCTCGACCAGAAGGATCGTGCGGTCACGCCGTGCTTTGATGGCCTGAATGAGATCGAGGATGACCGGCACCTCGTCGACACTCATTCCCGCAGTCGGCTCGTCGAACAGAAACACCAGCGGCTTGAGCGCGATCAGGATGGCGACTTCGAGTTTGCGCTGATCGCCATGCGGCAGGAGACCGGCGCGCGCGTCCCTCCGCGCGGTCAACCCGACTTGATCGAGCACGTCGTCCGCCTCTTCAATGAGCTCGACGTGGTGCTGCCAAGTGCGCACCAGATCAAGCCCGGCGCCGCGCCGGCTCTGCACCGCCAGCCGCACGTTTTCATGCACGCTGAGATAGGGAAACAGATTGGTAAGCTGAAAGGCGCGACCGAGGCCGCGGCGGGCGCGCTGCGACACCGGCAACCCGGTGATGTCGGCGCCCTGGAACAGCACGCGGCCACCGCTCGATTTGAGCTGGCCCGAGATCAAGTTGAAATAAGTGGTCTTGCCCGCGCCATTCGGGCCGACAATGGCGGTCAGCGTGCCGGGATGAAACGCGCAACTCACTGCGTTGACGGCGAGATGGCCGCCGAAACGGATGCTCAGGTCCCGCGTTTCAAGGGCGGCAGCCTGATCGCCTGCTGCCGTCATGGCGCTAACCACTTACCTTTTATTGCGGATCGGCACCGGCAATTCGTCGATCGGGATTTCGCGGACCAGGTCGAGCAAGTCCCATTGGTCCTTGCCGTCCGCCTTGACCCGGAACACGTACATCGATTGCATCGCCTGATGGTCTTCCTTACGGAAGATCATCTTGCCTTTGGGCGTGTCGAACTCCATGCCCTCCATGGCGGCAATCAGTTTCTCGGTATCGGTGCCGCCGGCTTTCTTGATCGCGGCGATCACCGCGCTCGCTGCTGCAAAGCCGCCGCAAGTGAAGAAGTCGGGCGGCATGTTGAAGCGCTTTTTGTGCTCGGTCACGAGCCAGTCGTTCATCGGATTTTTCGGGAAGCCGTAATAATAATAGATGGTACCCTCGATGCCGGGCCACTGCTTGTAGCCGAGCATGGCGGGCAGGATGTTGCCGCCCGGTGCCACTGCAATGCCATAGCGTTCCGGCTTCAGATCTTCGATCTTGGCGAGCGGATTGGGACCGGCCCAAATGATGGCAATGATTTTCTTGCCGGGCTTATCCTTAAGGGCATCGAACAAACGCTGCGCCGAAGCCGTGAAGTCGGTGGTCATGAACGGCGCGTATTCCTCGAACACCACCTTGGAGTTGCTGTGCGTCTCGTCGAGCGCCCGCTTGAAGGCGGCGACGCCATCGCGACCAAAGGCATAATCTTGCGCCAGCATGCCGATCGACACGTTGTCCTCGCCAAGCGCGACGGCCGCGGCAAGCGCGTCCTGCGAGGAATTGCGGCCGCTACGGAAAATGTAACGGTTCCATTTATCGCCGGTGATGGAATCGGCGACCGCGGGCTCGACCAAAAGAATTTTCTTTGCATCCTCGGCGACCGGTAGCATGGCGAGCGTTGAGCCGGATGAAGTAGTGCCAATGGCGATGTCGACATTGTCGTCGGCATAGGCCTGTTCGAGGAGCGACTTGGCAACGTCGGGCTTGCCTTGATCGTCCTTGGCGATGATCACGATCTTGCGGCCGTCCAGCGTCATGGTGCCGCCGGTCAGATATTCGAGGCCGAGGTTCAACCCGGTCTCGGTTTGCTTGGCATAAGCCTCGAGCGGTCCGGTCTTTGAATAGATGAGCGCGATCTTGAGATCCGCGGCCTGTGCCGTTGGCACCGCCGCCGACGCCGTCACGCTCGCTGCAACAAATAGTCCTGCGAGGAATCTGTTCACGCGCTTACCCTCCCCCACTTGAAACACCACAAGCCCCTTAAAGGCCCCTATCATTTCTCCGGCAGCACCGCCACAGCATCGATCTCGAACAGCCATCCCTCACGCGCCAGCCGCGAGATGACCAGCAGCGTGCTCGCCGGCGGAGCGGCGGTGTTGACGTATCTGTCGCGGATTTCGCGATAGTCCTGCACGTGCGCCCCGTCGACCAAGTAATTGGTGATTTTCACCACGTCCTTGAACGTGGCGCCGACCTCGGCGAGGCCTGCTTTTAGGTTCTCGAAGGCTTGCACCATTTGTGCGCGGACGTCGCCAGCACCGCCGGCGACTTTCCCGTCACTGTCGACACCGACTTGCCCCGCGATATAAACGGTCCGGCCGGGCCCGGTCACCTCGACGACATGGGTGTAGCCGGGCGGCGCCAATATGGATTTTGGGTTGAGATAACGTACGCTGGTCATAGCGGCTCCTAAATACGCCTCCTATATTGGCAGCGCGCGGGAATGAGCGCGCGGTCGCCCTTTTTGTTCACCCTGCCTGTCAGACCGCAATAGCCTTCGGGCGGAGAGGATGGTCGAGATGAGCGGCTCACGTCAACTGCACCTCGGCGCCTTCATGCGGCCGACCACCATTCACACCGGCGCCTGGCGCTATCCCGGCGCCTTTCCGGACGCCAATTTCAACCTCGCGCATATCAAGCGTTTCGCCCAGACGCTGGAGCGGGCGAAATTCGACGCTTTCTTCATGGCCGACCATTTGGCCGTGCTCAACATGCCGCTGGACGCGCTCAAGCACAGCCACACCGTGACTTCATTCGAGCCGTTTACGCTGTTGTCGGCCTTAGCGATGGTCACCGATCATATCGGCCTCGTCGCCACCGGCTCGACCACGTTCGATTTGCCCTACCACGTCGCCCGGCGGTTCGCTTCGCTAGATCATCTCTCCGGCGGCCGCGCCGGCTGGAATATCGTCACCACGTCGAACCCCGATGCCGCGCTCAATTTCGGCATGACCGACCACATGGAGCACGGCGAGCGTTACCGCCGCGCCCGCGAATTCTACGACGTCGTGACCGGTCTTTGGGACTCCTGGGCCGACGACGCCTTCATCCGCGACGTCGAGCGCGGCATTTTCTTCGATCCCGAGAAGCTCCATGTGCTCAACCACAAGGGCAAATATCTGTCGGTGCGCGGACCGCTGAATATCGCCCGTCCGATTCAGGGTTGGCCGGTTATCGTGCAGGCCGGCGCCTCCGATTCCGGCCGCCAGCTTGCCGCTGAGACCGCCGAGGCGGTGTTCACGCCGCCCTCCACTATCGCCGCCGGCCGCGAATTCTACGCTGACGTGAAATCGCGCATGCAGAAGGCCGGGCGTGCGCGCGACCACATGAAGATCATGCCGGCCTGTTTCGTCGTCGTCGGCGACACGGTCGAGGAAGCGCGCGCGAAAAGGGCGAAACTCGACAGCCTCGTCCACTACGACAGCGCGATCGCTTCGCTCTCGATCGCGCTCGGGCACGACGCCGCGCGTTTCGATCCGGACCAGCCGCTGCCGGACATTCCCGAAAGCAACGCCAGCAAAAGCGCGCGCGAGCGCGTCGTACAGATGGGCAAACGCGAGAACCTCACCGTGCGCCAACTGGCGCAACGGCTCGGCGGCTATTCCGGCCTCGCCATGGTCGGCACGGTCAAGACCATTGCCGACGAAATGGAAGAATGGCTGATAACGGAAGCAAGTGACGGCTTCACCATCATGTCCCCGTATCTGCCCGAAGGCCTCGAGGACTTTTGCAACAAGGTGGTGCCGGAATTGCAGCGCCGCGGCCTCTTCCGCCGCGAATATGAAGGCAAGACCTTGCGCGAAAATCTCGGTCTGCCCCGGCCGGAAAACCGTTTCTTCGAAACCCGCAAGGCGGCGGAGTAGCCCGCTCGCGGGATCGGCCTCAAGCCGCGAGAAGCTCCTTTACGCGCGGCCAGCTCTCGCTGCCCTTCTCGTCCATGAGCGGCAGATATTTGGGGTTGAACCATGCGGCGAGCGCGCTCTGGTAGGCCTTGCGAGCGCGCATGCGATCGTACCAGGCGGCGACGCGCGGCCGCCGCTCGACCATTCCGTCCAAATATTTGAGATGATCGAGCCGCGTCACGTAAGGCGCGTAGCCAACGTCGGCGAGCGAGTAGATTTGGCCGGCAAGCCAAGGTCCCTGATGGTCCGCGAGCGCCCGATCCATATCGTCGACCATTCTGTCGAGACGCTTGATCGCGGCGGGGAAGACCGGATTCTCCGTGCCCTTTTGCAACTGGCGCAGATTGGCAAGCCAGCCAGGGCGGGCTTTTTCCATCGTCTCATACATCTCCGGCTTGTATTGATGATGGAATGCGATCGACATCGACACCGTTGCGGTCGCCGGGAAGATCGCCGCATCGATGAACTTGGTAAAGCCGCGCATGCGAGCTCGGGCTCTGGCATCGGCCGGCTTGAGCGGCGGATCGGGAAACGCGTCGTCGATATATTCGCAGATGACGGTCGATTCACAGACGACGAAGTCGTCGTGCACCAAGGTCGGCACATAGCCGTTCGGATTGAGCGCGAGGTATTCCGGCCGCTTCTGGTCGCCGCCGCGGAGGTTGAGATGCTTGTCCTCGTAGGCGAGGTCTTTCTCGGCGAGGCAGAGGCGAACCTTCTGCGCACAGACCGACATGTCGTTGTGATAGAGCGTGAGCGCCACGATTTCTCTCCCCGAAATGTGTCTTCTTCTCTACCCATTCGTACAAAGTGCGATAACATCGATCAACCGGCACCGACGCGGGGCAACTCTTCGCCACGCGCAGGACGGCGGAGTGAAGCATATGAAAGCTTTCACAGTTCTGGTGATGCTCGCAGCGATCACCATCACTTGCACGAATGGCGCGGCCGCGGCAGCGGGCCGGTATGCCGATGCCAGAATCTGCCGGTCCTACGGTTTTCCTCCGCACACCCAGGCCTTCTCCACGTGCTTGATGAACGTGCGGCATTACTGGAGCAGCGGGCCTTGCGCCGACTGGAACTTCGCCACGGTGCACAAGCGGTACTGCAATATTATCCCTGAAGCGGATTTCTAACGCCATCAAACAGCCAGCAGGAGTAAGCCATGGATACGATCAAGCCGTTGTTCACCGCGACGGCGACCGCGACCGGCGGAAGGAACGGCCACACCGAAGCGAGCGACGGCTCGGTAAGCGCCGATCTGTCGGTGCCGAAGGCGATGGGCGGCCCGGGAAAACCCAACACCACCACGCCCGAGCATCTGTTCGCGGCAGGTTACGCCGCCTGTTTCGGCGGAGCGCTCGATTTTGTCGGCAAGCAGCACAAGAAAGACGCCAGCAAAGCCAGCATCACCGCCGACGTGTCCATCGGCCCGCGCGATGCCGGCGGCTTTGGACTTGCGGTGAAGCTTCACATTGTCGATCCGAGCCTGCCGCAAGCCGATCTTGAAGCACTCGCCAAGGAAGCGCACGAGAAAATCTGCCCGTACTCGAACGCCACCCGCAACAACGTCGACGTGCAGCTCGACATCAAGGGAAGTTAGTCGCGAATAATGTCGGCGCTGGAAACAAATATCGCGAAGGCCAACAAATATCTGGCGCGGTTTCGCGACCAGGGCGTGCTCAATCAGATCGGCGGAGAAGCCAAGCCTTCCTGTGACGGCACGACCTTTGAAAGCATTTCGCCGGTGGATTTGCAGCCGCTCGCGAATGTCGCCCATGGCAAGGCGGCCGATATCGACCGCGCCGCCAAGGCGGCAAAGCAGGCCTTTCCAGCGTGGGCGGCGCTGTCCGGCGACAAACGTAAAGCGCTGCTGCACAAAATCGCGGACGCTATTGTCGCGCGCGCGGAAGAAATCGCTTTCGTCGAGTGCATGGACACCGGCCAGGCGCTGAAGTTCATGGCCAAGGCCGCGCTGCGCGGCGCGGAGAATTTTCGTTTCTTCGCCGACCGCGCTCCCGAGGCGCGCGACGGCCGCGTGCTGCGCACCGACGGCCAGCTCAACATGACCTCGCGGGCGCCGATCGGCCCGGTTGGCATCATCACGCCGTGGAACACGCCGTTCATGCTCTCGACCTGGAAGATTGCGCCGGCACTCGCTGCCGGCTGCACGGTCGTTCACAAGCCGGCGGAGTTTTCGCCGCTGACGGCGCGTCTATTGGTCGAGATCGCCGAGGCGGCGGGATTGCCGCCGGGCGTGTGGAACGTCGTCAACGGCATGGGTGAGGACGCCGGCAAAGCTTTGACCGAACACCCGGATATCAAGGCCATCGGCTTTGTCGGCGAAAGCTCGACCGGCTCGCTTATCATGAAGCAGGGCGCCGATACCTTAAAACGCGTGCATTTCGAGCTCGGCGGCAAGAACCCGGTCATTGTGTTCGCCGACGCGGATCTTGAGCGCGCGGCCGACGCCGCCACCTTCATGATCTACTCGCTCAACGGCGAGCGTTGCACGTCGTCATCGCGGCTTTTCGTCGAAGAGCCGGTTTACGCAAAGTTCACCGCGGCCATTGCCGAGAAGGCAAAGCGCATCAAGATCGGGCACCCGCTCGATCCGGACACCGTGATCGGCCCGCTCATCCATCCCACGCACGAAAAGAAAGTGCTGGAATATTTCACCATCGGCGAGCGCGAAGGCGCGACGATTGCGACCGGCGGCGGCAAAGTCGAGGGCCCCGGCGGCGGCTGCTATGTGGCCCCCACGCTTTTCACCGGCGCTAACAACCGCATGCGGATTGCGCAGGAAGAAATTTTCGGGCCGGTGCTCACAGCCATTCCGTTCAAGGACGAAGCGGAAGCATTGGCGCTCGCCAATGATGTCTCCTACGGCCTCACCGGTTACCTTTGGACGTCGGACCTGACGCGGGCGCTGCGTTTCACCGATGCGCTCGAAGCGGGAATGATTTGGGTGAATTCCGAAAACGTGCGGCATCTGCCGACGCCGTTCGGCGGCGTTAAGAGCTCCGGCATCGGACGCGACGGCGGCGATTGGTCCTTCGACTTCTATATGGAAACCAAGAACATCGCCTTCGCCACCGGCAAACACGCCATCCAGAAGCTTGGCGGTTAGCGGTTAGACCGAGCCAGCGCCGGCCGCTGTGCCGTTCACAGATAGACGCTTTTCATCTGCGCTTCGGGGTAGCGCAGACCGGCGGCGGCGTCGGCGGGAACGGCTTGCGTGATTTCGGTAAGGTCGGCCGTACTTAACTTCACGGCCGCCGCTCCAATATTCTCAATGAGCCTTTCCGTTCGCTTCGTGCCGGGAATTGGAACGACATCATCGCCCCGCGCGAGGAGCCAGGCGAGCGCAAGCTGGCCGGGGGTACAATCCCTGCGCTTCGCAATCTCGGCGACACGATGAACCAAACCGAGATTGACCGAAAGATTCTCCGCGGCAAATCGCGGATGTCTTCGCCGCGCATCGTTCTGCGACAGACTTTCCGGATTTTCGACCACTCCCGTCATCAAGCCGCGGCCGAGAGGAGAGTAAGCGACGAAGCTGATGCCGAGTTGCCTCGTCGTTTTCAAAGTTTCTTCGGCTTCGTTCCGGTAAAGCAGCGAGAATTCGTTCTGCACGGCTGCAAGCGGATGCGTAGCGTGCGCCCGGCGAATGGTCTCCGGCTTGGCCTCGCTGATGCCGAGCGCGCGCACCTTGCCCTGCTCGACCAGTTTCGCCATGGCGCCGAACGTCTCTTCGACCGACACCGTGGGGTCGACCCGGTGCTGGTAATAAAGATCGATGACGTCGACGCCGAGCCGCTTCAGGCTCGCCTCGCACGAACTCAATACATATTCGGGACGTCCATCGGCGACCTTGCCGCCGCGGCCGCCAAGGTTGCCGAACTTCGTCGCCAGAACGATGTCGTCGCGGCGGCCCTTGATCGCCTTGCCGACAAGTTCCTCGTTGTGGCCGAAGCCATACATGTCGGACGTGTCGAGTAGGGTAATGCCGTGCTCCAGCGCCGCATGGATGACCGCGATGCCGGCGTCGTCGGGGCTGTCGCCATAAACGCCCGATAACGACATGCAGCCAAGCCCGATCTCTGAGACTTCAAGTCCGGACGATCCGAGCCGGCGCTTTGGTAAAGCGGAATGACCTGGCATTGAGCGTGCTTTCTCTCACCGACCGATTGCAGCGCGTAATATAGCAAGGGCGCGACGGGCGACCAATGTGGGCCGCGCTCGGCTCGGCGCGATCGATCCGCTTGCTCAGGAGCGCCGGGCGCCGATCGCGTCGATTTGATCGTCGAGGCTCGCGAGCACCATCGCCAGCTCGTTGGGCCCGATGCTCGACCAATGCATGGTGCGTAGCGCAATGCCGCGACCGGACTGGAACGCCAATACGCTCGAGATAAGGAGCAACGCTTTTATTCGCGCAGCGGGATCACCCTCAGAAACGCCGAGTAAGCGGGCGACCAAGCGAGACGTAACGTCCACGCCCGGCTGCCAAAGCCTTTTGTAGAGGATGTCAAACGCCGGACCCGGATCGCGCAACTCTCTGGCCACGAACTGCGCCCAGCGCTGGGCCTCCTTGGTCCCGACAAGAAATCCGGCGAGCGCCCTGATCAAAGCCTTGAGATGAAGGCGGGCCGTCTCGGGCGCGAAATCCTGCTGCAACGCTTGCCGCGCCTTTGCGGCGGCCGCCGCCGTGTGACTGCGGTAGCGATCAACAAGGGCTTCGGCGCAGGCGCGGTAGAGACCTTCCTTGTCGCCAAAATAATATTGCAGCGTCGGCAGGCTTACGCCGCCCGCCTGCGCGATCCGGCGCGTGGTCACCGCGGTGAACGAGGCTTCTCCAAACGCCTTAAGCGCGGCGTCGAGAATTCGTTGCCGCGTCTTTTCGCCCTTGCGGTAGCCGCCGGTGGCGGCCGCTTGCGTCTTCTCGACCATCGCTGACGTCCATTCTTGCCCCGCAAGCCACTGCGGAAGAAGCCGAATTTGCTTTCGCGCGAGCACGGCAGCGAATCCGGCTTGCGTAGAATACTATCACGTGATAGATATTCCAATACCCTATCGATTGATAGGTATTCGCACCGCCTTCCGGACAGGAGATTCCAGCCGTGACCGCCCCAATCGCTGACCTGAACGCAAGCGTCACCAGCCAGGCCGCCCAAATCCCCGCCATGTACGGCGGCGTCGATTTTTCGGTAATCCCGGAGCGTTTCACGGTGGACCCTGACGTCGAATCCGAGCTTGCACCGGAATTTTTAACGCGCCGGCCGGAGCTTCTCGCCGACAGCGAGCGGGTCGCACTGATCAAGGCTTACACCATGCACGGCGACCCGGTCGCCGACGCTTACGCCGCCCTGATTCCGCAATTCGGATTTCAGCGGCTGGCGATGCTGCTTAAGGAGGCCTGCGCTCGCGGGGTGGAGGACACGGCTTCCGCTCCCGAACAGCTCGTTACCTTTGTCCACGAAATGGAACACTTCCCAGCATGGCTCGACAAGAAGCTGATCGAACGAGGCGCGCGGCTCGAGCGCAATGCTTATGCGCACCGTGCCCCGTTCATCATTCGCGGCGGTCTCCTTGCAACCTTCATGAACAAATATGCCGCTTTCCCCATGGTGATGACCGGCGCCTTGTCGAGCAAATCGGCCGCGCACCGGGTGAATGAGACGGCGATTTTTTTCACCGAGACGGTCATGCCCGACGTGCTCGATCGCCACGGCGCCGCCTTCAAAGACGCCGCCATGGTCCGCCTCATGCATGCGATGGTGCGGTTCAACATTTTGAGCCGCGGCGACCGCTGGGATGTCAAAACTTACGGCATCCCGATTCCACAGGTCGATCAGATGCCGGCCGGCCTGATGTCGATCTTTATTATCGCGCGCAACGCGCTACGCCGCGGGCGCACGGTGTTCACGCCCGATGAGCGCGCGCATGTTGAACTTGCTCGTTACCGCTGCTTTCTGCTTGGACTGCCACGAGATCTGCTCGCGGACACGCCGCAGGCCGTTGTCGATCTTTTACTCACGCGCCACGCGACGCTGCGCAAAGGATTCGACGACAATTGCGCGGCGCTGGTCCATGCCATGCTCACGGCCGATCTCACCGGGGACCACTCGCTGCGCGGCCAGCTGCACACTTGGCTGGAGCGCGGATTCGCCAAAGTGTTCTTTGTCAAAAATCTCATCCGCGGCGGCAAAACCGCCGCCGCCAAAGTCGGCATCGACGTGGGCTTGGCCGACTACATTGCCGCCGCCGTCGCGAGCCTCCTGATCGCTGCGAGCATGGCAGCCTACGATATCGCGGCACGCCTGCCCTTCATTCGCGATGCGGCGGACCGCGCTCTGGTGCGGACATTGAGCAAACAGCTTAAACGCTACGGGCAGGCGCAACCCACCACGAATGCGCAGACCTATCGCCCGGCGCAGGTTTCGGCTTAGCGTTTCGCCGGCGATGAATCGGGGCTCGGCGCATCGACGTTGGCGCAAATGCTGGAATGGCGCGCCGTCTCCGGCAGAGCCAAACCGCGAAATGCCCGCTTCAAGGCCTCCGACCAGTACCGCACGGCCGTCAACATCGAGCGATAGTGCTCGACGCGAGCGGCCGTCCATTGCGGCGTTGTGTGCGCGGCATCGGTCCGGACGAGGTCGGTCGCGAAGAGAAACACGCTGTACTGATTTATAGAACTGCTTTCTCGCTCCGAGTGAACACGTCGCTTGACTACATACCGACTAGTTGGTATGTACAATTATGAGCGATCGTAAGAAGGAAAAATCCGGCGCAACGGCGCGGCAAAAATTGCTCGACGCCGCGCTTTCACTGATCCGCACCAGGGGCTATGAGGCGACGACCGTCGACGATCTATGCGTCGCGGCCAGCGTCACCAAAGGCGCCTTCTTCCATCACTTCGACAGCAAGGAAGCGCTCGCGGTCGCGGCCGCCGAATATTGGTCGGAGACGACCGGCGCGCTTTTCGCGGCCGCGCCCTACCACCGGCATGCCGATCCGCTGCAGCGCGTGCTCGGCTACATCGATTTCCGCAAAGCGATCCTGACCGGAAAAGTCCCCGAATTTACCTGCCTCGTCGGCACCATGGTGCAGGAGGTTTACGAGTCTTCGCCCGCGATCCGCGGCGCGTGTGACGCCAGCATCAGCGGCCATGCCGCTACGCTCGAGCCCGACATCGCCGAAGCGATGGCGCGCTATCACGTCCGCGGCGGCTGCACCGCGCAGAGCCTAGCGCTACATACCCAGGCCGTTCTGCAAGGCGCGTATGTGCTGGCGAAAGCGAAAGGCAACGCTGGCATCGCCGCCGACTCAATCGACCATCTTCGCCGCTACGTGGTGCAGCTTTTCGGCGCCGATCGCGCCGCGGCGAACAAAACCGGTTCAACAAAGGAGCATCGACGATGACGACCAAGGCCATCCCGGACGGGATGCACACCGTGACCCCACATCTGATTTGCGCCAATGCATCCGCTGCGATCGAGTTCTACAAGAAGGCGTTTAACGCGACCGAGACATCGCGATTACCCGGCCCCAGTGGGCGGCTGATGCACGCGAGCCTTCGCATCGGCGATTCGGCTGTCATGCTGGTCGACGAAATGCCGGAACATGGCGCACTCGGACCGAAATCGCTCAAAGGTTCGCCGGTCGCCATCCACCTCTATGTCGAAGACGCTGACGCGGCGGCCGCGCAGGCGGTCGCCGCCGGCGCCAAGCTGACTATGCCGGTCACCGATATGTTCTGGGGCGACCGCTACGGCCAGCTTGAAGATCCCTTCGGCCACCGCTGGTCGATCGCCACCCATGTCCGCGACGTGACGCCCGCCGAGATGCAACAGGCGATGAAGGCGATGTCCAACAGGCCGAAAGAGACGCAGCCAGCGTAACGGACATACGGCGATCGGATCGCGCCGCCACACAACCATGGCGACGTCGCGATCCGTTGCCGTCCGCATGGTTCTTCGGGAGAAAAATAAATGCCCAACACCGTTCGACTGCACCGTGTCCTGGCGACCAAGCCCGATAAGGTCTACCGGGCTTTCATCGAAGCCGATGCGCTGGCCAAATGGCTGCCGCCGAACGGATTTGCCTGCACCGTGCATAACCTCGACGCGAAAGTCGGCGGCGGCTTCCGCATGTCGTTTCGCAATTTCACCACCGGCGCCAGTCACGCGTTCGGCGGGAAATATCTGGAGCTCGTGCCCGGCCAGCGCGTGCGCTACACGGACAAATTCGACGATGCTAATCTGCCGGGCGAAATGATGGTGACCGTCACTCTCAAGCAGGTGTCGGTCGGCACCGAACTCAACATCGTGCAGGAAGGTATTCCCGACGCCATTCCGGCAGAGATGTGCCATCTCGGTTGGCAGGACTCGCTGCGCAACCTCGCGAGGCTGGTCGAGCCGGAAATCAATCAGTAGCGCTGGCGCAGCGATTCGTTCCGGGCGATCACGGGCCGACGATGCACTCGCTGTTGACGCAAGTTGCGAGCCACTCCGGCGGCAACTTCGTTTGACTGAAGAAGACAACAGCCAGACCCAGCGCGAGGACGACAACCTTCAGCATGGCGATCCCCTCTTCGATGCGATTCCGGGAAGCGCCTTTGTGCGCTGTTCCCGAGACGGCGTTGTGACAAGGGGCAGAAGGCCCCTGTTCCGTGCATCCCGCAATCAAAGTCGCGCCGGATTAACCCGTCATCTTTATCGGCGTCTCAACTTGATTCAAAAGCGGCGCATGAGTTGGCGGCGGCGTGGTTTTATAATGTGAAATCCGGAAGCGGAATTGGGCGAGTTGGAAGTTGGGCGTTTTGATACTACGATAAGTTGGTGAGAGGTTTGTTTCGTAAGGCGAACCCAAGCAATGCGTAAACCAATCGCAATTGTCGCACTCGTCGCCGCTTGTTTGCTCTGCGCGTGTTCGCCCGGACCGCAGGGTCAAAAAGGCGACCAGGGGCCGCCGGGCGCCAAAGGAGAACAAGGGCCGCCCGGGCCTCCGGGTCCGGTGGGACAACAAGGTCCGCCAGGGCCGCCTGGCACGCCCGGTCCCGACGGTGCCGGCGGCGGCATCGGTCCGGCCGGACCGCCGGGTCCGCCCGGTCCACCGAGCCCCGCCGGCGCCAGCGGCCTGCACGCGCTCACCGAGCCGACATGCGGCGCCAGATGCGACCTCATCTGCAGCCTCGGCGAAAGGCTTGTCTCCGTAACCTGCCCGGGCGGTACCGTTCACATTCGGCAAGGTGATGAAGCCAACGCGGCGACATGCGTCGGCGCATCGGGACCGGCAATCGCGCTATGCATGCGTCACTAAACGGACGCGCTTCGCCGGCCGAATTTTCCGGCGGCAACCGCCAAAATGTGGGGTGGTCTGTTACAGCCGCGCGTCTAAGGACCGACAACGCACTCGGCGTCGACGCAAGTCGCGGTCCACTGCGGCGGAAGTTTTGTTTGCGCTAAAAGGCAACGGCGAGCGCCAGAGCAAGGACGACAACCTTCAGCACGGCAACCTCCACTTTGGAGTGATACCCGGCAGGTTGTTTCTACGCTATTCGAGCGACGGCGATGTGACGACAGTCACAAAGGTTGCCTACGGCCCGATGATCGAGATGATCTGTTTTGTCTTGGGATCGACGATCAACACCTGACCGTGCAACAGCGCGTACCGATAGGGTCCGATTGTCTGAATCTTTTGGCGCAGACGACGACTGAACCGCAGCACGTTCATGGTGTCGGGAACGGCCTCACCGACATTCAATCCGGCTGGCTCTTGCGTTTTCCCGGCCTGCGTTCCTAAAGCGCGCCAAATCTCGGATTGTTGCGCTTGCGTGAGAGATAAATTGCGCTCTTCTGCAGCTGCCGAAGGCAGGGCGAATGCAACCAAAGGCCAAGCGGTCGCGGCGATCAGTCCAATAAGGAGCTTGCTCCGTCTCATCACGCCTCCATGGCAGCGGACGAAGTCATTCTACGGCGCAACCGGCACATTGAAAATGGGAGCCGAAGCAGGAAAACGAACGCCGCCGATCCGAGCAGAACCCGAACTGGCGGCGCAACAAACCGCAGTGAGCTTATAGCCCGCGTCTGCCGTACCAGCGGCCACGTCCGTACCAGCCGCCACCACCGAGCAGCAGGACTAGAAGAACAATGACTAGGATCGTTTCCATGGAAATCTCCGTTGTTGGCTCAGGTAACTCCGTCGACGGAGCCGGAGTTCCATTGAGGCGTGCGCGGAGGCCCCTCACGGATAATTGGCGAATTGTCGGGAAGTAGCGCCGCGCTTTGGAAACGCGGTTCAGTCTTCGCGCGCGGCATGACGGCCGCCACAATGACCGTGATACCACGCCGTCATTTGCCGCTTCGTGGCCTGTTGGTCGGGCGTCAATGTCACCCCGGCATATTGAGCGTGCAGCGCTTCGAGTTGCTGACACCGGCCGTCGTCAGCGAGGACCGGCGTGGGAAACAGAGCCGCAAATACGGTAAACGCAACGACGACTGCGCCAAAGTACGGCTTCATCATCTTCGACCCCGACAGTTGTCCGACCTCAAACGTCTGAAGACACTATCGGTTCCGTCGTCATCGGGCCGCCGCGCTCGACAGAGCGATGGCGCGCTAACGCAAAAACGAAATCACTGATGACGTGGCGGTCCCGGCAAGACTCGAACTTGCGACCTTCGGTTTAGGAAACCGCTGCTCTATCCAGCTGAGCTACGGGACCAATTGAGGAATTCGTTCCCTAGGTACTTTCTAGGTACCATTTCTTGTTCACGTAACATTCTTGTGTGTAGCATCCCATAGTCGCGCTCGCACGAGGTCATTTTTCCGGCCAATCTTGCAGCAGTGTCCCAGTCATGGTCGCCGAGCTACTGGGTGGCAGAACGGCAGTCATTCCGTCGCCGAAGTGTCGGGCGGTAGACTGATCAATGCTCAATCTGCCGCCGGACCGGTGCGTCGCTCAGCAGTCGGCCACTTCTGCTTTGCCTCCGATTTCAGACGTTTTGCTGTCCTGCAGCGAACGCCGTTCAGGGCCACAAGCTGACATCCCGTCGGGCTCCCTCTACGTGGGCCAGTAACAATTGTTTCGGGATTATTCTCAAAGGCTAAGCGAGTGAGCAGTTTGAGACAGTCTGCCGATTCCAAGACGCCCATGGTTGACAACCAGGAAGACGCGGACAAGGCGTCTCTAGTCAGGAGGCTGTCATGAGTGAGGCCGACCTGTTTCGGCAGTATGCCAAGGAGGCCATAAGCGCGTCCTCCAAAGCAACAAGCGAAAACGAGAAGCGAAGCCTAATCGACCTCGCCTGCACTTGGGCGCAAGCAGCGTTGATGAGTGAGAGGGTTTCGGGATCAAGCTTCATTTCATCGGCGCGCGACGTTGGTGAAGCGACATCTCCGAGCCTTGGCGATCTACTCTGAGGAACGCGCTACAATCGTGTCCCGACTTGGCGTTGCGTTTAGGCGCTTTAATCCTGTGTGTCTTAAATTTTCTGAGACTGCGGGCGCGGCTC
>Ga0302325_10005216_pt1 | contig 29720 bp, 24 predicted proteins | sample Palsa_T0_2_FD_201948 | JGI IMG/M metagenome (GOLD analysis project Ga0302325, IMG submission 201948) | Peat permafrost microbial communities from Stordalen Mire near Abisko, Sweden - Palsa_T0_2 | ecosystem: Environmental > Terrestrial > Soil > Palsa > Peat permafrost | place: Sweden: Abisko...
CGAGGCGAGCACGCAGACCTCGCTCGCCGCCGCGAACGGCGGGGGCTCCGGCGCGGCTGCCGGCTCGAGCACGTCGCAGTCGACTACGGGCGAGACGTCGACGCTTCCGTCCGGATCGAACTCGGCCGGCGCGGCGACGCCGACGGCCAGCCCGCTCTCGGCGAATTCGACGTCGACCGTCGTGACGACGCGGGTGGTCTCTTCGAACGTCGGGTCGAGCGCGAGTACCGGTGCCTACACGCCGCAACCGACCATCCCGCCCTTGATCTATGCGCCCGCGGCGGTAGCGGCGGGCGCCTCGACGCCGGCAGCTACGCCCGCACCCGCGATGAGCGCGTTCGTTCCGAACGCGAATACGACGGTCGCCGCTTCGGTGCCGGCGAGTTATTCAGCGCTGACGCCGGCGGGAGCGGGCTCGGCTGCCGCGTCCTCAGGCCTCGGGAGCGAGACGACCAATCCGTACTCGACGTCGGCGCAGCTCACGCGGATCGGCGACGTCGCGAGCGTCGTCGACTCGTACGAACCCAAGCGCGTCTATTCATACGTCAACGGCAAACAAGCGATAACGCTCAACGTTCAAAAAGCGACCGGCGCGAGCGAAGTGACGTCATCGGAGGCGGTCGTCGCAGCGTTACCGGCGATCGAGGCGCAGTATCCGGACATCGCCTTTCACATTCTCAACGTCCAGGCCGACGACACGAAGGCGCAATTATTCGGCGTGCTGCAGACGCTGATCGAAGGCATCGTCTTCACGGGAATTGCGATGCTCTTCTTCCTGCGTTCGTGGCGCAACTCGCTCGTGGTGATGGTTGCGATTCCCACCTCGCTCTTCGTGACGTTCTTCGCGATGAAGCTCGGCGGCTTCACGATCGACACGATCTCGCTCTTGGCGATGACCTTGATCATCGGCATTCTGGTCGACGATTCGATCGTCGTCCTCGAGAACATCGAACGGCATTTCGAAGGCGGCGAAGCGCCGCGCACTGCGGCGATTCTCGGCCGCAGCGAAATCGGCGGCGCCGCGGTCGTGATTACCCTCGTCGACGTCGTCGTCTTCTTGCCGATCGCCTTTCTCCCGGGAATCACCGGACGGTTCCTCGCGGAGTTCGGGATCGTCGTGACCATCGCGACCCTCACTTCGCTGGCCGTCTCGTTCACGGTCACGCCTTCCCTGGCGGGCAACTGGTCGATGCTTTCGAATTGGCGCCCGCCGCGTCTCATCGAAGCGTTCTCCGACGGCTTCGCACGCCTGCGCAATTTCTACAGCGAGCGCGTCCTCTCGACCGCTCTCCGTCATCCGAAGACCGTTGCGATCGTATCCGGCGTTTTGACCGTCGGCGCGATCTCACTGATTCCGCTCGGGCTCATCGGCTTCGAGTTCATCCCCTCGGTCGACCGGGGCCAGATCTTCGTCTCGGTGCAATATCCGACGGGAACGCCGCTCGCGACGACCGACGCCGCAGTCCGCGCCCTGACCAATCGTTTCTTGGAAATCAACGACGTTCAACAAATCGTTTCGACGTCGGGCACGACGCAGCAAGGCTTCGGCGGGAGCACCAACCTCGGCTCGAACGGACAGCTCCGCGTCTTCCTGAATCCGAATCGCAAAAACTCGACGGATTCCGTCGCGCGCACGATGACCGGCCTCGGGCATCGCCTCGTCCCCGGCGCGAAAGTCGTCGCGATTCCCGCCACCGGGACGCGCGGCGGCAATTCGCAGCCGCTGGACTTCACGGTGACGAATTCGCGGGGCGAGCCGGACGTCTACGCGCAGCAGATCCTCGCGGTGCTGCAAGATACGCCGGGGGCAGTCAACGCGACCAGTTCCGCCGCGCAGCAATCGCCGCAGATCGACATCCAGTTCGATCGCGATCGGGCGCGCGCCATGAATCTCGACATCGGACTCGCCTCGCAGGCCGTGCGCGCGGCGTTCGGAGGAACGCTCGCCACGCAATTCGACACCGTGAACGGCACGAAATACGTGCAGGTGCTCTACCCGCTTTCCGACGACACGAGCCTCGATACGCTGCGCTCGATCACGTTGCGCAACCGGGCGGGCCAAATCGTGCACCTCGGCGACGTCGCGATTCTGCAGAGCTCGCCTTCTGAAGCGCTCATCACCCGGGTCAACCGCCAAACCGTCATCCACGTCTCGGGAAACATCATGCCCGGGTACGCGCTCTCGAACGTTCAAAAGGATTTCATGAAGCGCGTCGCCGCGCTCCATTTGCCGAACACGATTCACATCGGCCAGAACGCGGGAGGCACGCAGCAAAACCTCTCGGACACCGTGAACGGTTTGGGCGTCTCGCTGGTCCTCTCGTTCACGCTCGTCTACCTCTTGATGGTCGCGCTGTATGACGCGTACCGAGCGCCGCTGGTGATCATGTTCGCCGTCCCGGTCGCCGCCGTCGGCGCGTTCGGCGCGCTGGCCCTGACGCGGCAGAGTCTCAATCTGTACTCGCTGATCGGTACGGTGATGCTGATCGGACTCGTCAGCAAGAACGGGATTCTGCTGGTCGACTTCGCGCATCTCAAAGTTTTGGATGGCATGGATAAACTCAGCGCGATCACGCAGGCCGCGCGCGAACGCTTCCGGCCCATCATCATGACGACCGCCTCGATGATCAGCGGAATGCTGCCGCTCGCACTCGCCCTCGATCCCGGGTCGACCGCGAAACGCTCGCTCGGGACCGTGGTCATCGGGGGTTTGACGAGCTCGCTCTTGCTGACGCTCGTGCTCGTTCCGGTCGTCTACATGTGGCTCGCGCCGGGTCCGCCGCAACGCAAAGCCGAAACCGCTCCCGCGCAAGACGGGCAGACCCCCGCCCTGACTTTGGAGCCGCGCTGATATGTGGTTGACTCGCCTTTTCGTCGAGCGACCCACGCTCGTCACCGTTTTTCTGGCGCTCGTCCTGCTAGCCGGCGTCGTGGGCGGTTCGAGCCTCGTGCAACAGCAGTTCCCGAGCACCGACGTGCCCTCGATTCAAGTCTTGCTCAGCTATCCCGGCGCGTCGACGACCGAGATGCGCGATGCGATCGTGCGGCCGCTCGAAGATCAGTTGGCGGGTGCGCCCGACCTCGATCATCTCGAAACGGCAATTCAGCCGGGACAGGCGTCGATCGTCGCCGTCTTCACGCTCAACTCCGATCAGAACAACGATCTCGTTCAAGTCCAAGGCCGCGTCCAGAACGCGCAGCACTCGCTACCCAACGATCTGACGACGCCGCAGATTTCGATTTACAACCCGAGCGAGGCCGTCGTCGTATCGCTCGCGCTGCGCTCGCGCTCGCTCGCGCCCGGAGAGCTGTCGTCACTGACGATCAACAAGATCGTGCCGGCGATCGAACAAGTCTCCGGCGTTTCGTACGTTCAGGAAAACGGGACGGTCACGCCCTCGATCCAGGTCAACGTCAATCCCGATCAACTCTCGTCCTCGGGCTTCACCTTGACCGACATCGTCAGCACGATCACCAACAATAACATCCGCTCGCCGGGCGGCATTCTCTACTCCGCCAATCGCGAGACGAACCTCGACGTTCGCGGCGACATCCAAAACGTCCCGACGGTCGCCGACCTGTTGCTGGGCGTATCGGGTGCGGCCGCGTCGTCGTCGACGACCAACCCCTGGTCGACGACGGGACGGCTCTTCCGCATCGGCGACGTCGCCAACGTTACCGATACCTACGAAACGCAGCGCGTCTTCGCGTACTCGAACGGCGAGCCGTGCGTGACGCTCGACATTCAGAAGTCGGCCGGCACGAGCGAAGTCGAGACCTCGAAGAACGTGCTAGCGGCGCTCCCCGGAATCCAGCAGACCTACCCGAACGTCGACTTCCAGATTCTCGACGTCCAGTCGACCTACACGCAGCAGCAGCTCTCGGGCGTCGTCCGCACGCTTTTCGAGGCGATCGTCTTCACGGGCATCGTGATGCTGTTCTTCCTCCGTTCGTGGCGCAACGCGATCGTCGTAATGATCGCGATTCCGGCATCCTTGCTGGTCACGCTGTTCGCGATGCGCTTGGCGCACTTCACGCTCGACACCGTTTCCTTGCTGGCGATGACGCTGATCATCGGAATCCTCGTCGACGATTCGATCGTCGTCCTGGAGAACGTCGAGCGCCATTTCGCCGGAGGCGAGTCGCCCGAGCAAGCCGCGATTCGGGGCCGGAGCGAGATCGGTGTGGCGGCGATCGTCATCACGCTCGTCGACGTCGTCGTGTTCTTGCCGATTTCGTTCCTGCCGGGTTCCGTCGGCCTCTTCTTGCGCGAGTTCGGACTCGTGGTGACCGTGGCCACGCTCACCTCGCTATTCGTCTCGTTCACGGTGACCCCGACGCTGGCGGGCCGCTGGGCGCTGCTCTCGACCTGGCGGCCGTGGCGAATCATCGACGGTTTTACCGCGCGGTTCGATGCAGCGCGGGAGTGGTACGTCGGCCGGGCTCTCGGCTGGGGCCTTGCGAACGGCCGGCTCGTCGCGGCCATCTCGGCGCTTTCGCTCGTGCTCGCGCTGACGCTCATTCCGCTCGGCATCGTCGGATTCGAATACATTCCGCCGGTCGATCGCGGCGAACTCTACATCACGCTGACGTTTCCAAGCGGAACGCCGCTCGATACGACGCGCAAAGGCGCGCTGGCTGTCGAACGCATCGTCAACCAAGTTCCCGACTTGCGCGCCGAATCCACGATTGCCGGCGCGTATCTCGGACAGTTGACGGGCTACATCTCCAACGGCGCCGTGGCTCAAATCGACATGTATCTCAAAGACAACCGCGCGCACAACACGGCGTATTGGGCGGCCCAGCTCCAGAGTCAAGCGCAAAAGCTTCTGCCCGACGCGACCATCGTCGCCGTGCCGGCGACGGACATCTCCGGCGGCAACTCGCAGCCGATCGACGAAGTGGTCTCGAGCGTCGACGGCGCACCCGAACCCTACGCCGCGAAAGTTTTCGCCGCACTCAAAGGCACGCCCGGCGCGATCAACGTGACGACCTCCGCCGCCGCGCTCGCTCCGCAATTCGACATCGAGTTCAACCGCGATCGCGCGCGTGCGCTCAGCGTGAGCGTGGGCACCGCATCGAGTGCGATCCGGGCCGCGTTCGGCGGCGATCTCGCGACGCAGTTTACCGGCGTCGACGGCCTCAAAGACGTGCTCGTTACCTATCCGCTTGCCGACCAGACCTCGCTGTCGGCGATCGAAGCGATTCCGATCCGCGCCAACGACGGCTCGATCGTTCACGTCGGCGACATCGCGCGGCTCGTGCAAGCGCCTGCTCCGCCGCTGATCGTGCGCATCAACCGGCAGAACGTCGTTTATCTCGGCGCAAACCTCGCACCGGGGGCGCTGCTCTCGAACGTTCAGCGCGATTTCACCCGGCGGGTCGCCGCGCTCAAACTTCCCTCGACCGTGACCGTCGCCGCGACGGCCGGCGGCAACCAGCAACAAGTCAGCGCGACGGTCCAAGGCATGAGCATCGCGCTGCTGCTCTCGATCGTCCTCGTCTATCTCTTGATGGTCGCGCTCTACAATAGCTACCGCACGCCGTTCATCATTATGTTTGCCGTCCCGGTGGCGGTCGTCGGTGCGCTCGGATCGCTGGCCGTAACGCACCAAACGCTCAACCTCTTCTCGCTCATCGGCTCGGTGTTGCTGATCGGACTCGTGAGCAAGAACGGCATCTTGCTGGTCGACTTTGCCAACGCGCGCCGGCGCGAGGGCATGAGCCGCGTTGCCGCGATGCGCGAAGCGGCCAAGGAACGTTTCCGTCCGATTATGATGACGACCGCGGCCATGGTCGCGGGCATGATTCCGCTCGCGCTGGTCCTCGATCCGGGCGCCCAGGCGGAGGCTTCTCTCGGGACCGTCGTGATCGGTGGTTTGCTCAGCTCGCTGCTCTTGACGCTGCTGCTCGTTCCGGTCGTCTACGTGGCGCTGGCCGGCGACGTCGTGCGAACGGGCGACGAACGCGTCGAACCCCGCCTGCCGGGGGAGCCGCCGCTCGTCGACGTGACCAGCTCCTAGCGAAAACCATTTTCGGCCGCCCGCTGTTCGGGACAGCATGAAGGCAATAACGGTCGAACGCAACGGTGGTCCCGACGTGCTCCATTTCGGCGAGGTGCCCAAGCCCGAGCCGCAAGCCGGCCAGGTGCTGGTCAAGATCGCGGCGTCGGGTATCAACTACATCGACGTCTACTACCGTAGCGGTCAATACAAAGCGCCGCACTTCCCGTTCACCCCGGGTATGGAAGCGGCCGGCGTGGTGGACGGCATCGGACCCGGCGTCACCGCGTTCAAGCCCGGCGACCACGTCGCGTACGCGCAAACGATGGGCTCCTACGCGGAGTTCGCGATCGTTCCGGCCGACAAACTCGTGCACGTTCCCGACGGCGTCTCGCTGCGCGACGCGGCGGCACTCATGTTGCAAGGCATGACGGCGCACTATCTCGTGAATAGCACGTGGCCGCTGGCTGCAGGTCAGACGGCGCTCGTTCAAGCGGGTGCCGGCGGCGTCGGCCTGCTGCTGACGCAACTTGCGAAGGCGAAGGGCGCGACCGTCATCACGACCGTTTCGAACGACGAGAAAGCGGCACTTTCGAAAGGTGCGGGCGCCGACCACGTCATCAAATACACCGAACGCGATTTCGCCGCGCACACGAAGGAACTCACCGGCGGCAAAGGTGTCGACGTCGTCTACGACTCGGTCGGCAAAACGACGTTCGAGAAAAGCCTGGACGTCTTACGTCCGCGCGGTTTGCTCGCGCTCTTCGGCGCATCGAGTGGCCCCGTGCCGCCGTTCAATCTGCAGGAGCTTGCCGCGAAAGGCAGCCTCTTCGTGACCAGGCCGACGCTTGCGAACTACATCGGGACGCGCGAAGATCTCGAATGGCGGGCGCGCGATTTGTTCGCGCTCGTTCTGGCCGGCAAGCTCAAGCTGCGAGCCGAGCACGAGTACCCGCTTTCGGAGGCGACGCGCGCCCACTCCGAGCTCGAAGGCCGCGTGACGACCGGCAAGCTGCTGCTGGTTCCCGCATCCAACTGAGGGCCTCCCTAGTCGAATCGGCGATGCGCGAGCCGCGTCCGGCCCGCATACTTACGACATGAGTACGAACGAACCCGGAGCGCTGGCCGCTCTTTCCGCCGATCTGGCTGCGGCCGTCGAACGCATTGCGGCGTCGCTCGTGTACGTCGATGCCGACCGCCGGCGCGACTCGAGCGGCATCGCGTGGGACGAGCACACGATCGTTACCACCGATCACGCGCTCGAGCGCGACGAAGACATCGAGATCGTTTTGCCCGACGGCAAGCGCGCGCGTGCCGCGATCGCCGGTCGCGATCCCTCAACCGACCTCGCGCTGCTGCACACGGAAGCAACCCTCGTTCCGGCGGCGCGCGCGGATGCCGGCGCGCTGCGCGTCGGAAACATCGTTCTTGCGGTGGGACGCGACGAAGACGGTCAACCCGCGGCGAGCATGGGCGTCGTTAGTGCGCTCGACGGCCCCTGGCGGACCTGGCGCGGCGGCGACATCGATCGTTTCGTGCGTCCCGATCTCTCGCTCTATCCCGGACTTTCGGGCGGAGCGCTGGCCGATGCGGGCGGCGCGCTCTTAGGGCTCAACACCTGGGGTCTTTCACGGCGCATGGCGCTCACCGTGCCGAACGCGACGATCGAGCGCGTCGTCGCACAAGTCAACGCGGGCGGATCGATTCGCCCAGGGTATCTCGGCATCGCGCTGCAGCCGGTGCGTTTACCGGACTCGCTGCAGCGTGCGCTCGACATCGCGCAAGAAGGTGCGGTCATCGTGGTCGACGTGGCCGGCGGCGGGCCCGCCGAAAAAGCCGGCGTCATGATCGGCGACGTGCTCGTGCATCTCGGCGCGCAGCCGCTCGAAGATGCCGACGACGTACAGCGCGCCCTCGGAAACGGCACCGTCGGACAAGCGCTCACACTGCGCTTCGTACGCGCCGGCGAAGCGCGCGAACTCGCGGTGACGATCGAGGAGAGGCCGCAGGATGCTTAGCGCGCTGCCGGGCTTCGCGCAACTCGCGGAACGCCTGCAAGCTTCGACCGTCCGCGTGGGCGACGGCCGGCGCGGCGCCGGATCGGGCGTCGTCTGGTCGATGGACGGCCTCGTCATGACCAACGCGCACGTGGCACGCGGCCGTTCCGCGACGGTGACCTTTCACGACGGACGCCGGGCCCGCGCGCGCGTCATCGCGCGCGACGACGAGCGTGATTTGGCCGCGCTGCGGCTCGAAAACGTCGTGGCTTTCCCGCTGCCGGTGGCGGGCGTGCGCGATGCGAGTTCGCTACGCGTCGGCGAACTGGTCTTCGCAGTCGGCAACCCGCTCGGACTGGTTGGCGCGATGACGGCCGGAATCGTTCAGCGCCTAAGCGATCGCTTCGTGATCGCCGACCTGCGCTTGGAACCAGGCAATTCGGGTGGTCCGCTGGCGGACGCGCAAGGCCGCGTCGTCGGCATCAATAGCATGGTCGCTCGCGGTCTCGCGCTGGCGGTGCCCAGCGGTGCGATAACCGACTTTTTACGCGACGTGTACGCCGCCGCCGCGTGATCCGAACGCTGGTCTCCGCGACGTCGGCCATCGCGCGCGCCGGTTTGGCGGCCGCCCTGCGCGGCGATTCGCGCGTCAGCGTGATCGGCGAAGCCGAACCGGCTGACTTCGCGCGTCTCGCGGCCACGCTCGAGCCCGACGTCGTCGTGGAGCGGCGCGAAAGCGCGGGCGAGATGCTCGGGTTCCCGGCGGTCGTGCTCGTGGACGATCCGCGTTACGTCTGGAGCACCGAGGCGAGCCGCTTTTCGGGCGAACGCGCGGCGCGCGCCGTCCTTTCCCGGGACGCCTCACCTGAAGAAATCGTGGCGGCCGTCGTCGCCGTCGCGGCCGGGCTGGTCGCCGTCCAGCCGCAAACGTTGTCGCACGCAACCGGCGGCGTCGAAAGCGCGAACCGGGTCAGGGCCGACGCCCTCTCGCCCCGCGAAGTCGAGGTCCTAGGCCAGTTGGCCCGCGGAGCCGCGAACAAAAGTATCGCCGCCGCGCTCGGAATTTCGGAACACACGGTGAAGTTCCACATCGCATCGATCTTCGCAAAGCTCGGCTCCGCGAGCCGCACCGAGGCCGTCACGCAAGGCGTCCGACTCGGACTGATCATGCTCTAGCTGCGAAAGGGCTGTTGGGTGTCAGACTCGCCTCCGCAAATCTTACTGCAAACGACGATTCCGCTCTTGGTCGATGACTGGCACATCGGCCGTTTTTCGCTCTTAAGCAAGCATCTGGCCGGCCTGCAAGATGGCGACGGCTCGCCCCGCTACGAAGTGCTGGCGCGCAACCTCGAACGCGGTGAAGACGGGAACGATCCGGTGTTGCGCGACTTAGGAGCTTCCGACGTCGCGGAACTGTGGCTCATCGCGGTCGACACCGGCGACGGACTCACCCCGGCGGAAGCCGCCGGCATCGCAGCGTTCAGGCGCCGCGGCGGTGGCGTTTTGACGGCACGCGATCACCAAGACTTAGGATCGTGTCTGATATGTCTGGGCACGATCGGGCGCGTCAACTACTTCCACTCGCACCATCCGGAACTCGACGAAACGCGTCACGCGCGCGACGACACGTTCGCGACGACGATCGACTTTCCGAACTATCACTCGGGCAGCAACGGCGACTACCAAACGATTCTGCCGCAGGAGCCGGTGCACGAGCTCCTGCGCAGTTCGCGCGCGCCGGGCGGCGTCATCACCCAGTTTCCGGCGCATCCGCATGAAGGCGCCGTGGGAACGGACGGACTCCCCCAAGCCCGCGTGATCGCCTGCGGAACCAGCAGCGTCAGTGGCCGGAACTTCAACACTGCGGTCGTCCTCGAGAACGACACCGACCAAAACGGCAGCAAGCTCGGACGCGCCGTGGCCGAATCGACCTTCCACCATTTCGTCGACTACAACTGGGACGTCGCTTCGGGAATGCCGAGCTTCGTCACCGATCCGCCGGGCGACGGCATCGCGAAAGATCCGCTGCCGCTCGAGATCTATAAGGAGTACGTGACGAACCTCGCGGCGTGGTTGTGCGGTCCGCCGAAACACCACTGGTGGACGCTGCCCGGCTAAAATGACGTTCCGCAATCCCGTCGTCGTCGAACTCGCTGCCGCGCCGACGGACGACGTCCGTGCGCTCGTTACCGAGCTCGAAGCCGAGCTCGCGACGCAGTACTCGGCGGAGCAGCGCCACGGCCTGAAACTCGAAGCCATCTTCGCACCGCACGTTCGCTTTTTCATCGCGAGACTAGGCGGCGAGGCCATCGGCTGCGGCGGCGTGGCGCTCTTTCCCGACTTCGCCGAAGTAAAGCGGATGTACGTGCGCGCCGCTTTTCGGGGCCGCGGCGGCGCGCAAGCGTTACTCGCCCGGATCGAGGCAGAGACTCTCGCGGCCGGCTTGACGACGTTGCGCCTGGAAACCGGCGACCGTCAAGGCGCCGCAATACGCGTCTACGAAGCTGCCGGCTTTCGTCCGTGCGCCGCATTCGGTGAGTATCTGGCGATGGAACCCGCAGCGGTCGCAACCAGCTTATTTTTCGAAAAGGCGCTGCAGGCCTAAGCGGACACGGCACCCGCGTTCACTTATCCGTCATGTTCTCGAACTCGACGTTGAAACTGCGCTTGCCGGGCTCGTCGACGATGTGCACGTGGAAGCCAAGGCCGCGCATGCACTCTCGCATTGCGTCGAGTTCGTGAAAGTATTCCTCGGTTTCTTGAACCGTGTCGAGTCCGATCGAACGCGCCTGGCAGAGCTGAATGGCTTCGTGACGCTCGCGAGCCTGCGCCGGCGTCAGCGTTTTCGGCGGAGGCAGAAATTTAGAACGTTCCACTGAGAGAAAAGCCAGCAGAGGCAAGTCGACCAGGACGAGCGAGAGCAGCCCGAGCCCGACGAGGCGCACCACCCGTCGTCGCGTCACCGCCGCGTTCGCCGCAAAGCTTTACGCGAGGCTCGCCAGCCGCGCAATCGCGCTCCTCGCTTCGGGGATCGCCGTCGCAGCGAATCCGATGACCAACCCGCTGGCGGACGTCTTGCCGTGATAGTAACCCGAGAGCGGCGGAACGTTGAGTCCGCTTTGCGCCGCTCGCGTGCTGAGGACGCGATCGGACATTCCGTCCGGCATGCGCGCCACGAAATGTAGGCCGGCGCTCGAATCATCGATCTGCAATGCGGGGATCGCGGCACGTAATTCCGCGCTGACGAAGCGACGCCGTTCGTCGTAGATCTTCCGCATATGCGTGATGTGGCGGCTCAAGTGGCCCGCGTTCATGAAGCGGGCAAGAGCGGCCTGCACGATCGTGTCGGGTGCAACGCTCGTTACGATTTGCGCGGCTCTGAAGGCGCCATGCAGCGCCGCCGGCACGACGACGTACGCTACGCGCAGTGCCGGCGAGAGCACTTTGCTGAACGTTCCCACATATAGGATGCGTCGGCCATCCGCCAGTCCGTGCAACGCCGGCTGCGGACGCCCAGTGTAGTTGAACTCGCTGTCGTAGTCGTCTTCGACGATCCAACCATTGCGTTCGCGCGCCCACTCGATCAACGCGAACCGCCGCTCGAGCGAGAGCACGGCGCCGCTGGGATATTGATGCGAGGGCGTCACGTAGACGAGTCGCGCGCGTCCCCGGGCCAAACCTTCCAGCGAAATACCTGAACGATCGACCGGGGCGCAGCGCACCCTCGCACCGTGTGCGAGCAGCGTCGCGCGCACGCTCGGATAACCTGGATCTTCGACGACCGCGACGTCGCCCGGATTGAGCACGACGCGCACGATGAGCGAAAAAGCCGCTTGCGCGCCGTTCGTCAAGAACAGATCGTCCGGCGAACAAGCGACGCCGCGCGTTTGCCGCAAGCGGCTCGCGATCTCCTCGCGCAGCGGACCGTACCCTTGCGGATCCGCATAGTTGAGCGTCCGCGCCGTCCAATCGGCAGCATTGAAGCAGCGCTTGAATTGAACGGACGGAAAACGATCGAGCGCGGGAATGCCCGGGCGAAACGGCGTCGACTCGTGCGAGTTCGTGGCGAGATGCTGAGCCGAGAGATCGAGCGCCGCGCGTCTCGACGGCACGACCGATTCGCGCGCTTCCTTGACGCCTTCGCTGCGCCGGCGATGAACGTGCTGCGCGACGAAGGTCCCGACCCCGCGTTCCGTGACGAGATAACCCTCGGCGTGCAACCGCCCGAGCGCATCGACGACGGTGTTGCGCGAGAGGCCCAAGTGCGTCTGCCACTCGCGGCTCGAGAGCAGACGTTCACCCGGCGCCAAGCTTCCGTTGAGGATCGCTTCGCGCAGCGCCAGCGTCAGCTGCTGGTGCAGCGGCACGCCGGACTTCCGGTTGATCAGAATTCCGGTCTTCACAGTGGCCCCATCAGTTGCACAGAACGTGGATCTTCCCTGGAGCCACGTGCTGCGCTATCCTAGGTACATGGAAGCACGAGTACAACTCCGCGATGGCCGGCACGACTTCGATTTTCTGTTCGGGAACTGGAACGTCCGGAACCGGCGTCTCACGGCGCCGCTGAGCGGAGCGCAAGAGTGGTACGAGTTCGACGGCACGAGCGTCGCGCGGCCGCTCTGGAGCGGCAAAGGCAATATGGACGAGTTCAGCGCACAAAGCCCGCTCGGACATCTCGAGGGATTCACCTTACGCTGCTACGACGTTGAGAGCGCGCGCTGGAGTCTCTATTGGGCCACTCCCGGAAGCGGCCTCGGAACGCTGCCGAACGTCGGCTCTTTCGGCGACGACGGCATCGGTGATTTCTTCTGCGAGGAAGCGATCGGCGGCAAATCGATCGTTTCACGCTACCGCTGGACGAAAGACTATCGCAACGGCTGCCGCTGGGAACAAGCCTTCTCCGCCGACGCCGGCACGACGTGGGAAACCAACTGGACGATGGATTTCACGCGGCGATGAACGTCGTCGAGTTTTTCGACGTCCACATCGTGCGAGTCCAGGGCACAGTAAAAGTTTAGGATCCGCGCAGGCACGCAAAACATGTTCCGCCGCACGGGCGAGCGCTTAAAAGCCAGCGCGAGCGATTTAGCCAAAAACGGTTGACATAACGTGGCGGTACGGTATACACCATGATGTATACATGAACCCATGGGGTGCGGGGCCATTAGTGGCCGCCCCCGCGAGAAGGCTAACGATGAACACCCGCACGCAAATTTACCTGGACGAACGCCAGCGTAAAGCCCTGAAATTGATCGCCGCGACCACCCAGTTGAGCATGTCGGATCTCATCCGGCGCGCCATCGAACGTTATCTCTCGGAGGAATTAGCCAGCGGCAATTGGGCGTCGCAAATGCGATTGGCTGTCGAGAGCATTCGCGAGAGCGTTCCTCAGCTTTCGAATGACGAGCTCGACGAATTAGGTGCCCAGCGCCGCCGCATCGCTGCTGAAAAAGCTTCTGAGAAGCACAAGGTTCGCGCCTAGGGCGTTCTGAAGGCCGCGCTCGCTAGGGCCACGCTCGAGGGCTAAGATTGGCCGTTGACATCGAACATACGTTCGATTACCATGGCCTCCCATGCTCTCTCCCGCTCCCCTTGCCAACCGCCGTGAAGCCTTCGCCGAGCTGCGCTCCGCGCTCGCGGGGAGGCACGCGAGCGCCGCTCCCGAGAGCTTCACCCAGGCTGAAGCGAGCCTCGTGCGAAGCGGCTTCGGCGAACTCGATGCGGCGCTTGGAGGCGGGTTCCCGCGCGGCGTGCTGGCGACGCTCGAAGGCGCGCCGGGCTCGGGCCGCTCGGCGATCGCGGCGCGGCTGCTGGCGGTTGCCACCGGTACGGGAATCGCCGCGCTGATCGAATCGCCCGGTGGAATCGACGGATCGTTTTACCCGCCGGCGCTGGCCGCGGCCGGCGTCGATCTCGAACGGCTGCTCGTCGTTCCCGCCGAGAACGCGAGCGGCATCGCACGTGCGACCGACATTCTTTTGCGAACCGGCGCCTTCGGTATCGTCGTCATACCGGCAATCGCGCTGAGCTCAAGCGCGTGGACGCGATTGGCCAGCTTGGCGCACCGCGCCAACGCGCTCGTCGTCGCACTCGGCGACGCCTCCGACGAACTGCGCTACTTCGCAACGTTGCGCGTACGCTGCCGGCCGGTCCGCGCGCGCTTCGCGGGGATCTCCGGCCTCTTCAACGCGCTAACGGAAACCGGCTTCGAGGCGACGGTCCTCAAGCACAAGCGCGCCGCTCCGGGAAAGCGCGCGCACGTCGAGTGTACGACGTTCGAGCGGTACGGCGCGCCTCTCGTTCCGCTCCACGAACGCGTTCTCATGGAAACTTCCTTGCAAGGTACCGTACCGGAGAGGACACTAGCGCTATGACCCGTCTCGCCTCGCGCACGCTCCTGTTCTTCATCGTCGTCGCACTCCTCGCCGTCATCGGCAGCTTTCTCGTTCCGCTGCGCGTCATCGCCGAAAACGCGCCGGCCGCAACCTTCCAGTTCGGCGGCCTCGAACGCACGTACCGGGTTTTTCGTCCTGCGACGCTTTCGCAAGGCAGGCCGGTTCCACTCGTCGTGATGCTGCACGGCGGTTTTGGAACCGGACTCCAAGCCGAAAAAGCCTATCACTGGGATGAGGCGGCGACGCGCTTCGGTTTCGTCGTCCTGTATCCCGACGGAATCCGGCGCGCTTGGAATGCCGGCATTTGCTGCGGCGCGCCGGAGCGGGACAACGTCGACGACGTCGGATTCTTAAGCGCGCTCATCGACCAGATCGCACGCGACCAAAACGTCGATCGCAGTCGCATCTACCTGACGGGCATTTCGAACGGCGCGATGATGGCGTACCGGATGGCTTGCGAAGCTCCGCTCGAGATCGCTGCGATCGGTCCGGTGGCCGGAACGCTTACCGTTTCGTGCGGACAAGCCAAGCCCACGTCGGTCCTAGCCGTGCATGGACTCGCCGATACATTCGTTCCGTTTGAGGGCGGCGTGGGGAAAGGTTTTTCGCGCGCGAGCCGGCCTTCCGTTCCGGCAAGCCTCGCGCACTGGCGCGAGATCGACGGATGTTCGGCGCCGGCACAGCGCAGTTCGGGCAGCGTGACCGAAGCGCCGGCCGCGTGCGCGCAAGGCCGCACGGTCGAACTGATTACGATCGAAGGCGCGGGGCATCAGTGGCCCGGCAGCGTGCCGCCTCCCGCCTTCTTGCAAAAGTTGCTGGGTCCGCCGAGCACCGCGCTCGATGCGACGGTAACGCTCTGGCAATTTTTTAGCACGCATCGTTCGTAGCGCGTGCCCATCATCTGCGCGCTGGTTCCGGCTTATAAAGTCGAGATCGCGCGACTGAACGCGGCGACGCTGCGCGCGGGGCCGGCGATCGTCGTCGATCGTCTCGAACGCGGCCATGCGCTCGATCTCGACGCTGCCGCCTTCGCGCTCGGCGCGCGGCGCGGGATGACGCTCTTGCAAGCCGGGGCGTGTGCCCGCGAAGCCGCGATCGTCGTCGACCAGCCGGCGCGCAACGCACTCGCTTGGGAACTCGTTCTCGACGCGCTCGATGCGGCGACGCCGCTCGTCGAAGATGCGGGCGAAGGGCTCGCGTTTCTCGAGATGCGCGGCATCGCCGGAACCGCCGAACGCTGGATCGCAACGGTGCACGAAGCGCTCGCCGCCTGCGAAACGATTGCCGCGCTGCCGTTCCGCGTCGGCTTGGCCGGCAACGCTTTCGTCGCGCGGGCCGCGGCGCTCGCAGGCGACGGGACGATCGTGCGGCCGGGAGAAGAAGCCGCCTTCGTCGCTCCGCTCCCGCTCGACGTCCTCGAGATCGAGGCCGTTTTCGTCGAACGTTTGCACATGCTCGGCGTGCGCACGCTGGGCGCACTCGCCGCGCTTCCGCACGGACCCTTCGTGCGCCGTTTCGGTCCCGAAGCGGCGCGCTGGCACGCCCACGCCTGCGGTCGCGACGCGACGCCGCTCGTCCCGCGCCCGCGCCGCTTGCGCATCGATCGGGCACTCTACGGTGAAGGCAGCGCCGAACGCGAAGATCAGTTGCTCTTCGCCTTGCGCACGCTCGTCGCGCGCGTTGCCGACGACGTGTCGTTCGCCGGCAAACGCTGCGGCTGCTTGCGCTTAGAACTCGAATGCGAAGACGGCGAGAAATTCGAAATGCCGGTTTCGCTGGCTCAACCGACCGCTGTGGCCGGCACGATGTTCGAACTCTTGCGCGCCCGTCTCGACGGCCACAAGTTGGCCGCGCCGGTCGTCGGTCTCAAGCTGGGTGCGGAGCGGCTCGAAGAAGGCGGCACGGCGCTCGCACTTTTTGCGGGAGACGATCCCGATCCGGAAGCGGTCGCAATTGCGCTAGCCCGCCTCGAAGCCGCACTCGGTCCGCAGCACGCGCTGCGCGCTCGCGTCGTCGCGGGCAACCGTCCCGAAACGCGTTACGCCTACGAACCCTTCGATGCAGCGACGCTGACGCGCGGTCCCGGCCTACGGACGCCCCGTGCGCCGCAGGACCCGCGCGGAACGCTCGCCTATCGCGTGCTCGCTCCGCGCGAAATCGCGGTGCGGCTCGAGCGCGGCCGGCCGGCTTCCGTGAAAGGCCGGACCGTTCTCGACGTCGCCGGACCGTGGCGCGTCGATGAGGCATGGTGGGCCGATGCGCTCGACGCCGGCGGCACGCCGTACGCGAGCGACGCCTACGACGTCTTGCTCGACGACGGCGCGTTGCTGCGCATCGTCTGCGAATCCGAACGCTGGTATCTGCGCGGAACGTACGACTAAACGCCACGAGCACGAGCAGGCGGTAAAACGAGCCGCTCGTGCAAAGCACGCGGGATGGACATCACGCAGATTCTGCCCAAGGATCTTTTCGCCGATACGACCGTCTTCGTGACGGGCGGCGGCAGCGGCATCAACCTCGGAATTGCCAAGACCTTCGCAAAACTCGGCGCGCGCGTCGCGATCTGCGGACGTTCGCAGGAGCGCCTCGACGGCGCGGCCGTCGAATTGCGCGCGCTCGGCGGCGACGTGTTCGCGCAAGCCGCCGACGTGCGCGACTTCGCCGCGCTCGAAGCCGCGATGACGGGGGCGAAGGACGCACTCGGTCCGATCGGCGTGCTGGTCGTCGGGGCCGCCGGCAACTTTCCGGCGCCGGCCGAGAGGCTGAGTCCCAACGGTTTCAAATCCGTCGTCGACATCGATCTCTTGGGCGGTTTCAACAGCTGCCGCGCAGCCTTCGCGCAGCTCAAGGAAACGAAGGGCTCGATCACCTTCATCTCGGCCGGTCAAGCCTTCATCCCGTACGCCTTTCAAGCCCATGTCGGCGCGGCCAAAGCCGGCGTCGACAACCTCATGCGTAACCTCGCGCTCGAATGGGGCAAGTACGGGATTCGCGTCAACAGCATCGCGCCCGGACCGATCGAGAACACCGAAGGGATGCGGCGTCTGGCTCCCAGCGAAACGTTTAAGCAAAAATTCGTCGACCTCATACCGCTGCAACGCTTAGGCCAGGTCGAGGACATCGGCAACGTCGCCGCCTTCTTGGCTTCGCCGCTCGCGTCGTACGTAAGCGGGACGTTGCTCGTTGCGGACGGCGGCCAGAATCTGCTCGGTTCGGGCGTCTGGGCAGCGCTCGCAATGGGCGGCGCGTGATTGCATAAAGCTTCGGCGTTGGCTGCCGCGATAGCGTTGCTCGGCGCGACGCCCACGCCCGCCCCAACTGCTTCGCCGTTTCTGGATGCGCGCTGTCCGCACGCGATACCGGCAGTCCAAACCTACGAGGCTCTCGCCAAGGACCCGGATCTTCTTCCGGGCGGCGTCATCGCTGCAGCGCTCGATGCGTCGGCGGCGTACGACAAGTGCGCGACCTTCGCGGCCACGCGCGGAAACGTCGAGGACCTGCACTACGCGCAGATTCGCTCCGCGACGTATCACTATGACGCGGGCGGACTCTACTTCGCATCCGAGGACTACGCGCAGGCCCGCAGAGAGTTGAGCATCGCGCGCACGCTCGTCCAGAACACGCTCGAGTGGCGTCAGACCTCGCGCTTTCGCGCCGACGCAATCGCGCTGCGGGATGCGGCGGATGCTCTGCTTGCGAAAATTCCGTTGCCGACCGGCATCTCGACGGCTCCCGCCATCACGCCCGCGGCGCCGTCAACGCCCTCGCCGAGGTGACCGGCTAGAAGCTGAGGAGCGTCGCCCGATGAGCCGCGCAGCGTAGCGATTCGGCTCGTCGCGATGCGCGCGCAGCCACGTTTCCCACGTGATGCCGAGACGTTCGGCCGATTCGTCGATCAGACGATTGCGCGAAATCACCTGTGCCAATGGGAGTGGAAGCGGCAGCGTCACGCTCGGTTTTCGCACGCCGTACACCAGCTTCCACACGTCGAACATGTCCCGCATTGCCAACACTTGGGGGCCCGCGATATCGAGCACCCGGTGCTGCGCGGGACCGCGCGCGATTTCGGCGAGACGCTCGGCCGCAGCTGCCGTATCGATCGGCTGAAAAGCCGCCCCCGGTGGAAAGAGGGCCACCGGCTGCTTCGAGAACGCTTCGACGAGGAACGCCACGAACTCGTGAAATTGCGCGCTGCGCACGATCGTGTACCCGAGGCCGCTCTCGGCCACCAGTTTTTCAGCGTCGTGTTTTCCCCGGTAGTACTCGAAGAAGCGGTTGCGCTCGACGTTGATGATGCTGACGTAGACGAAATGCGCGACGCCGGCCGCTTCGGCGGCATCGATCGCGCGGCGCGCGAACAGCACTTCGTCGTCGGCTTTCAACGTGGCGGGCGCGGCTGCGTGTATGACGGCGTCGACGCCGGCGAAGGCGCAGACGAGGTCGTCCGCGCGTAGCACGTCCGCAGTTCGCCACGCATGACCCGGCACTGCAGCGCCGCGGCCGATGCCGATGACCTCGTCGCCGTCGCTCGGAGCATGCTCCAAAATGGAGCTTCCGAGCACGCCGCTCGCACCCGTGACCGCGATGCGCACGTTACTCCGCTGCCGCCGGGAACGCATCGGACGCGAGTCCGAGCGCGTAGGCGCGCACGTCGGGCGGCCACGTTTCGGTCTGCGCTGCAAACTTGGCGCGGTCGCGAGCGAAAAGCGCGCGCGACGCCTCTTCGAAGCCCGCAAGATCGCCTGCGATCGCGCGCATGAAGCGATACGCGTTCTCTTGCGCGCGCCGGACTCGTTCGCTCTCGCCGCGAGTGCGCCGCGCTTCCTCGACGAGCTTGCGAAGCGCAACCGAAGCGCCACCCGGTTGATCGGAGAGCCACTCCCAGTGCCGTGGTAAGAGCGTAACTTCGCGAGCGATGACGCCGAGCCGCGGCCGCCCCGGCGCACGCGCCGTCGCCGAGCCGCCGGGTCCTTGCGGAGCGCCGGGTTCTTGCGAAGCGCCGAGGCGAGCGACAACCTCGGCAACGCTGCCGCGCAGATCCAGCTCGACCTGAGCGCCGCTCTCGTCGAAGACGAGGATCGTTTCCGCGCCGCCGCTCTGCCCCCGCTCCCTGAGTTCGGCCGCAACGCGCGCCGCCGGGCCGGCCGCAACGGAGCGCAGGCCCGCAAAAGCAATCCAGTTTCCAGACATCATGTCGCGATTATACCCGGGTAAAAAGAAGCGTCAATATTATCCGGATAAAATGCATGCCAAACGCTCGGGGATCGCCTTGACATCGAACATACGTTCGCTTACGATGGCCGCCCATGCCCTCCGCGCGGTACGCCGAACTGCACTGCCGCTCCAACTTCAGCTTCCTTGAGGGGGCCTCGCACCCCGAGGAGCTGATCGAGCGCGGCCGCGAGCTGGGCCTGGCCGGGCTGGCCCTCACCGACCGCGACGGGGTCTATGGGTCGGTTCGCTTCTCCAAGGCGGCCAAATCCGGAGATTTCCCGGCGCTCGTCGGAGCCGAGGTGACGCTCGACGAGCCCGAGTTGCGTCCCAAACGGCGACGCGTTCCAACCCCTGGGGAATCGCATGCGTTTCCTCGCCTCGTGCTGCTGGCAGAAGACGAAACCGGGTACGCCAACCTCGCTCGTGCGATCTCGACGGCCCAGCTGCGCGGACGCAAACGCGACGCGCGCTTACAACTCGCCGACCTCGCCGGCAAAACCGGCGGGCTCATCGCACTTTCCGCCTCGCGTCACGGCTATGCCGAAGAAGCGCTGCAACGCGGCGACGTCGTCACCGCGCGCGAACGCGCCGGACTGCTGCGCGATCTTTTTCCCGGGCGGTTCTACTTCGAATTGCAACACCACTTGCGTCCCGAAGACGCGCGCTTGGTGCTCGCGCAACTTCGCCTCGCCGAAGATGTGGATGCCCCCTGCGTCGCCACCAACGGCGCAGCCTACGCGCGGCCCGAAGACGCCCTGCTCTGCGACGTCCTGACCTGCATCAAATACAAGACGAACCTCGCGCAAGCCGGGACGCTGCTTCTTCCCAATCACGAATTCTATCTCAAGAGTCCCGCCCAAATGGCGCGCATCTTCGCGCCCTATCCCAAAGCCCTCGAAAATACCCTCGCGATTTCCGAGCGCTGTCATTTTCGCCTTGACAAACTCGCCGGACAATTTCCGCTCTTTCCCGTGCCTGCCGGCGAATCGAGCACGCACTCGTACTTGAGAACGCTCGTCAAACGCGGAGCCGAAAAGCGCTACGGCGATCCGCTTCCTTCCAAAGCCGAACGGCAACTCGAATACGAACTCGGCATCATCGCACGCCTCGACTTAGCCGGTTATTTTCTGGTCGTGTGGGACATTTCGCGCGCGGCCGAAGAGCTCGGCGTCCTCGCGCAAGGCCGCGGCTCCGCCGCCAACTCCGCGGTCTGTTATGCTCTCGGCATCACCGCCGTCGACCCGATCGGAATGAACCTGCTCTTCGAGCGCTTCTTATCGGAAGAGCGCAACGAAGTCCCCGACATCGACATCGATTTCGCGCATCAAGATCGCGAAAAGGTCATCCAGTACGTCTATAACCGCTACGGCCGCGAGCACGCGGCGATGACCGCGGAAACGATCACCTATCGCACGCGTTCCGCCATCCGCGACGCCGGCAAAGCGCTGGGCCTGAGCTTAGCCCAGGTCGACGCCGTCTCCAAAGAATACGACGCCCGCGAATCCCTGGCCGGCGCCGTCGGCACCGATGAAGCTGCCGTCGGACACTTGCTGCCCGCCTCGGTTCTGCGCCGCCGCGACCTCGATACCGGCTCGAATATCCGCGAGTCGCGCGAGGAGGCGGTCACGCCGAAACCGGGCGGTTATTATGGATTCAACGCTCAAGATTTCGGCGAGAACCCCGAGCCGAACGTCCGCGGGCCGGTCGGCGGCAAAGTCGGAGCGCTGTTGCTTGCGCTCTGCCGGCGCATCGACGGTTTTCCGCGGCACATGGGAATTCACTCCGGCGGAATGGTGATTACGCGCGATCCGCTGGTGCAAGTCGCGCCGGTGGAATGGGCCACGATGCGCGACCGGACGATCGTCCAATGGGACAAGGACGATCTGAACGATCTGGGCTTGATCAAGATCGATTTGCTTGGTCTCGGCATGCTGTCGCTCTTGCGCGACGCGTTCGCCTTGCACCGGCGACGCTATGGAAAGAGCAAGCCCGAGCTTTCGCTCGCGAGCATTCCGCCGGACGACAAGCCGACGTACGAGATGCTGACCCGGGCCGATTCGATCGGCGTGTTTCAGGTCGAGTCGCGGGCGCAGCAGTCGATGCTGCCGCGCATGAAGCCGGTCTGCTTTTACGACTTGGTCATGCAGGTCGCGATCATTCGCCCGGGACCGATTCAAGGCGATATGATCCATCCGTTTTTGCGGCGGCGCAACGGGGACGAACCGGTTTCGTATCCGCATCCGAAATTGAAGCCCGTCTTGGAACGAACGCTGGGCGTGCCGCTCTTTCAAGAACAAGGCATGCGCATGGCGATCGAAGCGGCCGGCTTCTCACCGGGTCAAGCAGATCAGTTGCGTCGCGCGATGGGACATAAACGTTCGCGCGAACGCATGGAGGAGATCTATCCGAAGCTGATCGAGGGTATGGTGCAAAACGGAATCGACCGCGCAGCGGCCGAGCAGCTCTATCACATGCTGCAAGGCTTTGCAGACTACGGCTTTCCCGAATCGCACGCCGCCAGTTTCGCGCTGTTGTCGTACGTCTCGTCGTACGTCAAGTGCCACGAGCCGGCGGTATTCTTAGCCGCGATTCTCAACGTGCAGCCGATGGGCTTTTACTCGACGGAAGTTTTGGTCAACGACGCACGCCGGCACGACGTCGTGGTGCTTCCCGTCGAAGTCAACGCGAGCGAGTTTTGGAGTTTCGTCGACGAACGGGGAAGCGTGCGGCTAGGCTTCCACGTCGTGCGCGGGCTCGGCGAAGCGCAACGGACGCAACTCGAAGCCGCGCTCGCCGTGCGCTCCTTCGACGATCTGGCCGATTTCACGGCGCGTTCAGGCCTGAGCAAAGACGCTCTCGAGAACCTGGCGATCGCCGGAGCTTTTTCGCCGTGGTTCGGCTCGCGCCGCGAAGCGATGTGGGCGCTGCGCGCTCTCGACGAGCGAATCGCGCGCGGAGCGCTGGGTCGCGCGATGGAGATCGACGACGAGCCCGAGGCGGAATTTGCGCGCTTGACGCCGCTCGAAGAGACCGCGTTCGATCTCTGGGGCACCGGGCTGACCACGAGCACGCAGCCGATCGCGCACTTCCGCGCCGAGCTCGACTCGCGCGGCGTCATCTCGGCCGGCCGCCTGAACTCGATGCCGAACCATTTGATCTGCAAGGTCGGCGGCATGGTCATCACGCGACAGCGCCCGGGAACCGCCAAAGGCTTTGTGTTCCTCACGCTCGAGGACGAGACGGGCTTGATCAACGTCATCGTCAACCCCGCCGTATACGAGCGCCACCGCCGCGTGATCCGTTCGGCGAGCGCGCTCATCATCGAAGGCGTTTTGCAAAAGGAACAAGGTTGCCTCGACGTACTCGCCAAGCGCTTTTGGCCGCTGGAAACGCGCGGGACAACCGATGGTATCGCAGCGCGCAACTTCCACTAATGAGGGTAGGCTTTCGGCGCTTCCCGGCCAAGCTAAGACGGTTCCTAATCGACGAAAGGAAGTGCCTTCGATGAAACACCGTCCGCCGTTCCTCGGTATCGCCGTACTCTGCGCGCTCTGCGTCACGACTGCTGCCATCGCGCAAATCGCTCCCGGCGACACCGGCGCGGGAATACAACGCGGCATGCACTCGGTGAACAACTCGGGCGAAGTCGGCACGGTCACGCTGTTTTCTCGAGCCGGCGGAACCAAGACGCTCGTCGTTATCGAACTTGCCGGAGAACCGAACGGGCGTCATCAACCCGCTAGCCTGCATCGCGGAAAAGCCTGCGACGAGGTCACACCCGAACCGGCGTACCCGCTCTCGCCCACCATCAACGGCGTGTCGCGCACGCTGGTCGAAGCGCCCGAAGCGAAACTTCTTTCCGGGAACTACGTCACCGTCGTGCACGCCGCCGACAACCGCATGGACCAATTCGTTTCCTGTGGACAGCTCTACGCATCCTAGGCCCCGGATTGTGCGTGGTCACACAGCGGTTTCGCGTGCGCCGGCGAACAAGAACACTCTCCGTCCCTTCCCCGCATAGAGAACGTTCGCTATGTCCGACTTAACCGATCCGACGCGCGCGACGTCGTCTGCTTTCAAGCGGCGAACCTTCGTCGGCCTTTCGACGGGCGCGGCGAGCTTCGGTGGTGCTGCCGTAGCAGGGCTGGCGGCTCCGGCGCCCACCTACGGCCAACCGCATTCTCCGATCGTTTCCGAGAACGATCCCGACATCGAAGCGCAGCCGCTGCAGTTGACCTACCAATTTCGCGGCAGCATACGCGCGATCAATTCCTATACGGCGCGTCCGGTCAAAGCCAGACCTTCGACGCCCGGCGTCGTCGTGGTACAAGCGGTGTGGGGTGTCGACACGCAGTTGCGCGACGTCGTACGGCGCTTGGCGAAGGCGGGTTACGTTGCGATCGCACCAGACCTGTACAGCGGGATGGGCGCGCCGAGCGGCGATGGTTCGAACGACTTCGCCGCCTTCCGGCCGTTTCTGAGCAGACTCGACGACGACACGGTCGATCACGACTTGCAGCAAGGCGCCGTCTACATTCACCGGCAGGGTGACAATTCGGCGAAAGTCGGCGTCGTCGGCTTCTGCAACGGCGGCGGCATCACGCTGCGCCAAACGGTCGATAGCATTTCTACCTTTAAAGCCGCGTCCGTCTTTTACGGAAAGGTTCGCTACTCGGCGAGCGGCACCAACGACGGCCAAATCGTTCCGATCGACGTCGGCTATGCCGCAGCCATGGGCGTGCCCGTCGTGGGCAGTTGGGGCGGGCGCGACACGAGCATTTTGCCCGACGACGTTCGCGCGCTCGAAGCGCGTCTCACCGATCTGAACAAGCCGCACGACTTCGCGCTCTATGACGAAGCGGGCCATGGGTTCTTCGACGATACCCGCAGCTCGTACGTTGCGAGCGCGGCGAACGACGCCTGGCAGCGCACGATTTCCTGGTTCCGGCGCTTCCTCGTCTAGCCGTGGCCTTCACCCTCGTCCACTGCGCCGACGTCCATCTGGAAACGACGTTTCCCGATACGCGAGGGGGCGCCGGGCGCCGTACGGCGCTGGCCGACGCGTTCGTACGGATCGTGGACGAAGCGCTGGCGCGCGGGGCCGACGTTCTCACCATCGGCGGCGATCTCTACGAAGCCGAGCGCGCCGGCCCCGCAACCGTACGCTTTCTCTTCGAACAATTCGCGCGCTTCGGGAAACCGGTGTTCCTCGCGCCGGGCAATCACGACCCGCACGCGCCGGGCTCGCTGCTCGCGCGCTCCGACCTTCCCGAAAACGTGCTGGTCTTCAACGAAGCGGCCTGGCGCGCCATTCCGCTGGCCGACGGTATCACGCTCTACGGATTCGGACACACGCCGGCCGAACCGGGCCGTCCCTTCGCAAGCGCCCGCTTCGAACGCGGCGGGGTGCAGATCGCGCTCGTGCATGGGAGCGACGAAGCGCGTTGCCCGCCGAACAAGCGCGCGACGGCCCCCTTTACGCAGCGCGAAGTCTCCGCCTCGGGTGCGAGCCTCTTGCTCACCGGTCATTACCACGGCGGTTATTTGGCGAGCGAACACGGCCGCGCGGCGATTGCGTATCCCGGTTCGCCCGAACCGATCAAATTCGGCGAAGGCACGGCGCACGGCATCGTCGCCGTACGCATCGAGGGCGATCACGTCGACGCGACACTCGTCCCGATCGCGCGCACGCGGCTCTTCGAATTGGATTGCGATCTCAGCGGCGTGGGGCACGAACACGCCGCACTCGCGCGCATCGAAAAAGTTCTGGCGCCCCTCGGCCGGCGCGACTACGTCCGCCTGCGCTTGACGGGACAGACCGTCCACGGTACGCGGCTGGATCCGGGCTCGCTCAAAGAGCGCTTCGAATCCGCGCTTGGTTCGCTCGAATTGAGCGATCGCACGAGTTCGTTCGACTACGAATTGATCTCGCGCGAGCCGACGGTGCGCGGACACGTCGTGCGCGATCTGCTCGCGATGACGCGCGACGACGGCTCGGAGCTGGCCGGCGAAGCCTTGCGCTACGCGCTCGCCGCCTTCGAGGGTGCGGAGATCGCACCGTGAAGCTGCTCGAACTGCATATCGCCGGCTTCGGGCGCTTGACCGATCGCACCGTCGAATTCGATCCGCGCTTCAACGTAATCTACGGGCCGAACGAAGCAGGCAAGTCGACGCTGACCGGCGCGATTCTCGCGTCGCTCTACGGCTGCGCGCGGGGCGAACGAGACTCGTGGCGTCCGTGGTCCGGCGCGCGTTATGGAGCGACGCTCAAGTACGTGCTCTCGGACGGACGCGAGTTCGAAGTGCAGCGCGACTTCGAGCGCGACGGCAAAGGCGTGCACGTCTACGATGCGAGCGGCAACGACGTGTCGGGCGAATGCTCGGTCGGACGCAACGTCGTTCCCGGACTCGTCCATCTCGGCGTCCCGCTGGAAGTTTTCTTGAACGCCTCGTACGTCGCACAAGGTGAAGTCGAGATCGACGGCTCGCGTGCGGAACGCATCAGTCATGCCCTGGCGCAAGCGCTCGACGGCGGACCGCGTGAGGACGCGGCACTCGGCGCGCTCAAGCGCCTCGACGACGCGCTGGCGACGCACGTGGGCAGCCGCCGCGCTACCGTTCACGCTCCCTTGCGCCGGCTGAGCGAAGAGATGAGCGAACTCGAGGCGCGCAGCGAAGCGGTCCGGCAGCGCTTGCGCGAGCTCGACGAGTTGCGCGCCCGGCTCGCCGCGGAAACCGCGCGGACCGCGGAACTCGAGGAAGCCTTGCGCGAGCACGGGCGCCGGACGCGCGCGGTGCGCGCCTTCGGCGTGCGTTTGCGGCTCGACGCTTTGCGCGAAATTCGCGACGAGCTGGCGGAACTGCAAGCCAAACGCGCCGAGTACGACGACGTCGAAGCCTTCTCGAGCGTCCGCGTCCCCGAGCTCGAGAGTCTGTATCGCGAATGGCACACCCTCGAAGCGCTCGCCGTGGATCGCGCGGGCGAAGCTGCGAAAGCGCGCGTCACGCCCGCGCTCTTGGCCGAATTGGACGAGCGCCTGAGCCAAGGCGGCGCGCTGAACGACGAAGCGTTCGACGAGCTCGAAGCGGCCGCGAAGACCGCGACCGAGGCTCGCGACAAAGCGACCTTTGCCGCCAACGAAGTGCAGGCGGCGCGCCGTTCGATCGACGGGGGCAGCGAATTGTTCGGCGCGGCTTTCGCCTCGGGGATCTTCGTCGCGGCCGGAGCGGCCCTACTCGCGTTCTTCGCCGACTGGATGCTCGCCGCGCCGACGGCGCTGTTGGCGCTCTTGCTCTTCGTCTTCGCCTGGACGCGCTGGTCGAAGCGGCGCGCGGCGCTGCGCCGGATTGCGGAGATGCAGCAGAGTGCGGATCGGGCGGTGCTCGCCGAGCGCGAAGCCGCGGAAAAGGTTGCGCGCGTGCTCGAGCCGCTCGGCGTCACCTCGCTCGACGAGCTGACGAAACGCCGCCACCGCGCGCAAGAACTTACGCTCCGCCGCGAAGCGGGGCGCCACTCCGCCGAGCGCGCCGCCGAAGCGCGGGCTCAAGCCGAGCGGGCCGCCGCCGCCTTCGACGAACTGGCGCGCAGCATGATTCCGGTGACGGGTTCGCGCGAAGCGGACCTTGCCGCGGCGAAATGGCGCGAGTCGCGCCGCAGCGCGCGCGACGGCATCGACGTCCGGCTTTCGATGCTCGACGTGCGCCGCAACGACGTGCTGCGCAACGAGGACGAATTTGCGCTCGCGGCAGAACTCTCGGAGCTGATCGCAAGCGGCACGAACCCGGCGCCGCTCGAGAGCGGCGTTTCGTCTCGCGCGTTCGAATCCGAGCGAGCCGATTTGGAACGGCGCGCGAGCGAGAGCCGGTCCGCGGCCGCCGCGGGCGCTGCCGAGTTGCGAACGGCGGAAGGGCAGATCGGCGATCTCGCCGCACTCGACGAGCACGTTCAACGGCTGCGTGAAGAGTGCGCGCGCCTCGAGCGCTTCGAAGCCGCGCTCGCCCTAGCTCGCGATAAGATCGACGAACGCACGCGCGAAGCGCATCAAAAGTTTGCGCGGCGCCTCGGCGATTACGCTTCGCGCACGCTCGCGGAGGTGACCGGGGGCCGTTACGGCGACGTTCGCATCGATCCGACGACGCTCGCGGTTCGCGTGCGCGCCCCGGAGACCGGAGCGATCGTCGACGTCTCGGAGCTCTCCGCCGGAACGCGCGAGCAGGCGTACCTGGTCGTCCGGCTCGCGATGTTGCGCATGTTCGGCGAAGGCATCGAGACGGCGCCGCTCTTACTCGACGACCCGTTCAGCTATTGGGACGAGAGCCGCATCGAGCGCGGCTTTCCGGTCCTCGAGTCGGCGGCGAACGAGGCGCAAGTCATTCTCTTTACCGCCAGTCGCGATCTGTGCGACAGCGCAGCGCAGCGCGGCGCGCGCATCATCGAGTTGAGCGACGGCGCACCCGGACCGAAACCGCGTTTACGCAGCGTCGCGAACCTGCCCATGATACGGGCCGCGGCCGAACTTTAAGCGCTAGCGGTTCGCCGCTTGCAGTTTTTTGAGCGCGGCTAAGGTGTTGGCGACGTGCTTGGCCGGATCGAGGTCGGTGTACGTGTACGCGATCTTGCCGTTCGGGGCGATGACGTACGAGACGCGATTCGAGTAAATATCGCCTTGCACGGTGACGAGCGCGGCGTACTCCTTGGAGATCGCGTGAGTTGGGTCGGCGGCGACCGCAAATTTGCTGCGGCACTCCGAAACGGAAAACTTCTGGAGCTTAGCGATGTCATCGCCCGAAACGCCGATCACCGTCGCGCCGAGCTTCGTATAGTCGGGGATGTGCTCGGCGAAGTCGTGCGCCTCGATCGTGCAGCCCTCGGAGAATGCCGCAGGGTAGAAGTAGAGCACGACGGGACCTTTGGCGAGTGCCGCGCTCAAGTCGAACGGGAAGACGTTGCCGCCCAGCGACGCCTGCGTCTTGAAAACCGGCGCGGTGGCGCCGACGGCCAGTGCCGCGAGCGCCGGCGCGGCGGCAAACGCCGTCAGCAGCAGTGCGAACGAGATGCGGCGCATCAGAGGCCCATCAAGCGGGCGATCACCAGCCGTTGCACTTCGTTGGTCCCCTCACCGATCTCGTTGATCTTTTGATCGCGATACATTCGCGAGACGGGATACTCGTCCATGAACCCGTATCCGCCGTGGATTTGGACCGCCTCGTTGACGACCCGGCGCGAAACTTCGCCCGAATAGAGCTTGGCCAGACTCGCCGTCATCACGTAGTCGCGCCCGTTGTCTTTTTCCCAGGCCGCTTTGAGGACCATGAGTTTGGCGTGCTCGATCTCGCACAGCATATCGGCCAGCTTGAACTGAATGGCTTGAAACTTTGAAATCGCTTGCCCGAACTGTTGGCGCTCCTTGGCGTACTTGAGGGCCTCGTCGTACGCGCCGAGCGCAAGGCCGACCGAAAGAGCGGCGACCGAGATGCGGCCGCCGTCAAGAATCGTCAGGAACTGTTTGAGGCCTTTGCCCCGCTCGCCGAGCAAGTTTGCCTCCGGTATGCGCGCATCGTTAAAGGAAAGCTCGCGCGTGTCCGAGGCCTTCCAGCCCATCTTCCGGTATTTCTTGCTGCGCTCGAAGCCCGGGGCGTCCTGCGGGACGATCAGGTTCGAAATCTCGGGACGGCCGCGCGCGTCGGTACCGGTGATCACCGTGATCGTGGTACCGCCGGTGATGTCGGTGCCGCTGTTGGTGATGAAGGCCTTGGTGCCGTTGACGATCCATTGCCCGTCGCGCAGCTCGGCGCGCGTCCGCGTGCCGCCGGCGTCGCTGCCGGCTTGCGGCTCGGTCAAGCCGAACCCCCACAGCATCTCGCCGCGGGCCAGCGGGACGAGGTAGCGCCGCTTTTGCTCCTCGGTCCCGAAGAGATAGAACGGCATCGAGCCCAGCGAGACGTGCGCCGCGAGCGTGATCGCCGTCGAGGCGTCGGCTCGCGCTATTTCGAGGACGGCGAGCGCGTAACTGACCGTGTCGCCGCCCGAACCGCCGTACTCCTCGGGAAAGGGCAGCCCCATGAGACCGAGGTCCGCCATTTTCTTGACGAGGTCGTACGGAAACTCGGCT
>Ga0302325_10005218_pt1 | contig 29710 bp, 31 predicted proteins | sample Palsa_T0_2_FD_201948 | JGI IMG/M metagenome (GOLD analysis project Ga0302325, IMG submission 201948) | Peat permafrost microbial communities from Stordalen Mire near Abisko, Sweden - Palsa_T0_2 | ecosystem: Environmental > Terrestrial > Soil > Palsa > Peat permafrost | place: Sweden: Abisko...
CCTTGGCTGGCGCCAGGGCAGCGTAGCTCAGTGGTAGAGCAGGGGAATCATAATCCCTTGGTCGGGGGTTCAAATCCCTCCGCTGCTACCAGCCTGTAGCGCGATGGCGAGGAGACGGCTTGTCCAAGAAGGCGACACCGGCGACCCACGAGGCTTCGACCTTTCCGGAGGTCACGGTCGCCGATGTGCGCGCTGCGGCTGCCCGAATCCGCGACGCAATAGAGCGTACGCCAACCCATCATTCCCGCACGCTGTCGCAACTTGCGGGCTGCGACATCCACCTGAAATTTGAGAACCTCCAGTTCACCGCCTCTTTCAAGGAGCGCGGCGCGCTGAACAAGCTGCTGTCGCTCTCGGCCGAAGAGCGCAAGCAGGGCGTGGCGGCGATGTCGGCCGGCAATCATGCGCAGGGCGTCGCCTATCATGCGGGGCGGCTCGGCGTGCCCGTCACCATCGTGATGCCGGAAGGCACGCCCTTCAACAAGGTGAAGCACACGCGCGGCTTCGGTGCGCGTGTTGTGATCGATGGTGCAACCCTGTCGCAATCCTATGAGCGGGCGCGCGAGATCGCGAACGATGAAGGCCTCACCTTCATCCATCCTTATGACGATCCGTATGTGATCGCGGGACAGGGCACCGTTGCGCTCGAACTGCTCGAAGACGTGCCGGATGTCGACACGCTCGTCGTGCCCATCGGCGGCGGCGGGTTGATCTCCGGCATCGCGATCGCGGCCAAGGCGATCAAGCCGTCGATCGAAATCTTCGGCGTCCAGGCGCGTCTCTATCCCTCGATGTATGACGTGATGAAGCAGGCGCAGCTGCCTTGCGCCGGCCAGACGATTGCGGAAGGCATCGCGGTGAAGGAGCCCGGCGCGCTGACCCGCAAGATCGTGGGCGAGCTGGTGAAGGACGTGCTCCTGGTGCGCGAAGAAGAAATCGAACGCGCGGTGGCGACCTTGCTCGAAATCGAAAAGACCGTCGTGGAAGGCGCAGGCGCAGCGGCCTATGCCGCCGTCGCCGGCAACCCCGACATCTTTCGCGGCCGCAAGATCGGCATCGTGCTGTCCGGCGGTAATATCGACATGCGGCTCCTGTCGAACGTGATCCTGCGCGAGTTGTCGCGCGAGGGCCGCATCCTGTCGCTGGTGGTGGAAATCGAGGATCGCCCGAACATGCTGGCTAAGATCGCGACTCTGGTGGGCGAAGCAGGCGGCAACATTCTCGAAGTCTCGCACAACCGCATGATCACCGACATGCCAGCCAAATCGGCCGACCTGGGTATGACCATCGAAGCGCGCGATGCCACGCACGCCGCCGAAATCCGCGCCTGTCTGGAAGCGGCGGGATTCCGGCTGAGATAGTTGACCCGGTTACCGCGAAAACTTCTCCGACAATATAATCGAAGAAACCGTGCGCGCGACTCCCATTGCTTTGCCGATGCGGTCGAGGACTGCGTCCATGCGTGCGGTCGTATCGGCTTCGACGATGGCCATCATGTCGTAAGCGCCGGAGACGGCCGAAAGCGTACGAACGTCCGCGATGCGTTTGAGCTCGCCACTCACGCGATCGGCCTGCTTGGGGTCGGCCGTGATCATCACGATGGCCCGCAGCCGCCGCGTCTCGGCTTCGTCGGAAAGACGCACCGTATAGCCCCTGATCGCGCCTTCGCGTTCGAGCCGCGCAATGCGCTCCTGCACGGTCGAGCGGGCGAGCCCCAGTTTGCGGGCGAGCGAGGCCGTGGGCTCCCGAGCATTGGACTTCAACAGGGCGAGGAGGCGGATATCCGTGTCGCGCATAAGGCCGGTCCGGCAATTCGCCGGAAACTCCTGCGATTCGCCGGATGATAGCGCAGTTTTCGGCGGATTGCCGCCTCCCGTCCGTCCGGACTCGGGGGTAGGTCTTTCGTCCCTCTCGAAAGGACTGCGGCAATGAAGAACGTGATGTTGGTGGGCGGCGGTAAGATTGGCATTGCGATCACCGAATTCCTGACGGCGTCGGGCGATTACCGCGTGACGGTCGTGGATCGCGATACCGCGAGCCTCGAGCGGATGCCGCGCAAGAATGTCCAGCTGCGCCACGTCGAAATCGGCGACGCGCGTGAATTCGCCCATGAAGTCGAAGGCCACGACATCGTGCTCTCCGCGACGCCCTATTCGCTCACCTCCACCGTCGCCGAAGGGGCCAAGCGGGCCCGGGCGCATTACCTCGACCTGACCGAAGACGTCGAAACCACGCGGCTGATCAAGAAGCTCGCCCATGGCGCCGAGACCGCTTTCATTCCGCAATGCGGATTGGCGCCGGGCTTCATCTCGATTGTGGCCCACGATCTCGCGAGCAAGTTCGAGAAGCTGCGGGAAGTCCAGATGCGCGTGGGAGCCCTGCCGGTGTTCCCCCACAACGCGCTCAAATACAATCTCACCTGGTCGACGGACGGATTGATCAACGAATATTGCAACCCCTGCGAATCGATCCGTGACGGCCGCCGCGGCGAAGTGCCCGCGCTGGAAGAAGTCGAGGCGTTCTCGCTGGACGGCACGGAATATGAGGCGTTCAACACTTCTGGCGGCCTCGGCACCTTGTGCGACACGCTCGAAGGCAAGGTCGAAAACCTCAACTACAAGACCGTGCGCTATCCGGGCCATCGCGACATCGTCAAGATGCTGGTGCGCGACCTTCGTCTCGGCATGCGCCGCGAAATCCTGAAGGACGTACTCGAAACCGCCATCCCGATCACTTACCAGGACGTGGTGCTGATCTTCGTCACTGTTTCGGGCTGGATGGAAGGCAGACTGACCCAGGAAAGCTACGCCAAGAAAATCTACAGCCAGAAAGTCGGCGACAGGTTGATGAGCGCGATCCAGGTGACCACCGCCACAGGCATCTGCGCAATGTGCGATCTCCTTGTCGAGGGCAAGCTCCCGCAAAAAGGTTTCGTGCGGCAGGAAGAAGCAAGACTTTCGGACTTCCTTTCCAACCGCTTTGGGCGTTATTACGCAAAGGGGCTGTAAGACGCGTTATAGTGGCGTCGTCGTAAAGGTGCGGGGGTTGGAGGTTCGCGCATATGGAAACCCGCAGCGGCGGCCAGGCGCTTGTCGAAGCGCTCAAGGTTCACGGCGTCGACCTCGCATTCTGTGTGCCCGGCGAGTCTTACCTCGCGGTGCTCGACGCGCTTTATGACGCGCGGGATGCGATTCGCCTGATCAGCTGCCGCCAGGAGGGCGGCGCGGCCAACATGGCCGAGGCCTACGGCAAGCTGACGGGCCAGCCCGGCATCTGCTTCGTCACGCGCGGCCCCGGCGCCACAAACGCCTCCATCGGCGTGCACACGGCTTTCCAGGATTCCACGCCGATGATCCTGTTCGTGGGACAGGCGGCACAGGGCCATCTCGATCGCGAAGCGTTTCAGGAAGTCGATTTCCGCGCGATGTTCGCGCCACTTGCCAAATGGGCCGCCGAAATCCGCGACCCCGACCGCATTCCCGAATATGTTGCGCGTGCCTTTCATGTTGCGACGTCTGGCCGGCCGGGCCCCGTTGTGCTGTCACTGCCGGAAGATGTCTTGAGCGGGGAATGCGCCACGCCCGCCACGCGCCATTATCAAAAGAGCGAACCCACAGCATCACGCGAAGCCGTCAAGCGCGCGCATGCGATGCTGATGCGGGCCGAGCATCCTTTTCTCGTGCTGGGCGGACCCGGCTGGAATGCGCAAGCCATCGCAGACATCCGCAAATTCGCCGAAGCGCTCGATCTGCCGGTGTGCACGGCGTTCCGCGCTAAGGATCGCTTCGACAACAATCTTCCCAACTACTGCGGCGACCTCGGCATCGGTGCCGATCCCAAGCTGGTCAAGCGCATCGAAGACAGCGATCTGGTCCTGGTCGTCGGCGCGCGCCTGGGTGAAATGACGACGGCCGGCTACACCCGCCTCAAGCCGCCCGTCGCGAAGCAGGCACTCATTCACGTGCACCCCGACGCGAACGAACTCGATCGCGTCTATCAGGCCGACCTCGCGATTTTATCAGCCGTTGCACCTTTTGCGCGCGCGGCAGCGGAATTGACCCCACCAGCCCGCGTCGCCTGGCGCGGATTGCGCCGGGACGCGCGCAGCGATTACGAAGCGTTTGCGAAACCCGTCGCCTGCCCCGGCGACGTCAATCCGTCGGACATCTATGCGTGGCTCAACGAGAAGCTTCCGGCGAATGCGATCATCACGAACGGCGCGGGGAACTATGCAGGCTGGCTGCATCGTTTCTATCGCTATCGCGCCTTCCCCACTCTGCTGGGACCCACCAGCGGCGCGATGGGTTACGGCGTGCCGGCGGCGATTGCCGCAAAGCTCGTTCACCCCGATCGCGTCGTCGTGGCTTGCGCGGGCGACGGCTGCTTTCTGATGAACGGGCAGGAACTCGCAACCGCTGTGCAGTATCAGCTGCCGATCGTCATCCTGGTGTTCGACAACGGCATGTACGGCACGATCCGCATGCATCAGGAGCGCGAGTTTCCCGGCCGCACCATCGGCACCGATCTGAAGAATCCCGATTTCGCAGCGCTGGCGCGCGCCTATGGCGCGGCTGCCTTCCATGTGAAGAGAACGAGCGAGTTTGCAGCGGCGTTTCTCGAAGCCGTCGAAGCAAAGAAACCCGCACTGATCCACATCAGCGTCGATCCCGAAGCGATCTCGCCCACGACGACGCTGACCAAATTGCGTGAAAGGTCCCGGTGATGAACGCCGCAGAAACTCTCGTCCAATTCGGAATCGATCCATCCGGCGAGCACGTCATTCATTCGCCGATCGACGGCGCGGAAATCGGGCGCGTTGCTTTTGACACCGCAGATTCGATCGAAAAGAAGATCGCTGCAAGCGTCGAGGCGTTCCGGCTCTGGCGCGACGTGCCGGCGCCAAAGCGGGGCGAGCTCGTGCGGTTGTTCGGCGAAGAATTGCGCGTCCACAAGGATGCGCTGGGCCGGCTGGTCACGTATGAAGCAGGAAAGATTCTGCAGGAAGGCCTCGGCGAAGTGCAGGAGATGATCGACATCTGCGATTTCGCAGTCGGCCTCTCGCGTCAGCTCTACGGCCTGACCATCGCGTCCGAGCGTCCCGGTCATCGCATGATGGAGCAATGGCTTCCGGCGGGTCCCGTCGCGATTATTTCCGCATTCAATTTTCCAGTCGCAGTGTGGGCGTGGAATGCAGCGCTTGCACTCGTCTGCGGCGATTCCACGATCTGGAAACCTTCGGAGAAAACGCCGCTGACAGCGCTCGCAACGCAGGCGCTGTTCGATCGGGCCGTGAAGCGCTTCGGCTCGGCGCCCGCCCACCTGTCGCAGATCGTGCTGGGTGCGCGCGAGGCCGGTGAAACTCTGGCACGCGATTCCCGGATTCCCGTTGTGAGCGCAACAGGTTCGACAGCGATGGGACGCGCGCTTGCGCCAGTTGTCGCCGCGCGGTTCGGCTGTTCTATCCTCGAGCTCGGCGGCAACAACGGCATGATCGTGTGCCCGTCCGCCAAGCTGGAGCTTGCACAGCGCGCGATCCTGTTCTCTTCCGTCGGTACGGCCGGTCAGCGCTGCACGAGCCTGCGCCGTCTGTTCGTGCATGACAGCATCTATGACGCGCTCGTGCCCGCGCTGAAGACTGCCTATGCGCGTCTTCCCATCGGAGATCCGCGCGCGAACGGCACGCTTGTCGGGCCGCTGATCGATAGGAACGCGTTCGAGAATATGGAGCGCGCACTTGCGAACGCGAAAGACGAGGGCGGCAGGATCAGTGGCGGCGGACGCGCGGTGGCCGACAAATATCCGAATGCGTTCTACGTGCGTCCTGCCATCGTCGAAATGCCGGATCAGACGGAGACCGTGCGCCGCGAAACCTTTGCGCCGATCCTTTATGTCATGCGCACGCGCGATTTCGACCACGCGCTCGGGCTTCACAATGCGGTGCCGCAGGGATTGTCGTCCTGCATCTTCACGCAGGATATGCAGGAAGCTGAAAAATTCCTCGCGGCGTCGGGCTCCGATTGCGGCATTGCGAATGTGAATATCGGGCCGTCGGGCGCGGAAATCGGCGGCGCGTTCGGCGGCGAGAAAGAAACCGGCGGCGGGCGCGAATCCGGGTCGGATTCCTGGAAGGCCTATATGCGCCGGCAAACCGCGACGATCAATTATTCGGACGCGCTGCCGCTGGCCCAGGGGATCAATTTCGACGTGGTTTAGGGGTGAAGTAGGCGCCGCCGGCTCCGGGGTTCCCTCATCTTAACCTTTGCTTAAGCATTTGCTTCGTTTTGGCACGTTCGCGCGCGAGGCTCCTGTCCGGGGAATGGCGGGAGCCGCAACATGATGCCGAGAAATATCGGGCAATGGACCGGAATGGTCGTCACCACGATCATCGTTCTCGGCTGCGACACGGATGTGCTTTACGCCATGCCGCTCGGTATCATGGCGGGCGCACTCGCGACATTCTTCGTCACGCTGGCCGATCAGCGGGAAGCCGCGCGAGCGAAGTAGACCTCAGGCGCCTTCGGGCGGGATGGAGCCCAGGGCTTCTTCGAGTTGCTGGAAAGTCGGTTGCGCGATCGAGGGCACGCTGCCGCGGCCGATTTCCACCGAGACCTGCGCCGCGTTGCCGTGCAGATGCGCGACGAGGATGTCGCGGATCACGTGATAGAACAACGCTTCCTCTTCCACGATAGCCTTGAGCCGCGTCGCCATGGGACCCACGATGCCATAGGCGAGAAACACGCCCATGAACGTGCCGACCAGCGCCGAGCCGATCATGCGGCCGAGCACTTCGGGCGGTTCGGAGATCGCGCCCATGGTCTTGATGACGCCCAGCACGGCTGCGACGATCCCAAGCGCAGGCAACCCGTCCGCCATGGTCTGCATCGCGTTGGTGGGGCCGAGCGCTTCGGCATGGTGCTTCTCAAGCACCTTCTCCATCGCCGATTCGACCTGATGCGGGTCTTCGAGGCTCATGGTCATCATGCGCAGTGTGTCGCAGATGAAATGCAGCGCGAAGTGATCTTTCATGATGCGCGGGTAGCGCTTGAAGATCGATGAGTCTTCCGGCTTCTCGATATGGGCTTCGAGCGCGATGAGGCCTTTGGTCTTCATCGTCTTGGTCAGGAGGAAAAGCAGGCACAGGAGATCGCGATAATCCTGCGGCTTCCATTTCGGGCCCGAAATCACTTTGCCGAGATCGCCCCCGATCTTTTTGAGCGAATACATCGATCCGCCGATCAGGAGCGCGGCAATCGCGGCGCCGCCGATCGTCATCATCTCGTGGGGCAGCGATTCGAGAATGACTCCGATCGAACCGCCGGAAATCAGGAAGCCGCCGAACACCATGGCGAACAGCACGATAATACCGCCGATTTGGAGCATCAGAATAAGCCCGAACACTGCGCACGATCGGGCGCGCGAATGCCCCGAACTCGCATCCGATCATTATTAATAATAGGGCTTAAGGAGCGATGAAGACGCTTTGCAGAGCGGCGAAGTTGCGCGTATTGGCAGGCCCCGGATGCAGCAACTCTTTCCAGGTCGTTAACGCTATCGGGCTTCCCGATGACGTGTCGTTGCATCTACACGAGGGCGACGGTTTCGACCCGATCGTCAGCTCGACGCCAGGGACCGGTGTAGCTGTCGTCGCGACGGCGACGCCGATCAGGGCCGAAATAGTTGTCGCAACGGACAAACGGGCGCGGCCGGTCGACGATTTCAGCGACACGCAGAAGAATGTTCTGCGCCGTGATGGGCTTGGCGAGAAATTCGGTGACGCCGGCGTCGCGCGCGGCTTCGACGCGCTGACGCTCGGTATGACCGGTGACCATGATAATCGGAACGTACGGATTGGGGCTGTCCTGCCCGAGCCTCACCAGCCGCGTAAATTCGATACCGTCTACCGGAGTCATCGAGAGATCGGTGAGAACGAAATCGGGCCGCTTGTCCCGCAGCTCCGCGAATCCGGCCGCACCTTCGGACGCTTCGAAGATGTGCTGCAGGCCGAGCGCTTGCAAGAGCGAGCGCAGCAGGAGCCGCATATGGGCATTGTCGTCGACCACGAGCGCCTTGAGATGATCGAAACTCGCCATGGCGTTAAGGCCTCGCAATCCGCGGCCCCAAGGGTGCGGAATCGCACGGCGCATGTGACGAAAGGCAGCGCAGGATCAAGGCAAACCGGCCGCAGCAAAAACGCCGTTTGACGCTACAATCCTTCGGTTAGGATTTCCCTAGTAACATATGAGAAGGCCGTGACCCGCAGCCCTCGATTGCTCCGCCGCGTCGGCCTGGCACTGGGACTGGGCGCGAGGGCGCTCGTAACGCCTGTCGCCTTCGGCACAAACGCGATCATCGACGACAAGGACAGGCGCGTGCTGCTGGTGCGCCACAGCTACATGAGCGGCTGGCACCTGCCGGGCGGCGGGGTTGGGTCGGGCGAGCCGCCCTCCGTCGCGATTGTGCGCGAGCTCAGGGAAGAAATCGGCCTGGTGCAATCCGATGCACCCGAATTTATCGGGCTCTATACGCGCAAATTCGGCTGGGTCACCAATCTGGTTGCGCTTTATCGCGTCCCGCACGCGCAATTCGCGTTCGTTCCGAATTTCGAGATCCGCGAGGTCTCTTGGGCCGATCCCGCTTCGCCGCCGGACAACACGGCTCCGGGCGCCCGTAGGCGCCTGGCCGAATTCGCAAGCCAGGCGCCACCAAGTCCCTATTGGTAGTCCTTATTCGCAGGTCAGACAGGATCCCAACCGAACACCGAGGTGGTGGCTCCCAGTTCGACAAAACTGGGCTTGAGAGCAGCCATCGCATGGTTCGCGATGGTTTCGGGCGTCCAGCCTTCCACTTTGCCGATACCGCGAATAGGGCGCGGCTGGCTCATCAGGAAGATCTCGTTGCCGCGCGCGACGAATATCTGACCCGACACGTCTTTTGTCACGGGTGCTGCGAGCGACACGGCAAGTTGTGCCACCTGCTCGGCACGCATCATGTTCTTCATCCGGTCGACGCGCTTGGCGGATGCTTCGTCTTTGACGGGAATGGTGGCAATCATGCGCGACCAGGCAAAAGGCGCGATGACGTTCGAGCGGACGTTCTTCGAAAGGCCTTCCATCGCGATGATACGCGAGAGCCCGACGATTCCCATTTTCGCTGCCGCATAGTTCGCCTGGCCGATATTGCCGATCAGCCCCGAGGTCGAGGTGAAAAGCACGAATGAACCTTCGTTTTGCTCGCGGAAGTGATTGATCGCCGCGTGGCAGATATTGTAGCTGCCCTGCAGATGCACATCGATGACGAGATCCCAATCCTGATCGGTCATCTTGTGGAACATGGTGTCGCGCAGGATGCCTGCGGGGCTGATGATCGCGTGCAGGCCTTTAAACGAATCCATCGCCTGCTCGATCATGCGCTTGACGCCATCGCGGCTGGTTACGCTGTCGGAATTGGAGGCAGCTTCGCCGCCCGCGGCGCGAATCTGCTGCGCCACCTGTTCGGCCGGCCCGGCCGAACCTTCGTCTCCACCGGCGACGGCGCCTCCCAGATCGTTGACTACGACCTTCGCGCCTTCCTTCGCGGCCAGAAGCGCGCACTCCTTGCCGATGCCGTTTGCGCCGCCCGTCACCAGAACAACCTTGCCTTCGAGCACTCCCATGGGATTACCTCCGATCGATTGAGCCGGCGCGGAGCCTAGCGGCGGGCCTTCGACCATAAAAGGGCCTTAGAGGGGCCAAAGAAGGGATCGTGAGCCGCATGTGGGAAATCCGGCAGGAGGCGCGCGGGGACGCGCTGCACATCGACGAGCTTTCCGAGCGCAGTTTCGGCCCCGGACGCTTCGTCAAGACCGTCTATCGTCTGCGGGAAGGCGTGAATGCGGAACAGCACCTCGGCTTTGTCGCAATCGAAGAGGGGGTGTTGAGAGGTTCGGTGCGGTTCTGGCCCATATGCGTTGGCACGGAGGCCTCGCTGATGCTGGGACCGCTTGCCGTGCAGCCCGACCAACGAGGTCGCGGAATCGGCATTGCGTTGATGAATCGCGGCATCGAGGAGGCACGCGCGAGAGGCCATCGCGCGATCATTCTGGTGGGCGATCTGCCTTACTATGCGCGCGTGGGATTCGCAGTCATTGCACGCGGCCGCATCAAATTTCCGGGACCCGTCGATCCTGCGCGCATTTTAGGTTTGGCGCTCGTGGACGGTGCAATCGGTGCGCTTGAAGGTTCTGTCCACCGCGCCCGCCTCGACGATCCCGTCTGCGCCGACGGAGCGCCGCTCGGTATGGCAGGGTAAATTTCTCAGCGCCCCTCTGCGCGCCATGCGAGCAGTACCGTGCCAAGCACCAGCATGAGCGCGAGCCATGAGGGCAGCAATGGTTGCTGCTCGACGGCCGTCACGCGATAGGCGCCGTTGGCGCGCAGGCCGATCCAGCCGTCGCCTGCAGCCAGTCGATTGGGAGCAGTGCGACGTATCGTCGGGATGCCGCCTTTGGCGAGCCAGTTCACCGAGCCGCCCGTCGCGCGCGCGACTGGCTTGAGAATCTGATCCGTCGACCTCATGTCAGCCACTTCCTTCGGATTGAGCGGGCCGGTTGCAGTGACGACATTCAGCGTTCCATCGGTTAGCCGATAGAGTCCCAACTCGTCGGCTTTTGCCGTCGTGCGCCACAAGCCAGGCTCGACTTTGCTCAAGGTCATCGTCGAAGATTTTCCCGACGGAAGCGTCAACGTGACGGGCGCCGGTTGTGCGGCCATCGTCTGGCGCTCGACCGCGATCTCGCCGTTGGCGATCGAAGCGGACAGACGCTCTTCTTCCAGCTCCGGTTCTTTCATCAGCCAATGTGCAAGACGGCGCAGCAATTCGGCATCCGGTCCGCCGCCTTCGTAACCGCGCGCCCACAGCCACGCCTGATCGGACAGCAACTCCGCGACTCGTCCCTTGCCCACATTGTCGAGCACGAGCAGCGGCTTTTCGCTGGGCCCCGACATGACGGTCTCGCCGGACACCTTCGTGGCGCCGATGAGCCGGAACCAGCGGCCCCAGGTCGGCGGCTTCGCGCCGTCATTCGCGCCCGGAAGATCGCGCGTGACGGGCTGGGCGAGGCCTTGCGGCGTCACGACCGGCTTAAATCCTTCCGTGACGACTTCGCCCGTAGGTTGCGCCGGCAGCACCGACGAAAGCGGCGTGCGATAGATGCTCATCGGCTCGGCGAATTCCGTTCCGGATGACACGAGCAGCGCGCCGCCCGCTTCGACGTAGCGCGCGATGTTCTCGAAATATGCGAGCGGCAAGATACCTCGTTCGCGATAGCGGTCGAAGATCACGAGATCGAACTGACCGAGCTTCTCGACGAACAATTCGCGCGTCGGGAATGCGATCAGCGACAATTCGTCGATGGGTGTCTGATCCTGCTTGTCGGGCGGGCGAAGAATCGTGAAGTGTATGAGATCGACCGAAGGATCGGCCTTGAGCAAATTGCGCCACACGCGCTCGCCTGCGTTCGGTTCGCCTGAAATCAGCAGCACGCGCAGGCGATCCCGCACGCCGTTGACCACGGCGACGGCGCGATTGTTTTCGAGTGTGAGTTCGCCCGGGCCGGGCCGCGCTTCGAGCTCAACGACATTCTCGCCGGCGTGGCCTATGTTCACCTTGACCGGCGTGTCCTTGCCCACGGGGACCAGTCGCGTGCCCAGATTGACACCGTCGACGCGCACATCCACATCGGCATAACCACCCGGCGGCGAGCCGAAATCGTCGACGCGTATCACGATTGCCGCGCTTTGGTTGACGATGGCATAGCGCGCGGCGCTCACAACCGTGAGCTTGCGATCCTTTTCGTCCGGTTGATCGACGATCAGCGCATGGAACGGCGCATGGAGGGGAGGCTTGCCGCTCTCCGGCGCATCATGTACTTCGCCGTCGGTGATGGCGATGGTGCCCGCGACACGATCGGGCGGCACGTCGGCGAGCGTAGACGATAGCGCCGCGAACAGTTCGGTACCTGTATCGTCACCCGGTCGCGGCGGTGGAACATATGCTTCTCGAATTTCGAGGCTCTTATCGGCCGCCAGAAACTTCTTGATTTCTGCCGCCGTACCGTCGGCTTCGGCGCGCCGTCCGCGAATGTCCATGCTCGGCGAATGATCGACGATCAGTGCCATCACATCCGGCAACGCTTCGCGTGTTTCATGCACGATGAGCGGATTGGCGAGCGCGAGAAGAATGATGGCGAAGGCAAGAGCGCGGACCCAGGCGCCCCGCGCGCGCATCAGAAGCGCATAAATGAAAAGCGCGCCGGCTATGCAAGCAAGCAGCCACAACAGTGCGGGCGGAATATGCGGCGCGAAATCGATGGCGTAATTCATGCGCGCCCTAGTGCCCCAGCCGTTCGAGCAGCGCGGGCGCGTGCACGTTGTCGGTCTTGTAATTGCCGGTCAGCGCATACATCACGACATTGATGCCGAAGCGGTAGGCCAGTTCGCGCTGTTCGTCGCCGCCGGGAGAAACGTCCGAAAGCGGCCGGCCTTGCGAATCGACGGCCCATGCCGCCGCCCAGTCGTTGCTGCCGATGATGACCGGCGACACGCCGTCGCCGCCGCGCGCGGGTTCGGGTCCGGCGTCGGGATCGGGGGGAGGCAGCGCTTCCACCCATACCTTGCCGCCGTCCCAGCGACCGGGAAAATCCTGCAGCAGATAAAAGGCCTTCGTCAGCACGTGATCGGACGGCACAGGCTGCAGCGGGGGCATGTCGAGCTTGGCCGTCAGCCGACGCAATGTCAGTTCTCCCGGCGAATCCGCGCCGTGTATCGCTCCCAACGAAAGATCGCGCGTGTCGAACAGGATCGTGCCGCCATTGCGCATGTAATCGGCGATCTTGCTGATGGCTTGCGGCGAGAGATCCTGCTCGCGCGGATCCATCGGCCAGTAGAGAAGCGGAAAGAAGCTCAGATCGTCTTTCGCGACGTCGACGCCAATAGGCTCTTGCGGCTCATAGGACGTGCGCGCCTTGAGCGCCATCCCGAGGCCGGTGAGCCCGGCCTTGCTCATTGCGTCCACATCGGGAAGGCCTGTGACGACATAAGCAAGCCGCGTATCGAGTGCGGCTTTCATGTCGAATGCATCGTCCGCGTGCGCAGGGCGGGGCATGACGACAAAGACGCATATCAGAAGCAACATGGCGCGTGCGGCAAACGGATTGCGAGGTATGGCGACGAGCCCGCGCAAGCGCAGCGAGATCGCCATGTCGAGAAGAAGAATCAGGACGGCGAGCGCGAGCAGCGGCGCTTCCAGCTGCAGGGCCGACACGCCGCTATAGCTAAAAGACGCGGCACCCAGATCGCCCATCGGGGTGAGAACGATGTCGTCACTTGCGGCGTTGAGCGCGATCTGCGCGCCTTCGACTCCATAGAGCCCCGCGGGATGCGTGGGCGATGCCCGGAGTTTCGCGAGTTCGGACCCGCGAATCGGCGCCACCTCGGCGGGAGGTTTGCCCAATTGTCCGAAGCCGTCGAGCGTTGCAAGGGGCGGAAACACTGCCGCGGCGTCGGTTCCCATTTCGGAAGGGCGCGCGCCTCCCGCGAGATCGAGCACGCGGCGCAGCATGTCGACATAGAGGCCGGACAACGGCAGCGACGACCATGCGGGACTGGCGGACACATGAAACAAGACGATCCAGCCCTTGCCGCGCTGTGCAGCCGTCACGAGGGGCGTGCCGTCGGTCAACCGCGCCCAGGTGTGTCCGCCCAGTTCGACGGAGGGTTCGGCGAGCACCTGCCGCGAGACCGTCACTTCCGGCGGAATCGTCAGTCCGCGGAACGGGCTTGCATCGGGGAACGGCGCCAGACGCTGCGGCGCCGCCCAGGCGAGTGCGCCGCCGAGATAACGTCCGCCCACGCGCAGTTTCACCGGCACGAGATCGTCGACATTGGTCGTCATGCGGCCGCCGGCAAAACGCAACAGCACGCCGCCATTCTCCACGAATTGTACGACGCGGTCGTGATCGGTTCCGGATACATTGCCGATATCGGCCAAAATCAGCACCGAGACATTGCGGGCGATCGCGTCTTCGATCGTGCCCTTGCGTGCATCGGCATAGGGCGCGAGTGCGCGGGACAGATAGAATACGTCGGAGAGAAGAGGTTGCTGGTTCTCCGCATTGCTGGCCCAAACGATTTCGACGGCGCGGCGTCGCGCACCCGTACCGAGCAGCCTGACGGTACCCGCCGAATCCACATTGGTGAGCGCGAGGCGCTCGGTTTCGTTGCGCACTTCCAGCGGCAGGATAATTTTGACGGTGGTTTCGTCGTTGCCGGAAACAAACCTGAAATGCGCAGCCGCAAGGCCTTCGTCATGCGAACCTTGCGCTTCCACATTGCCTTCTCGCGGACCGTCCGTGCTGCCGCGAACAACGGTCACGAGAAAGCCGTCGGGCTCGCTCAGTTGCGATTTGAGTGCGAGCGGACCTCTGCCGGTCGCATCCGCAAAAATCCTCAGATGACCGACTTTGGACAGCGCGTCTGCCGCCTTCTGGGCATCGCCGTAATCGAGCCCATCGCTGAGCCAGAATATTTCCGGCGTCGTGCCGAACTTCGCTTTCGCCAGCGTCGCCGCCGCGCGCATGCGATCCGGCAAATAGGATTGCGGCGTCAGGTCGCGCGCGCCGCGCTCGGCTTCGCCGGCGTCGAGCAATGTCACGATCGGCGTGGTCGCGCCCGTTGTGGGCACAATCGCGATCGGGCGGTCGGTATGCGCGGCCTCGGCGAGCGCGTCGGAGATGGCAGCCTGCCGGGCTTTCCAGGCCTGTGCCGCCGGCCAGTCATTGTCGACGAACAACACGATGGGTCCGGCACCTGCAATCTTCGACGATTGACCGATCGAAGGTGCGGCGAGCGCCACAATTACCAGCGCCGCTGCAAGCAATCGCAATGCGAGCAACCATAGTGGCGTGCGTGCGGGTGTTTCCTGCGGCGCTTCGAGTCCGAACAGAAGACGCAAGGGCGGAAAGACGACGTGGCGCGGCGCAGGCGGCGTTACGCGCAAAAGCCAATAGATGACAGGCAGGATTGCGAGGCCTGCGAGAATCCAGGGGGCGCCGAAGCTCAGGCCGGGAAGAAGCGACATGACCGGGCCCTACGCAATGCGCAGCCGCGCAGGCGCGCCGCCCAGATCGGCGTAGAGCGCAACAAGCGCGGTTTCGGGGCGTTTGTCCGTGCGATGCGCGAGATAGCTCCAGCCGAGACGCCGCGCGAGCGCGGAGACGACTTCGCCGTGCGCTTTGAACCGCGCGCGATAGGGCTGCTGCACGATTTCCGCGCGGCCGAACAATTCGCTTTCGCCACCGCTCACCGATTCAAAACGCGTGCGGCCGGCGAAGGGAAAATCTTCTTCCGCGGGATCGACGATGTGGACAAGATGCCCGGCGATGCCGGAATGCGCGAGACGGCGCAGTGCGTTTTCAAGTTCGCCCAGAGGCGAGAGAAAATCGCTGAGCCAGAGGAATTGTGCGTTCTTGCCGATGGGTGCGTCGGGCGGCAACGCCGCATCCGAAGGCGGCGTCTCGGCGAGCGCGTGTGCGATCCGCCGCAGCGGGATGCGTCCCGTCGCGGGGAGGTGACCGTCGCCGAACAGCGCGATGCGTTCGCCGCCGCGTATCAGCAGCGAACCCAGCGCGAGCGCAAGAACAGTGGCGCGATCGATTTTCGTGACATTGGAAAAATCCGACTTGAACCGCATGCTGGCGGAGCCGTCGCGCCAGAACCACACGGCCTCCGATGCTTCCCATTCGCGTTCGCGCACGAAAAGATGTTGCGACTTGGCCGATTGGCGCCAGTCGACGGCCGTACTCGGATCTTCGCTGCGATGGCGGCGGAATTGCCAAAAGGTTTCGCCCATGCCGGATTTGCGCCGTCCGTGCACGCCGAGGCTGACGGCGGTAGCCAACCGCTCGGACGCTGCGAGCAAAGGCGGCAAACTCGCGGCGAGCGTTTCCGCCTGCTCGCGCAAGGCATTCCATTCGCCGTTTTGCGTCAAAGATTGCTCCGGGAGAGCCTGTCGATCACATCGGTGATCGTGGCACCCTCGGCGCGTGCCGAGAAATTCAGCGCCATGCGATGGCGCAGCACGGGCTGCGCAAGGGCGGCGACATCGTCAATCGACGGCGCAAGACGTCCTTCGATCAGCGCTTTGGCGCGCACGGCCAGCATAAAGGCTTGACTGGCGCGGGGACCCGGGCCCCAGGAGATGTAGCCGCGCAGATCGGGTGCGCCGCCTTCGTCGGGCCGTGCCGCGCGCACGAGACGCAATATCGCTTCGACGACTTTCTCGCCGACCGGCAAATGACGGACGATCTTTTGCGCTTCGAGCAGCGCTGACGGCGTGAAAACGGGCTTTGGCGCCGCTTCCTCGCCGAACGTCGTAGCGACGAGCATTTTCCGTTCGGCTTCGAGATCGGGATAGCCGACATCGATCTGCAGCAGGAAGCGGTCGAGCTGGGCCTCGGGCAGCGGGTAGGTGCCTTCCTGCTCCAGCGGGTTCTGAGTCGCGAGCACATGAAACGGCTTGGGCAGGTCGTAGCGCTGGGCGGCAACCGTCACATGCTTCTCCTGCATCGCCTGCAGCAGCGCGGATTGCGTGCGCGGGCTCGCGCGGTTGATTTCGTCCGCCATCAGAAGCTGGGTAAAAACCGGCCCGCTCAGGAAGCGGAACGAGCGACGGCCGCCTTCGGCTTCTTCGAGCACTTCCGAGCCGATGATGTCGGCCGGCATCAGATCGGGCGTGAACTGGATGCGTTTCCAGTCGAGCCCGAGCACGATGCCGAGCGTTTCCACAAGCCGCGTCTTGGCGAGGCCAGGCACGCCGATCAGTAGGCCATGGCCTCCCGCCAACAGAGTGACCAGGGTTTGGTCGACCACTTCGCGTTGACCGAATATCACCTTGCCGATCGCATCGCGCACCTTGGCGAACGCCGCGGCTGCGGCTTCGGCATGCGCGACGGCGGAACTCTCCGTCACCACGTCGGTCTGGGTATCGCTCATGTGGTCTTCCTGGCGGCCGGGGTGGTGAGGCGTTCGGGCCGCCCGAGTTGCCGGTCCTGGGGCCGACGCCTATGTTCGAATCGCAATGTGCGCCTTGCTGGGCGCGCTTTATGTTGCACCCCGGAGACGCGCGCGCAACTGCGAAAAGGCTGGGCCGGGCGGCCCGGCGCCGCACATCGCCGTGAAGGGTTAAGAGGCTGAAATGTCGGTACCGGAAAGCCTGCCTTTGGGACTTGCGAGCTTGCAGCGCGAATCCGCTGCCGGTCGCGCCCTGCCGCCTGTGGAACGGTGGAATCCGGCGCATTGCGGCGACATCGATATCCGGATCGCCCGGGATGGGACCTGGTACCACCAAGGCTCGCCGTTTACGCGCCGCGAGCTGGTGCGGCTTTTTTCCACCATCCTTCGGAAGGACGCCGACGGATTTCATCTCGTGACGCCCGGCGAGAAAATGCGCATTCGCGTCGACGACGCACCCTTCACAGCGGTGTTGTTGCGTGTGGAAGGCGAAGGAGAAAAACAGCGGCTTATCTTTACCACCAACGTGGGCGACGAAACGGTTGCGGGACCCGAGAGTCCAATCCGCGTGCAGACCAATGTCGGAACCGGCGAGCCCGCGCCTTATGTGCATGTGCGGCGCGGACTTGAAGCGCGCATTTCGCGCAACGTGTTTTATCAACTGGCCGATATCGCGGTGCCGGGCGAAGGCAAAAATGCGGGTCGGCTCGGAGTGTGGAGCGAAGGTTGTTTCTTTGATCTGGGGCCACAATCGTGAGCGCCACCGGACAGGAATCCGCCGACGCGCTCGCGCGCAGGATCGGGAAATCGGGACTCGATGTGTTGCGGCCGCGTCTTCTTGCGGAACCTTCCGTCCTGCCGCTTGTGCCCAAACACGGCGATTACGATCTCAATCCCGGGATGCGGCCCGAGCGGCGCCGCGAGCTTGCGCCCGCGGCCGTTCTGTTGCCGATCGTGGTGCGAAACGAACCTACGATTCTGTTCACCGAGCGTACCACGCATCTGTCGCGTCATGCGGGACAGGTCAGTTTTCCGGGCGGTCGCGCCAATCCCGACGATCTGTCGCTGGTCGAAACGGCGTTGCGGGAAACGAAGGAAGAAACGGGCATCGCCGCCAGCTATGTGACAGTCGCCGGTTTTCTCGATCCGTATGAGACTGGAACCGGCTATGCGATTCTGCCCGTAGTGGGATTGCTGACGGAAGGTTTCGTGCTGATGCCGGATCCCAACGAAGTCGCAGAAGTGTTCGAAGTGCCGCTCGCGTTCCTGCTCGATACAAAGAATCGCCAACGTCATACGCGCGAATTTCAGGGCAGGCAGCGCTCCTATTATGCCTACACCTATGACGGCCATTACATCTGGGGTGCGACTGCCGCGATACTGTCGGGCTTCGCCGAGAGGCTTGGGACGGCATGATCCGAACACTCGCGATCCGCATGCTTCTCTTCGGAGCGCCGTTTGCGATCTACGGGCTCTATTATATTTTGATGCGTCAGACCAAATCGCAGAACACGCCCGCAACTCCGTGGTCGCTGCTTTTCATTGCGGGGTTGTCGCTGGTGGCGATCAGCTTCATCTATGTCGGGCTGACCGAAGGCGAGCCCACGAGCGGGGTGTATGTTCCACCCCATGAAGTGAACGGGCACATCGTTCCCGGACATATGGAGAAAGCCAAGACGCCGTGACAAAAAGGCTCGATCCCAAGCACGTGCAATGGATGTCCGCTACGGAGACGGAAGCTGTCATGCATGCGCTCACGGCAAACGGTGGCGCGGCGCGCTTCGTCGGCGGCGCAATCCGCAACACGCTGCTGGGTCGCGAAGTTGCAGACGTCGACATTGCGACACCGCTCCGGCCGCATGAGGTGATACGCCGGCTCGAAGCCGCAAATATCGCATCCGTGCCGACCGGGATCGAACACGGCACAGTGACGGCCATTGTGCGCGGTAAGCCTATTGAGGTGACAACGTTGCGCCGTGATGTCTCGACGGATGGACGGCGCGCGACTGTCGCATTCTCGACCGATTGGGCGGAGGATGCGCAGCGTCGAGATTTCACCATCAACGCGCTCTATGCGAGCGCCGACGGCGAGATCTTCGATTTTTGCGGCGGGCTGGCGGACATCGAGGCCGGACGCGTGCGCTTCATCGGTGATGCGACGGCGCGCATCCGCGAAGATTATCTGCGCATTCTGCGCCTGTTCCGCTTTCATGCGTGGTACGGCAGGGGCGAGATCGACGCAGAGGCGTTGCACGCCGCGGCCGCGGAAAAGCGCGGCCTCGCCCAGCTCTCGGGCGAGCGCATCCAGAAAGAGATGTTGCGCCTGCTCGAGGCGGAAAGTCCCGTGCCGATGCTGCGCGCGATGGGGGCATCGGGAATCCTCGCCGATTTATTGCCGGGTGCCTTGAACATCGCGCGTCTCGAGCGGCTTGCGGCAATTGAGTCCGCGAGTTTCTTTGCGTCCGATTCGGTGCTGAGGCTCGCTGCCCTGCTGGGAAGCGACGTGGCACAGGTGCAAGCGGTCGTCGAGCGCTTCAAACTCTCGCATGTGGATCGCACTCGGCTCGAAGATATTGCGGGTGCAAAGGAGAAGGTCGTCTCCTACCTGTCGATCCGCGAAGTTCGCAAGCTGCTCTATCGGATCGGTCCGGCGCGGTTCAAGGATCGCGTCTTCCTGCGCTGGGCGGAGGATCCCAGGGGATCGAACGGTGTTCAATGGCGCGCGTTGCTGGCGCTCGCCGATGCCTGGGAACGTCCCGTTTTTCCGCTCACCGGAAGCAACATCATGGCTGCCGGCGTTGCGGAAGGCCCACTGGTTGGGCGCATTCTTGCTGAAGTCGAGGACTGGTGGATCGACAGCGATTTCACCGACGATGAATTCTCGCTCGCCGAGCGGCTCAAAGCCGTGGTGCAGGCGACGGCCTATTGAAGGATTTGTCCGGTGCCGTTCGAAGTGATCGACTCGTTGAGCCTGCCGGGCGATCCGTCGAAGCCGAACGACGACGCGCTCGCGCATCGCGCGAACGCCGCGGTCGTGATGGATGGCGCGACGGGTCTGGGCGAACTTCTGATGCCCGGTCCGAGCGACGCCGCCTGGGTCGCGCGTTTCGGCGCCAACCGGCTGATGGCGCATAGCGACGAGGGTTTGAACCCGCACGATGCCGTTGCGGCTGCATTGCGCGACACGGAAAAGTCGTTCGTCAACCTGCGCCGGCGTGCGCCTGTCGAAATCTATGAGATTCCGGTTTCGTCGATGATGTTTGTGGTGCTGACCGGATCGGGGATCGAGGCGCTGTGGTTCGGCGATTGCGCGGCGCTCGTCGGGCGGCCGGACGAAGCGGTCGAATTGGTCGGCGACGCCATCGAGAAACGGGCGCGCGAACGCGGGCACGCAGCGGCGCTGGCTTCGAGCTTGGGCGAAGGTGCCGCGTCCTCTGGCCTGCGCGAAACATTCCTGCCCGCGTTGCGCGCGGCGCGCAACCAGATGAATACCGGACATCGCAGCTGGTGCTTCGGACCGGACGCACGCGCCGCGGAGCATGTCGCGTCGGCGCGAATTCGTGCGCCGGCCGGAACGATTGTGCTTCTCGTATCGGACGGGTTCCTTGCGCTCGCGAGCGACTACGATCGTTACGATATCGCAGCCTTGATGCGGGCCGCGCGCACGAAAGGTCTCAAGGGCTTGGGCGCAGAAATACGCGAAATCGAAGCACAAGACCCGAACGGCGCGCGTTTTCCCCGCTTCAAAAAGAGCGACGACGCGACCGCGCTGTTGTTGAAGATTGTCTGACCGTCACGTCGCGTGCTGGAGAATTTCCCAGGCGCCGAAGAAGATCATGCGCAGCGCGACATAAACCACGATGATCAGTCCGGCATAGCTGATCCATGGGTAGCGCTGCAGCAGGTTGGCGATCATCGAAGCGGCGAGCCCCATCAGCGCGATCGACAGCAAGAGGCCGATGGTCAGCACCCACACATGGTTCATCGCTGCTCCCGCGACCGCGAGCACATTGTCGAGCGACATCGAAAGGTCGGCGACGGCGAGCCGCAATATGGCCCGGCGTAGATCGGATGTCGGCAGATGCTCCGCAGACGGGACGACACCCGCGGCGCCCTCGTTGAGCGTGCTGGTGCCGAGATCGTGCTCCTGCGACTGGCGCAGATCGCGATAGAGCCGCCAAGAAACCCACAGCAGCAGAACGCCGCCCGCAAACATCAAGCCGATCACTTCCAGGATCGTGGCGGTGACCGTGGCAAGCAGCACGCGTAGCACGACCGCCGCCACCAAACCCCAGAAAATCACCTTGCGGCGGTCGGGCCGCGGAACCTTGGCGGCGACGATGCCGATGACGACGGCATTGTCCCCCGCCAGCACGATGTCGATCAGTATCACCTGCAGCATCGCCGCAAGCGCCGGAGACATGATGTGGATATGGATCAATGGAGACTCGCGAGACGCACGTGCACTACGGCCAGCGCGCTTCGGGGGGCAGGGACATCAGAATGGCTTCCACATTGCCTCCCGTTTTCAATCCGAATTGCGTACCGCGGTCGTACAATAGATTGAACTCCACATATCTGCCGCGCCGCACCAATTGATGGGCACGGTCCGCGTCGCTCCACGGACGATTCATCCGGTCCCTCACGATCTGGGGATACACTTCGAGAAATGCGAGTCCCACATCGCGGGTGAAGCCGAAATCGGCCTCCCAATCCCCGCTGTCGTGATAATCGTAGAAGATGCCGCCGGCGCCGCGAGCTTCGTTGCGGTGCGGCAGGAAAAAATACTCGTCGCACATTTGTTTGAACCGCGGGTAGTGACCCGGCCCCTGGCAGTCGCAGGCGCGTTTGAGGGCCGCGTGAAACGCCGTTGCCGCCGCCTCATCGGGAAACATCGGCGTCAGGTCGGAGCCCCCGCCGAACCAGCCTTCGGTCGTCCGGATGTGGCGCGTATTCATGTGCACGGCCGGCACATGCGGGTTGTGCATATGCGCCACCGCCGAGATTCCACAGGCCCAGAAGCGCGGGTCTTCCGCCGCGCCGCGCATCTGTTTGGCGAACTCGGGGCTGAAGCTTCCATGGACTTCGGAAACATTGACGCCGACTTTCTCGAATACGCGCCCGCGCATGATCGACGTCACGCCGCCTCCGGAGTCCGTGCCGTCTTCGCCGGGGCGCGACCAGGTCTTGCGTTCAAAACGGCCGGGCGCGCGATCGGAAAGGCGTCCCGTCAATTCGTCTTCGATGGTTTCGAATTCGGCGCAAATGCGGTCGCGCAGATCGTCGACCCAGGCGCGCATGCGCGACTTACGGTCTTCGGCCGTGTCAGCCAGCGTCATGACGGGAATCCGTTCGTCTGTCTCAAAGCTTCTCCCAGCGCCATGGCGCCCGCCTGCGCCACATTAAGGGAACGCAGGCCGGGCAGAAGGGGAATGCGCAGCCGCGTATCGGCCGCATCGTGAACTTCGGCAGGCACGCCCGCACTCTCGCGCCCCAACAAAATCGTGTCATCGGGCGCGAAAGCGAATGCGGTGTAGGGATGCGAGGCTTTCGACGTCAAGAGAACAAGCCGGCCGGGGCGGTTGGCGCGCGTTTCGCACCACGCGTCCCAGGATACGTGCCGGGTGACATTTGCAAGCTCGATATAGTCCATCCCGGCACGGCGTAGACGCTTGTCGTCGAAGATGAAGCCGCACGGCTCAATAACCTCGATCTCCACCCCAAGGCAGGCGCCGAGACGAATTAGCGTGCCTGTGTTCTGTGGGATGTCGGGCTGAAAGAGGGCGAGGCGCATGATTGACCTCCGTTTAGGAAGTTACTATAAGTTACTATAGTAACAGTGAAAGACGTGATCATGGCGATTTACGATCCCCTTGGCCAATATCTGGCGAAAAATGCTGCCCTTCGTATTCCAATGACCTTCCGGGAAGTGGAGTCGGTGCTGGGGAGAAAGCTGCCCTCTTCCGCCTATCGTCATCGTCCCTGGTGGGCAAATGAAGCTCGTGGCCATTCTCACGCCAAAGCATGGCTGCAGGCCGGTTATGAAACGCAACAGGTCGACATGGTCGGCAAGAAGCTGGTGTTTGCACGAGAGGGTGCTCCTCCCGGGGTGGCAGAGTCTCAACGTGAGTTCGGGCCAATGGAAAAGAAGCACGAACGACACCCTCTGATCGGCAGCATGAAAGGCACATTCACAATTGAGCCCGGATGGGATTTGACAAAGCCCGCGCTGGATGCGGAGGAATTGGTGGAGATGGACGCCAATCTGGAGCGAACGGCTGATCTGATTGCCGATGGTCTCTCCGGCAAGTCGCGATGAGACAGCCTATTCTGCTCGACACCTGTGCTGCGCTTTGGATCGTCGCGGAATCGATCTCGCAGGCGACAGCAGATGCGCTCTCCGAGACCCGCGGTATGGGTTTTCCGATTTATGTGTCTCCGATTACCGCCTGGGAAGTGGGACTGCTCGCCCGCAAGGGCCGGTTCAGATCGCACTACGCGCCACAGCGGTGGTTCGAGCGCCTGATGAACGTTCCCGATACGGCGCTCGCGGAACTCACTCCCAGGGTTTTGATCGAGTCGTCATTTCTTCCAGGCGCTCTCCATTCGGATCCTGTCGATCGCGTCCTCGCGGCGACTGCGCGCGAATATGGCTTCACCGTCATGACGCGCGATCGCAACCTGCTCGACTATGCGAGAGAGGGTCATATGAGCGCAGTCGAATGTTGACCGACGGAATCGACAGCCATCGGTCAAGTATGTGGAATCTCGGGCAATTTCTGCGTCATCGTGCCGCAAGACCCTCCAAAATCGACTCTCTATTTTACGGCGCGGTTTTCGACGTGCGCCGGTAATCCGGGGATGGTGCACGCCAGGTCTCCATCCTCCCGGATGCATTCATTTTCAGAAGGTGAGCCAGTGGCAAACGTGACATCGGCCGAACCCACACGGCGCGACTTCCTTTATATCGCGACGGGGGCAGTGGGGGCTGTGGGTGTCGCCATAGCGGCGTGGCCGTTCATCGATCAGATGAACCCGACGGGCTCCGTGCTCGCCACGGCTTCGATCGAAGCTGACATCTCCACGGTGCAGCCCGGTCAACAGGTGATCTTCACCTGGCGCAGCCATCCGCTGTTTGTACGCCGCCGCACGCCGAAAGAAATCGCAGAGGCGCGCGCGGTGCCCCTTAGTGCATTGCCCGATCCGGTTGCACGCAACGCCAACCTGCCCGACGACGCGCCGGCAACGGATGCCAATCGCGAGTTCAAGCCCGAGTGGTTGGTGGTCGTCGGCGTTTGCACGCATCTGGGCTGCACACCCACGGTCCTCGAAGGTGATTACGGGGGCTGGCTCTGTCACTGCCACGGTTCGCAATACGACACCGCGGGACGCATCCGCAAAGGACCTGCGCCGCAGAACCTTGCAGTGCCGCCTTATGCGTTCCTCACGCCCACACGCCTGAAGATCGGTTGAGGAGCGAAAGATGTCCGGCCAATCCACCTACGTTCCGAAATCCGCTTTCAGCCGCTGGTTCGATTCGCGACTGCCGCTCATGCGGTTCGCCCACGACACGATGCTGACCTTTCCGACTCCCCGAAACCTGAACTTCTGGTACGCGTTCGGCGCAGTCCTCACGGTCATGCTCGGCATCCAGATCGTCACCGGCATCGTGCTCGCGATGCACTACATCCCGTCGGGCGACGGCGCGTTCGACAGCGTCGAAAACATCATGCGCGACGTGAATTACGGCTGGCTGATGCGTTACATGCATTCCAACGGCGCCTCGATGTTCTTCCTCGCCGTTTATGTGCACATGTTTCGCGGGCTCTATTATGGCTCGTACAAGTCGCCGCGCGAGGTTTTGTGGATACTGGGCGTCCTGATCTATCTCCTTATGATGGCGACCGCGTTCCTTGGCTACACTTTGCCGTGGGGCCAGATGTCGTTCTGGGGCGCAACCGTCATCACGAACTTCTTCACGGCCTTCGACCAGATTCACAAAGGCCTGGGTACCGGTATTGCATCCTGGCTATGGGGCGGATTCGGCGTCAGCGACGCGACGCTCAATCGCTTCTACAGCCTGCACTATCTGCTGCCTTTCGTGATCGCCGGCGTCGTGGGCCTGCACATCTGGGCGCTTCACGTGCCCGGCAACAACAATCCGCTAGGCATCGACGTGAAGGGGCCGCAGGACACCCTGCCGTTCCATCCCTATTACACGATGAAGGATGCGTTTTATGTGGCGTTGTTCCTCATCCTGTACGTGGCGTTGGTGTTCTATGCGCCCAATCTGCTCGGCAATCCGGACAACTACATTCCGGCAAACCCGATTGTGACCCCGACGGATATCGTGCCCGAATGGTACCTGCTGCCGTTCTACGCGATGCTGCGCTCCATTCCGCAAAAGCTGATCGGTGTGCTGATCCTGTTCGGCGCGATTCTCGTGCTTGCTTTCATTCCGTGGCTCGATTCGTCGAAGGTGCGCTCCTGCCGCTTCCGCCCGATGATGAAGGTCTTTTTCTGGCTGTTCGTCGTGGATTGCATTGTACTCGGTTATTGCGGCGCGCAATCGGTCGATGCGTCGTGGAATTTGGGGGGCATCGATGTGGGTCTTGTGTATGTCGCGCGGATCGGCACGGCCTATTATTTCGGCTTCTTCCTGCTCCTGATGCCGCTCCTCGGATTGATCGAAACGCCCAAACCTCTCCCTGCCAGTATTGCAACTCCCGTTCTGGCGCCGGCCGAGTGAGGAACATGAACATGCGCATTGCACTCGGTCTTGGAATATCGCTCGGGATACTGCTCGGTGCGGCAAGCGCCGCCTCGGCGCAGACTATCTCGCTTCCCGCCATCCCGCCGAAGGACGAGCATTTTTCTTATGAAGGGCCGTTCGGATATTACGACCGCGCAAGCCTTCAGCGCGGCTTTCAGGTCTACAAGGAAGTCTGCTCGGCCTGCCACAGCCTGAACCGCGTCGCATTCCACAATCTCGACGAAGACGGCGGCCCCGGCTTCAGCGAAGCGCAGGCGAAAGCGATCGCCGCAAGCTACAAGATCCCGGCACCCCCAAACGACAAAGGCGACATCTTCGACGCCAATGGCAACCGGCTGACGCAGGCCGGCACTCTCGCCGATCATTTCCCGCCGCCTTTCGCCAACGACAATGCCGCGCGCGCGTCCAACAACGGTGCGCTGCCCCCGGATATGTCCATTCTGGTGAAGGCGCGGTCGGGCAGTGCTGCCTACATCTTTTCGATCTGCTCCGGCTTCCATCAGACGCCGCCGGCCGGCTTCAGCGTGCTCCCGAACAAATATTACAACCCCTATTTCGAGGGCCGTAATATCTCGATGCCGCCGCCAATCACGGCCAATCAGGTCACCTATTCCGACGGCACGAAGGCGACCGTGGACCAGGAGTGCCACGACGTCGCGACGTTCCTGTCCTGGACGGCCGAACCGCGCATGGAAGAGCGCAAGCATCTCGGGTTCGAGGTGATGGCGTTCATGCTGCTGCTCACGGGCATGCTGTTCCTGACCTATCGCAAGATCTGGCACGACGCGCATTGAATGACGCCTGTCGCGTGATACAAAAGCCCGCATTCGGGTAAGCGGGTTCATGGCGAAAACCGTTCTTGGCATTATCGGCGGCAGCGGCGTCTACGACATCGCGGGTCTTGAACATGCGCGCTGGGACCGTGTGGTAAGCCCCTGGGGCGAGCCTTCGGATTCCCTGCTGTTCGGCCGGTTGGCCGGTGTCGACATGATCTTCCTGCCGCGCCATGGCCGCGGCCATGTCCATTCTCCGACCACGATCAATTACCGCGCCAATATCGATGCACTGAAGCGCGCCGGTGCCACCGACGTGATCTCGGTGTCGGCTTGCGGCTCGTTCCGCGAAAATCTGGCGCCCGGCACATTCGCGATTGTCGACCAGTTCATCGATCGCACGCATGCCCGCGAGATGAGCTTTTTCGGCAAGGGCTTTGTCGCCCATGTCTCGATGGCGCATCCGGTCTGCCCGAAACTCGCCGACGCTTTGGTCGAAGCGTGCACCGAGGAGGATATCCCGCATGCGAAAGGCGGCACCTATCTCGCGATGGAAGGCCCCCAATTCTCGTCGCTCGCCGAATCCAATCTCTATCGCAGCTGGGGTTGCGACGTGATCGGCATGACCGCTATGCCGGAAGCCAAGCTCGCGCGCGAGGCGGAGTTGCCTTACGCGCTCGTCGCCATGGTGACGGACTACGATTGCTGGCATCCGGACCACGACCACGTAACCGTCGACCAGGTGGTGAAGATTCTTACCGCGAATGCCGACAATGCGCGAAGGCTGGTCGCGCGCGCGGCACCCAAGCTGGGCCCAGAGCGCACACCATCGCCGCTTGGCGTCGAGCATGTGCTCGATACCGCCGTGATCACCTCGTACGACAAGCGCGATCCGGCCCTGTTCGACAAGCTCGATGCGGTCGCGGGACGGATACTGAGGAAGAAATACTAGGCGCGAACCAGCGCAGGACGAGAGGCCGTCATGGATTTCGAGACTGTCATCCGCACCATCCCGGATTATCCCAAGCCGGGAATCATGTTCCGCGATATCACCACGCTGCTTGGCAATCCGCGCGCGTTTCGCCGCGCCGTCGACGAGCTCGTGCAGCCCTATGCGGGCGTGCGCATCGACAAGGTGGCAGGTATCGAGGCGCGCGGCTTTATCCTGGGCGGCGCGGTCGCGCACCAGCTTTCGACCGGTTTCGTGCCGGTGCGCAAGAAGGGAAAACTGCCCTTCACGGTGATCGGGGAAGAATACGCTCTCGAATACGGAACAGATCGCATCGAGATTCACACCGATGCCGTTAGCCGGGGCGATCATGTCATCGTGGTCGACGATCTGATCGCGACGGGCGGCACCTGCTTTGCGGCCATCAAGCTGCTGGAGCGCGCGGGCGCAAAAGTGATCGGCTGCCTGTTCGTCATCGACCTTCCGGAATTGGGCGGTGCCGACAAGATCCGTGCGCTGGGCAAGGAAGTGACGACGCTGGTGAGTTTCGAAGGACACTGAGTTCTGGAATCAATCTTATCGAGACGAATGAAGCGTAGAACTGATGTCGAAGATGCCATCCGTATTGGGGAAGGGCGTAGCGTTTGTCATGGTCGCCCTATTTATCTATGGAGCCGTCTTCTACATTGATGGGCCGTTTCATCCATGTGGACACCAGTTCTGTGGGATGGCTCATCTGCACACAGCTGACGAATACCATAATTATTTGATTTGGCAGTCCGCTATAATTGCAGCTTGGGCAATCGGAATTCCCGCACTTCTCGTTCTCTGGCTATGGGAGAAAATCAAACGCTAGGTATCAGAGACGAAGAGCGAACAATTCCCTCAAGGTCCAACAATGAAAATCGCAGGCAAACCCTATCGCACCATCTGGCCGCATGACGACGGCACCGTCGAGATTATCGACCAGACGAAGCTGCCGCATGCGTTCGCGACCTTAAGGCTGAAATCTGCGGCCGATGCCGCGCATGCCATCAAGACGATGATCGTGCGCGGGGCGCCGCTGATCGGCGCGACGGCCGCTTATGGCCTCGCACTGGCAATGCGCGAGGACTCCTCCGATGTCGCGCTCGATGAAACCTATGACGCACTGCTTGCGACGCGCCCGACAGCGATCAATCTGCGCTGGGCGCTTGCCCGCATGCGCGACAGCTTGCGCAATCGGCCCCGCGAAGAACGTGCGAGGCTTGCCTGGTCGGAAGCGGCTGCGATCTGCGACGAAGACGTCGAAACCTGCCGCAGCATCGGCGAGCATGGGCTTGCGATCCTGCGCGAAGCCGCAAACAAGAAGACGGGCAAGACGCTGAACATCCTTACCCATTGCAATGCGGGCTGGCTCGCGTGTGTCGATTGGGGCACCGCGCTGGCGCCGATTTATATGGCGCATGATGCGGGGATCCCGCTCCATGTGTGGGTGGACGAGACGCGTCCCCGCAACCAGGGTGCCTCGCTCACGGCGTTCGAGCTGGGCGGTCACGGCGTGAAGCACACCATCATCGCCGACAATGCTGGCGGGCATTACATGCAGGCAGGCGAAGTCGATCTCTGCATCGTGGGCACCGACCGCGTTACGTCGACCGGCGATGTCGCCAACAAAATCGGAACCTATCTGAAGGCGCTCGCGGCGAAGGACAATGCCGTGCCGTTCTATGTCGCACTTCCGTCATCGACCATCGACTGGACGCTTGCGGACGGCCGCGAAATCCCCATCGAGGAACGCTCCTCCGACGAGCTTTTGAAAATGACCGGGCGGCTGCCCGGCGGCGGGCTTGCCACGGTGGAAATTGCTGCTCCCGGCAGCCCCGGCGCCAATCCCGGCTTCGATGTGACACCGGCCCGCCTCGTCACTGGTTTCATCACCGAAAGAGGGCCTTGCGCCGCGACGCGAGAGGGGCTTTTGTCCCTTTTTCCCGAGCACAAATAACAGGTCTGAACATGAAAAGCCGTTGGTCGGATGCCGAAGCACGCGAGTTCGTCACGCGCTATGAGCCGAAAGGCGTGAACGAGGATCTGGCGCTGCGTGTCTACACGACGCGGCTGTTGGGCGGCGATCCGCGGCTGGTGCTGCATGGGGGAGGCAACACCTCCGTCAAAACCCATGTGAAGGATT
>Ga0302325_10005219_pt1 | contig 29710 bp, 22 predicted proteins | sample Palsa_T0_2_FD_201948 | JGI IMG/M metagenome (GOLD analysis project Ga0302325, IMG submission 201948) | Peat permafrost microbial communities from Stordalen Mire near Abisko, Sweden - Palsa_T0_2 | ecosystem: Environmental > Terrestrial > Soil > Palsa > Peat permafrost | place: Sweden: Abisko...
ATGCCATCTCGTCTTCCTGTGTATTCCATGACGTAACCAGCGGGAGCAGCGCTGTTCCTTGCTACGGGACCAATAACTGTTATGATCCGTCGCCAAGCGGGTATGGCGTACTTTCTACTTCCAATCTTTCGCTGCTCGAAGCGTATCACGCTACCACCGGGTGGGACTTCGCCACCGGGCTAGGTAGTATCAACGTCACCAACTTAGTGAACAGCTGGCCGTAAACCCAGGAATTCTTGCTATCCAAAGCCCGATTTGCGGGATTCAGCAAATGCGATCGTGGGGGCGTAGCCCCGGGGCTACGCCCCATCGTTTTCGGCCCCAGGTACGCGTTGGCGAGGGGCACCCGTCTTATTCCTTCGGACTTTGCAATGACACAGACTCCATAGGGACTCATTTGGAGATAGTTCTAACGCAGAATCTTCAGCCCGACGTATTCTCATTTACGGCCCACTAAAGCCGGGCCCTGATCAGAGTCAAGCACTCTCCACCCATATCCAGGGACCCGCTGAAAAAATTTGTCTCCAGGGTGCAACGATTACCAACGAGGGACAACTCGCGGATTCTGCTGGGGGCGAGCACCACCTCCAACGCCGGCTGCGACTGCGCGATCTGGTTCTGGCGCAGATCCTATGCGTTGTCGGCAGTTCCTGGGTCGGGGTCGCCGCGGGACTTGGCCGGGCACAGGCTCTCACCTGGATCGCCGCCATGCTGGTCTTTTACATTCCTATGGCGGCCTCGGTCATCTGTCTCAACCGAGCGTGGCCACTGGAAGGCGGCCTCTACGTCTGGGCGCACAAGGCGTTCGGTGATCTGGGTGGGTTCCTTACCGCCTGGAACCTGTGGGTTTATGGCATTACGATCACGGGTGCCATCCTCTATGCATTTCCCACCGAAATCGCATATCTCATTGGCCCTTCCGCAGCCGGCCTTCCAGAGAACCATCTTGCATCGCTCGCGATTATCTTCCTGGTGATCGTGGTAATCACGGTGTCGGCTCTGCGCGGGTTGGAGGTCGGTAAGTGGATTCACAACCTTGGCGCCATCGCCATACTGGTGGCTTATGCGGGACTGATTCTGCTTCCGCTGTGGGCGCTTTGGCGACATATGCCCATCCATTGGCCCGAGTTGGCGGTGAAGCTTCCGCCTGCCAACCTGCGTTCGCTCGCGCTCTTCGGGCAGATGATTTTTGGTGCGCTGTGCGGTCTGGAATACATCGCGATCCTGGCGGGAGAAAGCAAGCATGCAGCGCGCAGCATCGGCCAGTCGGTATGGATCTCATCGCCCATCATCTGCGCCATGTTCATTCTCGGCACCAGCTCGGTAGTTGCCTTTAGCCAGCGGGGCCATATCGACTTCATTGCTCCCATCCCACAGACCGTTCGTTCCGCCCTGGGAAACACTGGCTTGGGCGGCCTGTTTGCCGTGACCGCCATTCTTCTCATCCAGATGCGTTTGCTGGCAGCGGCCAGCTATCTGTTTACCGGAATCACTCGTCTTCCCATGGCCGTGGGCTGGGATAAGCTGATACCGGCCTGGTTTACCCGTCTTCACCCACGGTGGCAGACGCCGGCGAACTCCATCCTGTGCACTTCGGCACTTATTTTTCTGCTGCTAGTGCTGGGGAGTATCGGAGTTCACGCTCAGGAAGCCTACCAGCTGCTCTCGAATGCCGGCCTCGCCCACTACGAACTCGCCTATCTGGCGATGTTTGCCATCCCCATTGCTGGAGTAAGCGCTCTGCGCGGCTCCTGGTGGCTCAAGTGCACATCGCTGGTTGGCTTTTGCGCCACACTGTTTAGCCTGCTGATCTCGGCCTATCCGTTCGTCGACGTAGCCAGCCCGCTGGTCTATGCGGCCAAGATTCTGGGCACGACTGCTCTTAGCAACTTGATTGGCTTCACCTTCTACAAGCTGCGACACTAAAAGGGGCGCCGTCGCGTGCTCGTCATCAACTACTCATAGCGCAACGCGTTCTGGGGATCAATCCTGGTTGCACGCCATGCCGGAACCCAGCAGGCCACGAAGGCAACCAGGGCGAGAAATAGAGGCACCATGGTAAAGGTCATGGTGTCGTGGGGGCGGATGCCATAGAGGAAACTACTCAATAATCCCGCTACCGCGAAGGCGGCGGGAAGGCCAAGAGCCATGGCGATGACGGTGAGGACCATACCCTGGCGAAGAATGAGTCGATGGACCGCGCTGAGCTGCGCGCCTAACGCGATGCGGATGCCAATTTCGCGCGTGCGGCGGCTTACCGAGTAGCTCATGACGCCATATAGGCCGATGGCAGCCAGCACCAACCCGATGAAGCCAAAGATCCCGAAGAGCGTGCCCGCCAGGCGGGGCAGAAAAAGCGCCTGGCGCAGATGTTCCTGCATGGTTTCGGGGTTGTAAATCGCCATGGTGGAATCGAGATCGTGGATCTGACCGCGCACGGCGGTGGCGACGGCGGTCGGATTGCCCGCGTAGCGGACGACCAGCCCATATCCCAGGAATGAGGGATCGCTTCCCGTGCTTTGGGCAAGGGAGCGGAAAAGGACATAGCGCGTGTCCTCGCCGAGGGTCCGCGACTTGATGTTTTGAACGACGCCGATAATTTCGTAGGAAACTCCGCCCCCGGTGACGCGTTGGCCGATGGAATTCTTCCCGGGGAAGAATCGTTCCGCGAAGGCGCGATTCACGATGGCAACCTTGGGAGCGTTGGCTGCCTCGTTAGCGAAGTCGCGACCAGCCAACCGTGCGATCCCCATGGTCTCAAAATAACCCGGAGTGGCCATAAACAGGTCCACGATTGGATTGGGGTCAGTGGGCTTCGATCCTGCTTCCACGCGGAAACCATCGCTCCGGTTTCCCCCGGATAACGGGATGCTGTCTGTAGCGGCGACCGAAAGGACGCCTGGAATCGCTGCGACACGCTGGCGTAATTGTTCAAGGAATTGCGTGGTGCGCTCAGGCGAGTAGCCGTGGACCCGCGGATCGACAGACAGCATGAGAAGATCGCGCGAGCGGAAGCCAACGTCGATGCCGACGGCCCGTTGCAGGCTGCGCAAAAATAGGCCGGTGACGCAGAGAAGAACCAGGGACATGACAATCTGCGCTACCACGAGAACATTACGCAAGTTCAGGCGGCGACCGGGGCGGATGAAACCATCTTCGCCTTTCAGCGCGCTAGCCAGAATAGGACGCGAAGCTATCCAGGCGGGCGCGAACCCAAACAGCAGGCCGGTTCCCACGCTGAGGACGAAGGTGTACAGCAGGACGCGCCAATCGATGCTGACGGTTGTGTCCAGCGGCACCGGCGCCGGGATACGGAATGCGGAAAGTGCTGAGGTAGCCCAGAGGGTCAGGAGCATGCCGAATAGTCCACCCGCGAGGGCCAGCAGCAAGCTCTCCACCAGCATCTGCTCCAATAGCTGACGCCGCGTCGCCCCCAAGGCAATCCGCACCGCCATTTCCCGTTGGCGACTGGCCGATTGGGCCAGGAGGAGATTGGCAACATTGGCGCAGGCAATGCCAAGGACGAGCAACACAACAACGGACAACGCAGCAATAAAGAGCAGGACCGTCGCCTTGTCTCTGGGAGGAAGCGAGCCGGCCTGGTCCATGCGGAAGCCTCGGCCTTTGTCAGTGTCGGGATACGTTTTGGCAAAGCGTTGGGCGAGGGTGGCGAGTTCGGCAGCTGCCTGGGACTGGGTTACGCCCGGTTTGAGGCGCCCCGCAACTGCCAGCCAGTTCCAGTCGCGCGCGCTTCGGTTGGGAATACTTGGGGCAAGCTGCTCTACGTTGCCGAGTGGTACCCAGAACTCAGGATCGAGGATCAGGTCAAGACCTCGAAAGCCCGGGGGCGCCACTCCGACGACGGTGAAGGTGTGGCCTGAGAGCGGGATGGCTTTGCCCAGGATGGCGCGATCCGACGCGAAGCGCCGCTGCCAGAGACGGTGGCTGAGGACAATGACGGGAAGCCGTTCTTCGCTGGCCACGAAGCCGCGGCCAAGGTACATACGGATCTGGGAGACATCGAAAAAGTTGGCGGTGGCCGATTGGCCCCAGACGCGCTCTGGTTCACCTGAACCACCAATCGATGCAGGCAAGAGTTCGTAATAAGCGGCCACGCCGGAAAACGATTGTGCTTGGTCGCGAACGTCGGTGTAGACCGGCCAGGGAAAGTTGTTGCAGCAACGATCGCCCTCGTAGGTGGTGCGGAGAGCCATAAGGGTGCCGGGATCGCCGACCGGCGCGGGCCGGAGCACGAAGCGGCTGACCATGGAAAAAATGGTGGAGTTGGCAGCGATGCCCAGTCCAACGGAGACGATGACGGCGAATACCAATCCGGGCGACCGGGAAAGACGCCGAAAACCGTAGATCAAATTTCGCCGCAGCGCCGCCATCGTGCTTTCTCCGAGCAGGGCAGATTCGTTCTCATCGCTACTACGGCACAATGGGTTTGATGGTTCCCGCTTTGGGGAGAAATTGTCCGGGCGTGTGATATGGTCTACCAACTTGCCGGGAGGACTTTACCCTTATGCGTGATCGGAAAGAACAAGTATCCAAGGCGTCTGTTTGGGGCTGCCTGGCCGTGCTGCTATTGACAACCGCCTGCAAGCAGCCACCGCCGGCAGATACGCCGGCGGCGGATGAACAAACAATCAGAGACCTAGACGCAAAATGGGAGAAGACGGCCGGGGCCCGTGACCTGGACGGCACTCTCTCCTTCTACAGCCGTAACGCCGTTGTGCTACCGGGCAACGCCCCCATCGTCATTGGTAAGGACGCGATTCGCGCCTTGTGGGTGTCGCTGCTCAGCCCGGACATTTCCCTCTCCTGGCAAGCGAACAAGGTAGATGTCTCCCGATCGGGTGATCTGGCTTATGTGATCGGTACTTATACTTTGTCCGCGAAAGATGCCCAGGGCAAGCCAGCTACCGACCGCGGCAAGTTCCTCGAGGTGTACAAGAAGCAAGGCGACGGATCGTGGAAAATCGCAGTCGACATGTACAACTCAGACTTGGCCGTTCCGCCGGTCTAAAGACGCTCGAGACGAAAACAGGCCGTTGCAGATGCGCCTTTAGAGTCTGCGTGAGAACCCTGCTGTTGGGTAGGTCCGGGCTTCAGCCCGGACATCAATCCGGCGAGTTTGTTTGCCTTTAGGCCCTGAGGCATGGATTTCCTTGAGTTTCTGCGGATGGATGGAGAGAAAAGCGTACCTCAGGGCCTGAAGGCCGATGGGTCTCGAAGAGGGATGTCCGGGCTAAACAGGCTGCGGAGAAACTCTGCACCGGGCAGGAAAGCAATACCTCAGGGGCTAAAGCCCAACGTATTCTCAATCGTTTACGGCCCGACTAAAGTCGTGCCCTGATACAAAACATGACTTTTTCCGCAGCCTGTAAAGCCCGGACCTACCCAACGTCGAAGTTCTCACGCAGACTCTTCAGGCCGCCTGGAGCTTCTGCATCAGCGCACTGAGGTCCATAAAGTTCCAGCCTTCGATGATCTGGCTGCCCTTGACGATGGCGAAGGTCGAGCCCGACATTGCTTGCTTTTTGCCGCTGGCGGGAAAGCCGAAGTGATCGCCGAGATGGGTCATGGAGACTCGCCAGCGAACTGCGACCCGATCTCCTTCCGTGACTATCTCCTCCACGTCGACGTGCACGTCGGGGAAGGCGCCGCAGAAAGTACGGTGGACGGCCTTGAAGGCTTCGGGGCCCACAAGGACCGCGTCCGCGTCGGGAAAGCCGTGAGACTTGCCTTGCGGGCTAAACATTTCATCAATGGCTGCTTCACTTTTCTGGTTCCAGACTTGCTCAAACCAGCGCCTTACTAGAAGTTTGTTCGCCTCGGACATCACGCCCCTCCGTTTCGCGGAGAAGCTTAGTGCATTGATCACCCGGATGTCACCTCTTGTTACAAACGACAGCCAGGGTTTCATAGGGAAAGGTCACTTCGGACTTTCCGGCAAGCTCCGGAGAAGTAGAGATGACTTTCCGGAGCTCAGCCTTGACGCGCTCCTGTTCGTCCGACGGGAGGGCCGCGATGAAGCTTACCGATAAGATACGGTCGACAATCACTTGATCCGGATCACCTGTATGGCGGTTGGGAAATCGCTTCTCGCGCAGAGGGCCAAACCCCTCGGCAGGAAAGACAGCTCGCCATTTCTGGCTATGGTAGCGGGGAGTGTCCCCTTCCAAGGGCTTCATGATCCTGGTAAGCGCTGCAACCCATTCGACGCTATTGTCGCGGACGTTCCAGACCAGACCAAGAGCACCGCCCGGTTTGAGCACGCGATGGATTTCATGAAGCGCTTGGGGAGTAGCAAACCAATGAAAGGATTGGGCACAGACGACCGCGTCCAGTGATGCATCGCCCAGCGCTATGGCTTCGGCAGAGCCGCTCCTGGCTTCAATTTCCGGAAACTGCCGCACCAGTTGGTCCAACATCGCCGGTACAGGTTCCACGGCGATCACTTTCGCTCCGGTGGCAAGAAGGCTGCGCGAGAATTTCCCGGTGCCGGCGCCCAAATCGAGAACCGTTTTGCCGCTGGCCAGCCCTAGGTCGCTGGTCAGCCATGCTTCTATTTCAGGCGGGTATTCCGGACGGCCGGCGACGTAGTTGGCCGCACCCGCCGCAAAGCCTTCGGCCGCAGAGTGATGAATCTTTGCCATCGATTCTCGCTTTTCCAGGCCGGGCATGAGGTAGGTTCATTCATTTGCCGGTGTAGAAGCTGTATTTTGCAGTATATGGGACTCGCTCTTCCCCGCTCTCGCATGCCTTGGTGGGGGCCGCGCCACCTTGAGTTTGGGTGCGGCGGAGGTAAATCACGTTCGCCAGTTTACCGCTGCCACTCCCGGGAACGGCTTGTATCAGCAACCAGGGCACGGAGGAAGCATCTTCCGCAGGTCGACTCGCGATCGCTTTGCCCTTTATTTCGCTTCCGTCCTCGAGCCTCCATGTGGGCCCGGCAAAATGAGTGCCGATCACCTGCCCGTGCTCGTCCAGGAGTTTCGCGTCGGGAGCTTTGAGGGTCCAATGCCCGTCGGTGCAGGTATAGATTTGCGAGCCTTGTCCCGCAGCTTCGAATAGCAACTTGGTTCCAGCAGGCGGCTCGACCGATGACGACGGCTGCTTCCCCTGGAGTAACAGAATCGAGTAGGCAATCAGACTGAGAGCAAACACTCTTCGCAACATCTCAATACCTCTTATTCATCCGCCTCCCTCCTAGAGTGCACGCAAGTGACCAAAGCCAGGCCCCGCATCCCTGCCGTGTTTCTTCAACTTACAGACCACGCGAGGCGGGAACTGTCCACAAAGCCGGTTCGATGTCCATCAGCGGACACTTCTGCAGAGTTTTTCCGCAGCGTGCTAGGGCAGATGGGGAGTGTTGGACGGTGCGCCTGTGCCGGCCGGCTCAGGTTGACTCAGATAGAGGGCAATATCCTTAGCGGCCTTGGTTTCCACGCCGGGCTTCTCAAGAAAACCGAGATCGCGAAACCAGTCAATGAAGCGGAATTGCCAGGTGCCAAAGGGTATTCCGTTGCGGTCGGTGAGACCGCCGGTCATGTGGCTGCCATCGCGCAGCAGGTCGCCGGGATGGCGGCCATTGGCATAAATGTGCATCTCGAGGTTAGGCACGCGGAGGGCCAGCATGGCGGCGAAGTACTCGTCCGCCCAGATGGCATGCACCTGGTCATCGGAGCCGGCAGAGGCGATGAACGAGGGCGGCACGTTACGCGGGATCGGCGGGGCAACTCGATTGCGGGCGAAGGGCGTGGGACCGGGATAGATGACGCCCACGAAGTCAGGGCGCGAAGAGATGCCCACCAGAGGGTCGCCGGGAGCGCTGTTCTTTTGATCAAAGTCGTTGTACAGCACTGCCGCGGCGGTGGCCAATTCCGCGCCCGCGGAAAAACCCATGATGCCGATCTTATTGGGATCGATACTCCAGTCCTTGGCGTGAGCGCGCACCAGGCGAATGGCCTGCTGGGCATCGTAGACCTCATCGGTCCGCGGGTTGTAGCCGTCGCGGCGAAGGCGGCTCCGCAGGATGATGGTATTGACGCCGTAGTTATAAAAGAAGGGAACGAAATCCGCTCCCTCCGAACCCACGTTTAGCGTGTTGTGGCCTCCGCCCGGTACCAGGATCACGGCAGCACCGGTGTTCCATCCGCGATCTACGGTGTGCACTTCGATGGATGGGTTGTGTATGTTGACGATGCTGTTGATTCGGCCCGGCACCGATTGGCTCATGTTGTATTGCTCTGCCTCGCGCACGCGATCCTTATTCAGGAAGGGCGAGCCGGGCGGATAAAGAGCGACCACGACGCCGCCAGGCAAGATAGGCTGCGGAGCATAAGGAGCATCGGTGGAGGGTCCTGGCTTGGGCACTCCTAGAGGAGCAGGCAGCGCTGGACTGCCTTGTGCGCGGCAAACCGCAAGCGGTAGCGATAAGAACACAAGCAACACTGCCAGGGTTTTCTTGATGACCATCATGCTCACTTGACCGGGGAATTAGTGGCGGCGGAATCGGACAAAATTTGAATGGTGTGCAGCCATATCTCTACAGCCTGGGGCCACGTAGTCACGGGGAGTGCGGTCCGGCGCAGACCATAGCCATGGCCGCCCTGGGCATAAATGTGCAGCTCCGCCGGCACCTTGGCATTCTTCAGAGCAAGGAAATAGACGACGGCATTTTCTACGTGGACCGGATCGTCCTCGGCTTGGACCAGGAAGGTCGGCGGAGTTTGATCGGTTGGATGAATGTCCGGATTCGGCGCGTAATTCTGATCCGCAAGCGCAAGATAGCCGGGATAGACGATGACCGCAAAGTCGGGACGGCAGCTGAGCTTGTCTGCTGCGTCCAGCGGATCGTAAAGCCTCTGATCGAAATGAGTGCTCAAGGCGGCGGCAAGGTGCGCGCCGGCGGAGAAGCCTAGAACTCCGATACGGTTTGGATCGATGTGCCACTCTTCGGCGTGGGAACGTACGATGCCGAAGGCGCGCTGCGCATCTTGCAGCGGGGCGGAGGACTTGGGGTACGGACCCGGCTCGGGGACGCGGTATTTCACCAAGATGCAACTGATGCCGATCGAATTCAGCCAGTCGCACACTTCGGTTCCTTCGAGATCAATGGCCAGGATGCGGTAACCGCCCCCAGGGAACACAACCACGGCGGCGCCGGTGTTCTTTCCCTTAGGCGTGTAGAGCGTAAGCGTGGGATTGGAAACATTGCCGATGCGGATGACCGGCTTCCCGCCTGGGCGATTATCCTTGGCAGTCGTGGTGTCGCCTTCAGGCTCGGCTGCCGGCTGGGCTCCTGGTGCCCCGTTGGGCCATAGAGGGATAGTCAGATGATCGGGAGAGGGCGGCCAAGCGGGCGTTTGAGCGAACAGAGCAGTGGAGGCTGCCGCCAGTGCGGCGATGATCAGGAAACGCTTGCGCATAGAAAAAAACCCTCTCGAATCGCTGCCATGATCGCAGCCGCAAGGGTCGTGGCGCAAGATGCGTGCGGCCGCTCAAGAGACGTTATGGACCTCTGAGTGACACAGTATGGTCTATGGCATCGCCCCCTCCAATCGTGTTTCCACCGCCGCCTTGGTCAAACCAAGACATCATCGTTTATCACGGCACAGTGGACACAGTTGCGGCCGCTATCGTTGAACTCCAGTTTAAATAGGACGATCATATGAGTATGGCGATTGCGGAAGTCGCACCACGTTTTTGGGCGGCGGTTGAAGACTGCCTTGTGACTTTCCATCAGCTGAAGAGGTGCGAGGCCGCGGAGAAGGTCACCAGCCTTTGGCGGCGTCTTCCTACGGCGCTGGACGACTCCAGTCCTGCGTTTGCGGATTTGATCTACCACGCGGAGCCTTGGCGGATCGCTTGCAATTTGGCAGACCACGATCTGCCCATTGCCGAATATCAGCCGGCATATCAAGCTCTACTCATACGGAACGGGTTGATTACTGGTTGATCCTCTGAGAATCAGGCGCGCAGCGACGGACCCAACAAGTCTTCGATGCGGACCGGTAGTTTGCGCACACGCATTCCCGTGGCGTGGTAGACCGCATTGGTGATCGCTGGCGCAATGCCAGCCAGGCCAATCTCGCCGACGCCGCGCGCGCCCAGAGGATTTATGACTTTGTCGGGGTAGTCGAGGAAGGTCACGTCGATCTCCGGGGAGTCGGCATTGGTGGCCACAATGTAGTCAGCAAGGTTGTTGTTGATCGGTGCGCCGAAGCGGGGGTCATAGACCGTCTCTTCGAAGAGCGCCATGCCAACACCCATTACGACCGCACCTTCAATCTGGTTGCGGGCTGGCTTGGGGTTGATGATGTGACCGGCATCAATCACCGTCACCACGCGAGAGACACGGAGACGGGCGGTCTCAGGCTGCCAGGTCACCTCTGCGAATTGTGCTCCGAAAGAGTGCTTGGAGAACTTGCTATTTGGATCGCCAAGGGTACCCTCGGACTTTCCCTCGCCCGAGGCGCCGCGGATGTTGCCGGCAATAAGGATCTGCTCATACCGCACCCCAGTGTCGGGTGATTTGTCCTTAAGATGGACGCATCCGTTGGTGAACGCCATCAACTCGGGTTTCTGCCCGCCTAGTCCCGGTTCTTTGCTTTGACTGGCGATCAGAAAGAGAAGCTGCTGCGCTTTCTCAATCGCATCGACGACGGCCGGGATAACCGATGCAGTTGCCCAGGAGCCGCCGGAGATGGGCCCGGGCGGGAGATCCGAGTCGCCCAGAACAACCTCGATCTTATCGTGGGGAATGCCGACCCTTTCGGAAACGATTTGCGAAAGGACGGTGTAAGTACCGGTGCCAATATCCTGAGTGCCGCAGGAGACCCGGGCTGTTCCATCGGAATGGAGGTCCACAGTGGCTGAAGTGGCCATACGCTCGGCAATCCAGGAGCAGCCGGCGACACCCCAGCCCAGAATCAAGCCATCTTTCTTCATCGAGCCGACCTGGGGTGTGCGCTGCGACCAGCCGAATTTCTCTGCGCCGACATTGAGACACTCGACCATGTGGCGCGAAGAGAAGGGTAGGTTCTTGCTCTCGTCGATTTGAGGCTCGTTTAGGAGGCGCAGCTTGATGGGATCCATATTGAGCTTGATGGCCAGCTCATCCATCGCCGACTCGAGCGCGAAGAGGCCAGGCACGGCGCCCGGACCGCGCATGGAGGTAGGGGTGCCAACGTTGCGGCGGACCAGGCCGGAGGTGGCGCGAAGATTGGGAGTGCTGTAGCTGTAGCTGGTGGCCTCGCTGCAACCCTCGGAGTAGTCGTCGAGGACCGAGGTGTGATTGAGCGAGTCGTGCATGAGGGAGACAAGTTTGCCATCGAGCGTGGCGCCGAGACGGATTCGCTGCTGGGTAATCGGCCGATGGCCCACGGTCTGAAACATCATGTCGCGGGTCACCACCAGCTTGACTGGCCGGTTCAGGTTGCGTGCGGCAGAGGCTGCGATGAGGCAGTGTGTCCAGGGCCAAAGCTTGCCTCCAAAGCCGGAACCAAGAAAGCGGGAGATGACGCGGACGTTCTCTGGCGGGACCCCGAGCATCTGGGCCAACACATCACGATGGTTCATGACCGCTTGCGTGGTTTCGTAGAGGGTGAAGTTTTGTCCGTCCCAGGTGGCAACGCTGGCGTGTAGTTCTATCGGATTGTGGGTCTCGGTCGGAGTGACGTAGGTTTCGTCGACTTTGGCCGGAGCGGATTGAAACGCTTCGTCCGGATTCCCGCGATGGCTGTCGACGTTGGGCTTGTCATCAGTCTCGAGGTGATCGCGCACGTCGGGCTTTTCTGGCTTGTAGGTCACTTTGACGCCGTTTGCTGCGGCGACCGCCTGTTCGTAGGTAAGCGCCACCACGGCGGCGACGTATTGTCCGTAGTAGCGGATGATGTCGTCATCGAATGGCGGACGGCGCTCGTCGAGATACCCCGACAAGCCATCAGGCGACGGCGCAGATCGGAAGAGCTTGCCCAGGTTCTGGCGCGTATACACGGCCTTGACTCCGGGCATGGCCTGGGCGGCGCTGGTGTCGATGGCTGTGACAGTGCCCTTGGCGATAGTGGCGCAGACGGGCACGGCATAAAGCATGCCTGGCAGATTGTGGTCCGAGGTATACATGGCGACGCCGCTGACTTTGAGCGGACCATCGACGCGGGGTAGCCCGGCATTCGTTCGCGGAGGAAGGTTAAGTGTCGATGCCATGAGTCTTTCTCCTCTGGTGGTCTTAGGCCTGTTTGGTTGCGAGGGTGAGAGCGTGGGTGATGCAGCGCTTGGCGAGCTCGACCTTAAATCCGTTTTCGCTTTGCGGCTGTGCACCGTGCAGAGCCGCCTCCGCCGCCTGGCGGAATGTTTTCTCGTCCAGGGTTTTGCCATGTAAAGCCTTCTCCGCCTCAAAGGAGCGCCAGGGCTTGGTGCCTACGCCTCCCAGGGCAACGCGAACAAACACCAGCTTGCCGCCGCTGACCTCGGCCACAACGGCAGCGGAAGAAAGGGCAAACTCGTAAGAAGCCCGGTCGCGTAGTTTCAGGTAGACCTGCTTGCTATTGGATTTTGGCGCCGGCAGGGTGACAAAGGTGATGAGATCGCCGGCCTCCAGCACATTTTCCCGATGCGGCGTGTTGCCGGGAACCAGGAAGAACTCGCCGATCGGCACCTCGCGCTCGCCCTTCGCGCCCTGAATGTGAATGGTGGCTTCGAGAGCAGTGAGGGCGACGTTCATGTCGGAGGGGTTGGTCGCGATGCAGTCTTTGCTGGTGCCCAGGATGGCAAGGGTGCGGTTGTCGCCTTCGATAGCGGAGCAGCCGGTGCCGGGCTCGCGCTTATTGCAGGCCATGGCTTCATTGCGGAAGTACATGCAACGAGTGCGTTGCAGAAGATTGCCCCCCGTGGTTGCCATGTTGCGAAGCTGCGCGGAAGCTCCTGCGAGCAGGGCCTGAGAGAGAACGGAGTAGCCGCTTGAAACCGCGGGATGATGAGCCAAATCGGAGTTGCGCACCAGCGCGCCGATCTGCAAGCGGCCGTCGGGAAGTTTTTCGATCTTGTCGAGCGGGAGGCGATTTATATCTATGACTTGAGTGGGCCGCTCGACATTTAGCTTCATGAGATCGAGCAAGGTTGTTCCGCCGGCAATGAAGCGGACCTGGGCACCCTGTTGCGCGGTGTTGGATTGGGCTGCGGCCTGAATGGCTTGCGGTATGCCGGCGGCCTGGGTGTACTTGAACATTTCCATGACCGATCTCCTATGCCTGCTGGCGGACGTCTTGTATGGCCGCGACGATGTTGGGGTAGGCTCCGCAGCGACAGATGTTGCCGCTCATGAGCTCCTTGACGTCGGAGTCGGAGGGCCCACACTTCTCCTTGAGCAGTGCCACGGCGGACATGATCTGGCCCGAGGTACAGTAACCGCATTGGTAGCCGTCGTGCTTGACGAAGGATGCCTGCATGGGATGCAGGCTGCCGGGCTGGCCGAGCCCTTCGATGGTCGTGATCTCGTCCCCCTGGTGCATCGCCGCCAGGGTTAGGCAGGAGTTGATGCGGCGGCCGTTCACGTGGACGGTGCAGGCTCCGCACTGACCGTGATCGCAGCCTTTCTTGGTGCCGGTGAGGCTGATGGTCTCGCGCAGGCAGTCGAGGAGAGTGGTGCGGGGATCGATTTCGAGGTCAAGCTGCTTGCCGTTGACACGCAAGCTGACAGGGATGGCGCCCTCGATCGTTTCGCCGGCAGTTGCGGTCGCTGGCGGCGCCATAGGCGGCGCTGTTTGCGCCCCGGCTACGATGGGGACGGCGGTCGCAGCGACGCCCACAGCGCCGAGCGACGAGAGGAATGAGCGGCGGCTAACGCGGCCAGTTAAGGGATTTTGCGTCTCCCTAAGGTGCAGTCTTTTCTTCTCACTAGTCATGCTGGTCTCCACCTGCTCCAAGAAATCCTGTTTTCATGATAACGTTCTCGGACCGAACTCTGCTTGTAGCGTACACCGCAGTTCGATGCAAACAGGAGGCACTCCGTGGTTCCCAGAAAGGCCCTGGTCTTCGCCGCAGCCGTCGCCCTCATAGCTGCAGGATCCCACGCAGCTGATATCCAGCAGCCCACCTCCGAATCGATCGACCTGAATGCGTACAACTCGATCCGCGAGGAGGGACTGCAGCACTCGCATGTGATGGACTACGCCGGGGGCCTGATCGACGGCATCGGACCCCGGCTGACTGGTTCGCCGAACATGGCCAAGGCCAACGCCTGGACGCGGGACCAGCTTACGAAGATGGGCTGCGTCAACGCGCACCTGGAGGACTGGGGCGAGTTCGGCATGGGCTGGCAGCAGCTCAACACCTGGGTTCGTATGACAGAACCGGATACGGCCGTCTTCATGGCCCAGGCCACGCCGTGGTCGCCCTCCACCAACGGGCCAGTGACCGGGCAGGCTATCTCGGTCGTGGTCGACGACGCGAGCGACGTGAGTAAATACAAGGGAAAACTTTCCGGGAAAATTGTCTTGCTCGGGGCAATGCGCGATGTCCCTGTGCCTGACAAGCCTTTCTTCGAGCGCTATTCCGACAAGGACCTCAAGGATCTCGAATCTCTTCCGCTTGAAGGTAACGACGTGGCAGCGCAGACGCGCGAACGGTATATCAAGCGCGCAAAGCTGCTCAAGGAGCTCCTTCCGCTTCTGGCAGAGGAGAAGGTAGCAGGCGTTATCGTACCGAGCCGCGATGGCATGTACGGCGGGGGCACGGGGATTATCTTCGACGACAACGGAGCGGCGCTGGGACGCACTCCTTATCACAAGGATACTGCTATCTCATTTCCAGTAGTGGTGGCGCAGATTGAGAGCTATGGCCGAGTCTTTCGACTGCTGCAAAACCACGTTCCTGTCTCGATTGAAATGGACGTCGAGACCAAGTTCACCGGAGATCACGAGCATGGCTTCGACACCGTTGCCGAAATTCCCGGAACTGATCCCAAGCTGAGGGACCAGGTAGTGATGGTCGGCGGCCATTTGGATAGCTGGATCTCCGGTACCGGCGCAACGGATAACGGTGCGGGCTCGATCGTTGCGCTGGAGGTGATGCGCATTCTGAATGCGCTCCCTGTCAAGCCGCGGCGGACCATCCGCATAGCCTTATGGTCCGGCGAGGAGGAAGGACTCCTCGGAAGCAAGGGATATGCAGCCCAACACTTCGGTAGCTTCCCGCTGTCCACGGCTCCGGATCAGATGGAACTGCCGGAATCCATGAGGAAGCCGGCGGGGCCGCTCACGCTAAAACCCGAGCAGAAACTCATCTCTGCGTATTTCAATGTGGATAATGGAACGGGCAGAATTCGCGGTATCTATACTCAAGGCAACGTCGCGGTGGGTTCTATCTTTGAACAATGGATGGCCCCGTTGAAGGATTTGGGGGTAACAACAATAAGCAACCGGAACACGGGCGGCACTGACCATCTATCGTTTGATGCGGTCGGCATCCCTGGCTTCCAGTTCATCCAGGATCACATGGATTACGCGACACGCACCCACCATTCGAATATGGACACCTATGAGCATTTGCAGCCGGCGGACCTGAAACAGATCGCTGTGGTGGAAGCGATCTTCGTCTATAACGCCGCCATGCGGGAACAGACGATCCCGCGGAAGCCTTTGCCTCATCCCGAACTGCTTGAGGGGCAAACGAAGCCGCTCACGAACCTCTACCCCACGGCTGTTCTTCCCGAGTAGGGCGGGCCACCCAGAAAAGTGATTCTGTTGTCCATCAAAAGGAACCGCAGGTCCCTCCACTCCGCTACCCCGGATTTCCTGTCGAGGGCGGTGGCGTTGACGAACCTCATGCGGCTTTCTTTAACGGAAAGCCGCACACGTGGACGTTGGTGAGGGCCGCGCAGCAGTAAATCCGGCTACGCTCCGGTCGGGATGACAAATTTATTGCATAAGAAGAATTGTCATCTCGACCGGAGCGTAGCGGAGTGGAGAGACCTGCGGTTCCCCTTCGGCTTCACTTACTGCGATGAGATTGTAGCCAGTTATAGCTGGTGATCAACTTTCCTTCATCGCTGATCAGCAGCAGAGCTGCGCGGCCATTTTCGAGTTGGCCGGAGAAGTCCTTACCGCTGCGCTCATCGTGGAAAGAGACAAGCTTCTGATTTGATTCCGACGTCAGTACGTAAAGAGTGGCTTTGGGCAGGCGGGTGGGACAGATCAACATTCCCGGATCGGTCAAGGTAGTGGTGTAGGTTGGCGCAATGTTAGCCGCTTTCATCGCATAGCGATAAATATCTCCCACGGCTTGCAGATTTTGGTTGAGTTCGATGGGTAGAGCAGCGAACAGGATCCTCCCTTTTCCCAAAGGCTGCTCTACCCAATCCCTGTCTTCGGACATTTGTGCGCGGCTCAGGACGGTGGTCTTATTGCCCGCAAAGGTTAGCTCCTGTTCACCACCAGGCCACTTGAATGTGTTGCTACGCAACGTGAGTGGAGCGTCTACGTAGCCGAGCCCTACCTGATCCTGCCTTCCCGTGGGGTGGAAGTGTGCATCTCCTGCGAACGGCCCGGTGACAAGTAATATGGCTCCGGTTTTCACTCGGGCTACGATTGCCTGCCAGGCAGTTTCGGTCAACGCAAACGATGAGGGCAAAATGATGAGCTTGGGCGATCCGAGGGATGCGATCTGGTATTCGCCAACCGCGTAAGCTTCTCCACGGGCATAGTAATAGAGCGCGCGGACGGCATTCTGCTGCGCTTCAATAGCCAGCGCATCGGAGACGGAGAGCTGAAAGGACTGAGGCAGGATGAGGGCGATCTCCGGCTTGATGAACGCGGTTGCATACGGCGCCGCGCGCTCAGCGAACTCTCCCAATCTTTGCATCATGGGCTCCCATGATTTGGCCGAACCGTCGCTGCGCTGCATGCCGAAGTCGACCTCGCGGGCCCAATCCCACTGCATGGCTCCGGAGCTGCCGGCGGCAAAGCCCAGGGCCCATTTGCGTTCTGTCAGAGGCAGCCCGGTGAGCTCGTCATAACGCCAACTTCCATCGGGAGCCCAGACCGGCTGGTAGCCGGTTTCGCCGGTGATGTTCGGCATCCCCGGGCGCTTGGCCGCGATCGAGTCCCACAACAGCGCATCGTCTTGCCAGTAGGTGTGATTGGTGGTGAAGGAAACACCCGCCGATCCGTAAAACTGATTCAGCACGCGATTGGTGACGCCGCCTTCATCCTGCCCGACGTCGATAAGCTGGCTGCTGCCGGACTGGCGGATCACGGCGACCATGGACTGCACCCAGCGGCTAAACATATCCTGCGCGAAGAGGTTGTAGTCGACGGCGCGCACCTGGCGGGGATTTCCATAGCGGGCATAGGTCAGATCCGCAACATCGGGCAGCGGGATGGTGTCGAAGCTGCCGAGCTGTTCCGGCGTCTGGGCCCAGGCGTCCGCGAGAGCACTCAGGTCTTGATATTTTTCTCGCAGCCAAGCGTGCCAAGCGCTTATTTCCGCCGGATCTCCGTTGGGTATGTTTCCTTTGAATATGTGCAGGGGATTGGAGAAGCTTGGCTCGTTGATAAGGTCCCAGCAGAGCCATGGGACTTTCGCGAATCTCTTCACCACAGCGCGAACATAGGCCTGTTGCGCGCGTAAAGCATCTTCATCTATATAGGGGTTGCGCTGCGGAGCGTCGCTCGGCGGCGCAGCTGTGCCAGAGGCGGGAGAAAAGGCGAAGAAGGTGAAGTTAACCGCGATGCCGTGGTGATGGGCACAGATGAGAAAGGCCTCCAGGTTGCGTAGGAAGCGCTCGTTCGGCTCGCCTGTTGCAGGCTCTATGAATTTGGCATTCTTCATCCACACGCCGGTACGGACGAAGGTGACACCGTGCGCGGCCATCTCGGTAAAATCCTTCTCCCACACGGAAGCATTGCGCGGGCCAGAGAAATCCCAGCCATTTTCCTCGGTGGTGAAGTAATTGGTGCCGACGGGGAAGAAGGGCTTGCCAGCGCGCGTGAGGAAATCGCCATTGACTCCCAGGGATTCACCTTGCTCCAGAGAATTGGGTTCCGCGACCCAGAAGCCATTTTCGTAAAACTCACGAAAACGCCCCTCCTGGCGATAGGTGGCGCGGACCTTGTAGAAGCCGGCAGGGAGCGGTGTATGAAAGGACGCCGGGAGATCGCCGATTTGGCCGTTCTCAACCGTCAGGGTGGCGGCGGCAAGGACCTTATCCGCGGATAAGAGCTCCACACGCACTTCGCCCTTTGCCGGGGAGGGTTGAAGCAGATGCACCGTAATCTGAGGAGGCTCGTTCGGCCGGAGGACAGAGAAAAGCGTCTCCACTGAGAGGCTGGTGGATCCCTGGCGCGCATAAGCGGCCGCTTGGCGAATCAAAGCCACGCCATCACGACTCTCCCAGTATCCGGTGGCGGGTTGAAAGTCGAGGCAGACGATGCGGCTCCCGGCCATCGCCGCACCGGGTGGGTGATCGATAACGATGACCGGCGCTGCTACCAGCAGTCCGGTGGCGTCGACCATGTAGCCGAGTCCATTGAGATGACCCTCTACGGTGAAGAACTTCTCTGCCTGCACCTGCGGAGTTGTTTCAGAGGAGTAACCCGGCTTCCAGATAAAGTGAGCATCCCGCGGTACAGGGACTTCGTAGGTGTGGCGCAGATCCAACATGCGGGAGTAGGTATCCTGCGGACGAGCTTGGACGAACGTTGCCTCAACCCGCGTGACTGGCACGCGCAAGGGCTGGCCACCAAGGACAAGAAGATTGCCGCCATGTTGCAGATAATTTTCGATCGCCTTCCAGGCTTCGGTGGGAACAACAGAGCCGTAAGGAAGCACCAGGAGCTGGGTGTTGGCGAGTGCGCCAGGGGCCTGCAATGCCTTCAAGTCCAAGAAGGAGAGATGCGGATCATTCAGCGCGGCGGATAGAGTGGAGCGATCCAACGGCTGGCTAGAGACGGTTGGGAATCCCGGTTGCCAGAAGACGACTACCTGGGCCACAAGAGGAGAAGAGAGGAGGGCGAGGAATACAGTGACGCGAAGGAGTGTGTGCATAGGGATGCTTGGTCATTCATATGGGCGTCCGCGCTGAAATTGTACATCCCGGTTGCGCGCCGAATGCACTTTGGTGCAGTCGATGCAAAAGATGATTAAATACGTGCGTGCACTCACCAAGGTTCGAAAGGCGTACCAACATGTCTTCCATCTCTCGTCGCAAGATGCTTAAGAGCGCGATCGCCGGCACAGCATTAGCCTCCAGTTCCTCGATTTCCTGGGCTCAGGAGAACGCCGAGGTGCCGGCCGGTGGTCCAATCCAACGAAAGAGCAACATCCGACAGTCGGTTAGCCGCTGGTGCTATCCGAAGATGAGCCTGGACGAATTGTGCGCCTATGCGGCGCAGATCGGATTGAAGGGAGTCGACCTTCTGGAACCGGCGGATTTTGAGACGCCCAAGAAGTATGGACTGCTCTGTACCATGGGCTACGTCGAGGCGGGAACGATTCCTGATGCCCTCAACGTGGTTGCCAATCACGACAAGATCGAAGCAGGACTGCGTAAGAACGTCCCACTGGCCGCAAAAGCGGGCGTACCCAATGTCATTACCTTTTCCGGGAATCGTCGCGGAATGTCCGATGAAGAGGGCGCCAAGAATGTGATTCTGGGGTTGAACCGGGTGAAGAAAATTGCGGAAGACAATAACGTGGTCCTTTGCCTTGAGCTTTTAAACAGTAAGGTGAACCACAAGGACTATATGGCGGACCACACCGCCTGGGGCGTGGCGGTGATGAAGGAGGTAAATTCCCCCCATGTGAAGCTGCTCTACGACATCTATCACATGCAGATTATGGAAGGGGATTTGATTGCGACCATCCAAGCCAACATTCAATGGCTGGGCCACTTTCACACTGGCGGTGTCCCGGGGCGCCACGAGTTGAACGATAAGCAGGAGGTGCAATGGGATGGCGTGATGCGCGGGATTGTGGAATCAGGCTTCAAAGGATACGTTGCGCATGAGTTCGTCCCCACCGGCGATCCTAAAGCCTCGCTCTTGCAGGCCGTCGACCTTTGCGACGTTTAGTGACAATCGATTGACAATCGATTAAAGCTGGTGCTGTATTATCGGGACATATCGGGAGGAGTCTGTGCGCAAGTTAGCCCTTGTTCTCACTTTGTTGACCGCCGGGGTCTGCATGGCCATACCGGCGAAGAGCGTTTACAACTTTACCTTGAAGTCCATCGATGGACCGCCGGTCAGCCTGAGTAGTTACCGGGGTAAGGTTCTTCTCCTGGTGAACGTCGCCAGCAAATGCGGCTACACACCGCAATACGCCGGCCTAGAATCGCTCTATAAAAAGTACAAGGACCGCGGTCTGGTGATCGTTGGCATTCCGGCCAATAATTTCGCGTCGCAGGAGCCAGGCACCAATGCGGAGATCAAAACGTTCTGCCGCAACAAGTACGACGTGACGTTTCCTATGATGGCCAAGGTTAGCGTGCTGGGTGAAGATAAGGCGCCGCTCTACGCCTTCTTGACGGATAAGTCGGTGAACCCGCAAATTGGCGGCGACATCAAATGGAACTTTACCAAGTTTCTGTTCGACCGCAACGGCAAGCCAGTGGAACGCTTCGAACCGGCCGTCACTCCAGACTCTCCCCAGGTTACGGCTGCCATCGAAGCTGCGCTCGGGCAATAGTGAGGCTGCAATGGGCTAGTGGTAACCAGAACCGCTGTCGGCTTCTCTTGCTACAGCCATACAGCCAATACCAGAAAGCCTAGGAAGGATCTTGCCAGAGCCGCGATTGGGCAACCAAATCTCCATATCCTGGGATACACATGCGAGCGCATAAGTTCTCTTCAGAGCTCGCCACATCCCGTCGTCCCAGTTTCGAATACCACGGTAGCCGTCATTCTTGTGGGCTTCGGCCTCTCCTTTCGCAATGACAATGAGATCGTACACACCCGCGTTTATTTCAGCTACAACAGGCCCAGAGTTCCATTGGCCCCGGAGTTCGAGCACGGAATTCAAAAATGGGTCAGGAATCTCCGGGGTCGTGCTGAGAACCGTCACGTCTGGATAGGTCGACAACAACCTTCGCCCGGACACTGTGGACACGAACGACTCCCACTTAGTCTTGCGAACTTGATAGTCGGCCACATTCGCATAACTTGTCCTCAGATAAGCAAGTTCCCCCAAAAGCATCGGTACAAACGCTCGCAGGAGCAGTACAAAGAGCATTGCTGTGACGAGTATCGGCGTGCGATTCGCCTTGCGTTGAAGCTCGCACAATCCCGGCCCAGCCAGTACTGCCGAGGCCACTAACGGTTCGAAGAAATAGTTTATGGCGCCTCCCACTTGCGTAATAGTGAGACTAGCCACGAGCCACGCGACCATGCAGTAAATGAGATAAAGGAGTCTTTCAGGAGTGCGTTTCCACAGAGCTAAGAAACCGCCTATAACGGCGAGAGGCACGACCGGTTGAGACACGGCGTTCCCCAATATCTTTAACGCCTGTCCGTATCCAAAAACCGGGTGCCGGAGAGCCGCGATGTGTTTCAGCATCAAGGGCTCACGCCACCACGCGATTGCATATCCACCGAGAACGGTCAACGCAAGGGCCGTCGACCAGAGGAAAGCATCCTTATATCGCCGCCTGTAGACAAGCCAGCCAACGATAGCGATCGGCACAGCCAAGAACGTCTGCTTAACGAGAAGTGCCATCCCGGCGCAGATTGCGGCACCGATCGACCGCGGGCGCCCGTTCGTGAGGAGGAACCAGTAAAGACTCAAAAGCGACAATGCCAGTGCCAGGAAATCGCCTCGAATCTGAGTTGTCCAGGAAGCCAGGGGGAGGGCAGACACGGCGAATAGGGCGCAAAGCCACGCCATCGGGCGCGAGCTGTACAGTCGCCGGCTGATCATGAATGTGAGGAACACACACAGGCACAGCGCTCCTACTATACCGAGTCGCACCAGCACCTGAGGAGTGATGCCAGCCGCTTGCGCCAGCCTATAAGGAACTGCAAGGAAGACATAAGTTAATGGCCCGTAAAGAGAAACTAGATAAGGAGGGCGATCAATGGCGGGATAGATATGACCCAAACGGATGAATTCCCCAAGTCTAAGCAGAGTGGCGCTGTCCGGATAAGATACATCTCTAAAGTTCGCCAGCCCGAGAGCGGTGCCAACTGCTATACACAAGGCACCCGCCAGCAGGAAGGCAACCACCGATCCACCCAGTAGTGCCTTGCGCGGCATAGCTTTAACAATGCGCCCAGCAGTCCACGCTTCATGCCGCATGGCGCCACACTCCAACGATTGACTTCTTGGTTGATACCCAAGGGCCGAAGCGAGTTGTTGCGGTATTTGTCTCATCGCCACCTAAGCCTTTCCGGCCATAGCCCTTTGGGCATGCAGGCCTAATTCTCTAAACGCACGTGAGCCAGAGAGCGTACTTGCACGGCTACTAGCGGCCATTTTTAATCGCCGCAAGTCGCCCAGACAGCAATGATCGTTTTTCCAACGGAGTATAGGAGCAGCTTGTCAAGAACTCGCGAGATCGGGACGATCCAGTTATCCCAGAATCTAAGTTGGGATTTGGTAGGCATGGATTGCCGGAGCAACAGCATGTTGGCGACCGACAAGATCAGGCCGGCGCAATCCAGATATCTCATCCGTTCCAGTCGCAGGCTTGCGGGCGAAATCCTTTGTAGCATTGGCCGGTTGTAACGGCGAAAGTGCCTGATGGCAGCATCGAACGGCGAAAAGAGCCACTGGTGCGCGGGCGATAGGACGATGAGGTGACCGCCAGGCCGAAGGTGCGATGCAGCTCGATCCAGTTCTTCGCGATCGTTATCGATATGCTCCAGGACGTCAATGTAGATGATCGTATCGAACTGCTGGCCGGCCAGGGATTCCTCTAGTGTTCCGCAGACGGTTTCGTACGCCCGCCGCGGTTCCGTTTCTCGCAGACTCTTGACCAATTGGCCGATGAGTTTAGGGTCGGGCTCCAGGCATAGCCAAGGTCCGGTACCGCCCTTGGGATTGAGAAACCGAGTGTTCGATCCAATCCCGGCTCCCACTTCAAGGATGTCTCCCCTGACAAACGGGCGTATCTGCTCGGACCAGTATGACTTCCAGTTCCACGCAGCAGCGAACAGGTCCAATTCGGAGCCGACATCCTTGAATTCACTCATGTGAATAAATTTCGACGGCTGAATAAAGCTCGACTGCCTCCTCCACAAATAATGAGTAATCCCGCAGAGGAACAAAGCCCAAATTCGTCCGGTTGGAGAGAACGAAAAATGTAAAGCTGGTCGCAATCGTGATCAGCTGAATCATGATGATGACCAGGCATCCGGTTGCGTAAGTAGCCCACCCGGGTATGGCCCAGTTGGTAAGAAATTTGATCATAACGACGAGAACGATCCCCAAGGCAGCCAGGAGCGAAGCGGCCAGAGACGCAATCAGAAGGCGCACTCCGACAATGTCTCCGAACACCGAAATGGCGCTGAGACCGTGGGAAACCAGAGCAACAAAATTCATCCTGGAAGTCCCGGCGATTCGAGTTCCTCTCGGAATCGGGATCATCGTGAAGGGAAGTTTGCTGCGAAATATGGCAGCGGCATAATGATTCCACAGTTCGCTCATCACGGCGAACGTATTCAAGTAGGCAGGGGGCAGAATACTGAAGTTTCCTACTCGTACATTCATTCCCGTCAAGCATCGATGAACGAACTTGTAGAGAACATAAAAGGACCTAAACTGGAGAGATTCCGAACGCCTGCTCCGTTCCGCGAAAATTGCTTTTTCGCCATGATTGTCGGAATAGGCGCGAAGGAGTTGGGCCACGCCATCTGGTGTATCCTCGCCATCAGCATCCATTACAATGACGGCGTCGCAGCCAGTTGTTTGTTGAACGTATACCAGCCCAATGGCGATTGCCCGCTGGTGGCCAAGATTACGGCGTAAACGCAACCTGCGTATGACACGCACCGAAGAGAAGCTACTTTGAAAGTCATTATGGTCGTATCTTTCCACCGAAGCGTCATCGACCAGGAGTATTTCCATGGTGCAGGCATTGCTAGAAATGGCACTGTCCAGCCGCCGGATCAGTTCCGCGGCAGAGGTCCAGTCGTCCCGGAGGGGCATGACCACCATGAGGTGTAACGGTGGATGAGGGAGGGCGCCGGTTTCAAGCCGCGCCCTCGGCAACTGCTGATAGGAGGCTAGAGTAGTTTGTACTTCTATGGGCATATATTTAGGCAACCGCTCATGGATGCGCCGGCGGATAAAGCGCCCGATAGGAGGAAGCGCGCTCTTGACCGTCAACTGATATGCAGCATTCATCGACAGTTTTCTGCGTAACCTTAATGAACAAAAATCGAGCGCTCTACCGCAAGGCATGATCCATTCTGCTGGCCATCTCATTGCGATCTGCGCCCTATCAGCAGCGCCCCGAAAGCTATTTTGGACAAGTGTGGGCACCAATGCACAGAGCAAAACGTTTTGCCGCAAACCTCCTGACCCGCATCGAAGCTGCCGGCAATCGTGAAGTGCGAAGGGCTACAGCGGCGTGCTGCCGCGTTTGCTGTAGAGCATCCCGATATCGCGCCAAGTCCGAGCCGCTTTTTCGCGGATGTCCCACCTGTTGGCGTTGGATCTGCCTTTGCTCTGGACGGGCATATCGACGATCGGCCGAAAGTCTGGCAAGGACTTGTGCGGATATGCTTTCAGCCCTTCGATCCAGCGCGCGTCCGCTGCATACTCCAGAATATCCGGCCAACGGGCAATCTCTCTTCGCACGACCACATTCGCCGTATCGGTTACCTTCAGGCCGGGCGGATCATGAAAGAACAGCTTTCCACGGCGGAGGATGGGAAACAGCGCCCAATGCGGACTGTCTTCGAGATTCGCCACTATATCCTCAAGTATTTTGTAGTCGGTTAAGTAATTGTCATCGTCGAGCATCAGGCAATAATCACCTGTAGCCAGTTCCCACGCGTTATGCCGGCAGGTATTGCCGTAGTTATGGTGAGGTACGGGGCACTTGATGACAGAGCGCTGGGGGTGATGAATCCCGGCTAACAATGCGTGATCCAGCTTGGCTCGATCGACCATGACGATGTGCTGCCATTCGGAAAAGGACTGGCGGTCGACCGAGTTGCATGCCCTAACCAGGCTGCTTCTCTGGAGCGTGGGGGTGATGATGGTAAATCTCATGATTCCGTTATCGACAGGGCCCGGTCCTCACTTAATTCAAAAATCGACGCAGCGATCCAGCGGGAGATAGTTGTCGCGCGGTTGCAGGTTTCGAGGCCCGACAAACCAGGACTCCGGGAGCGTACAAGGGATTACGACGATGGACCTACAGGCATTCAATCAGTGAGCCCCAGGGGCTGGGGCCGCAGCCGTGACCCGCAAACGCAGCCACTCCTGCTTGAGGCCCACGCAGGCGATCACAAAGATCATGGAGCCAAGATGCTTGGGTTCAAAGAGAAAACTTTCATCAAGGTTATAGATGAGTGTAAGCATGACGATGGCGAGATACCATTCCACCGCCCGAAGCTGCGTCTGGTCACGAGAGCGGAGAAGACAAACCACTCCATCGCGGAAGGCGAAGCCGAAGACCAGCGCTACGATTGTCAGCCCCACCGCACCCATCTCGAGCATGACGTCAAGAAACCCGCTCTGTGCCTGGGCCAAAACCCACGAAACAACCAGAATTACGCGATAGGATTCGCCTTCCAGCGCAAGCCAGAACGCCTGGTAGCCGTAACCCAGCAGAGGGCGCTTGGCGATCGAATCGATGACCGCGCTCCATATCCCGGTGCGCCCGGTTAAGCTCGCATCTTTCCCCACCAGGCTGAACAACAGATCCGGCGTAGCCATAATCATCACTGCAGCGATGGAAAGAGCCCCAAGCAGGACGATACATAGGACAAAGCAGTCCTTGGTGCGAAAGCGATTGAGCGTCTTCATGGCCACGAAATAGACAATGTAGACTGCGGTCAGCAGGTACGCTGTGGCCGCCCTGGAAAACGCGATCGCAATCAGGCAAAAGATGATCTGCGAAATCCGAACGGAACGCAAGAACAAGGTGCGCCCGCGGTAGGACACCGCCATGGTCATAAAAAACAGCGCCATGTTGCCGAGGTGATTCTTGGCGCTGAAGACGCCCTTCCATGCCCCGGAATGCCCACCCATCAAATCCAGGCCATACTGCGGAAGAGCCAAGGCAAACACAATACTGGCAACGATCGTCCCCGTGCCCAGAATAAGAAACAGCTCCAGCACCTCATCGAACGCGTAGCGGGACATGATGTAGTACACGAGCAGAATGCCGGCCAGAAGCAAGGCGCCGGAGCTGATGGTGCGGCTTGCCAGCTGCGAGACCGGAAAGAGCAGAAGTGCGAGCATAGGGAAACTGGTCAACAGCTTCATCTGCATGCTCAGGCGGCGAACCGCCTGGTGCCGCTGAGCGACAAAGATCATGCAAAGCACAAACATACATAGCTTGACCAGGCGCTCCCCGAGAACCCCTCCCTCGGAAACGGTGCCGACCGCGCGCAGAGCTGTGGGGGAATTAAAAAACGGCGAGACGCCATCGAGGGCAAAATAGAGCAGCGACAGCAGCAGACCCCAGGTCGAAGCGCGGCTCCAGATACTTGCTGACCGTGCGGCCGGGCTTTCCATTCTTCTCCGGTCATCTCTGACCGTGATTTGACCGAACGGTTGGGCAGTTGCCAAGACAGACTCCGGATGAGGAACAAAGATCGAATCCATTAGTGGAGGTATATAGAAGCGGAAGTAGCGGAAGCGAGAATCCCCTGGCTATTCACTTCCAGGTTGCGTACGAAACTGAAAGGAACATAGACCACATCGTCGGGCAGCAAGGCAACATCCGGCATCTTGCCCTTCTGCATCGCACCCACGGGCAAGTTAATTTCCTGCACTCCCTTGGGGGTCTCGCGCACCAGCCTCGACTTGCCGACGGCAGCCGTATGGTTGGCGTAGCCGGCCAGCGCGATGGCCTGCAACACTGTCATTTTCGAGTTGTTGGTGGTTATCGGATAGCCGCCCGGCCGCAACACATCGCCAAGCACATACACCACCGCGACCTTGGACACGACTATCGAATCGCCGGGGTAGACCATGGGGTCGCTGGACAAAGCTGTTCCACCCGCATTGGAATAGTAGTAGTCGACCTTTTGTTTGTCCGGACCGAAGCGTTGAATGGTGATGTGGCGATCTGCGATATAGGTCAGTCCGCCGGCCATAGCCAGGACGTCCACCACCCTGTGGGGAGTGTCGATCTCATAAGTCCCCGGTTTCTGCACTTCTCCCATCACGTACGCGTTCTGGGTTGCGTAGGCTTCTACGTTCACCGAGACCTGGGGGTGGAGCATGATACCGGCGGCCTGGAGTCTATGGTCGATGAGCGCAGCTGCCTGCTCCGGAGTCAAGCCGGCTACGTTGACATTGCCCAGGAAGTTGAAGGGAATGTTCCCGGTATCGGTTACCCGGGCGTGCTGTTCCATTTCCGGCGTGTCGTAGACCAGAAGGTGCAGCAGGTCGCCGGGGCCGATCAGCAAGCTGTCCTTCTGCGCCGGTGCACCGGCGGCAAGCGAAGAGAGCAGCAGCAATAGGGTGCAGAACCGCGGTAGATTTTTCATCAGGCTTTCGCAGCCTCCCTTTCCCGTTGTGGATACGCGACGAATCCTTCAGCCGCCTGCTCTTTCACGCCGTTGACGACGATATTGATCTTGCGTCCGCTGGTGGACTGCACGTCTTCCAACATGCGGTAGCTCTTTTCCAGTGCCGGCATAGGCGTCTTGCCATGCCGGGCGAGGAGCAGCACCGAGTTGACCATGGAGCTGAGCACAACCGAGTCGGTGAACTGCAGCACGGACGGTCCGTCCAGCAGCACGAGATCGTATTGCGACTCCCAAACCTTCAACAATTCCGCCATCTGACTGGACGCCAGCAGCTCCGCAGGGTAAGGAGGTAGTGGTCCCGCAGGTATGAGAGATAACCCGGGAACTTCGAGCACCGGAATCACCACGGATGCGCCGTGGTCCGGCGAGAGGCCGGCGAGCACCGTACTCAACCCGGTACGCGGGTCAACCTCCAGGTTGCGGTGAAGAAATGGATGACGAAGGTTGGCGTCGCACAACAAGACCCGCTTTCCCTGCTGGGCAAAAAGAATAGCCAGGTTCCAACTGAGAAAGGTCTTTCCCTCTCCTGCCAGGGAACTGGTGACCAGCACCGAACGTGGAGGCGCCCCACTGCGCGACAGCAGCAGAGAAGTGCGTAGTGAGCGCAGCGACTCGACAAAAAGGGAATGGGGGCGGTCTAACGCGGGCAAGGACGATTTCTCGATCCAGCTCGTTTCTCCAGCCACGGCAGGCAGCTCCTTTTGATAGGGCAGCGCGCACAGCGCCAAGGGGCCCAGCTCACGGGAGATCTCCCGCAGATCGTGAATTTTGGTGTCAGTCACGTCGCGCAGCAGCGCGGCGACGACACCGAAGAGCAAACCGGCGAGCAGCGATCCCACGAGGTAGAGCAACACTACCGGCTTGGCCGGACTATCGCTGGCCTTGGCCCAGTCGACGATGGAGATGTTGGTGGAGTGCAGGCCGGCTAAGAGTCCCGACTCTTTCAGGTGGCGCAGCATATCGTCATAGAGCGAACGGGTCTGGTCCGCCTCCTGGCGGACCATCTGGTATTCAATGGTCTTGTTATTGAGTGCTTCCGCCTCGCTTTTGTCGGCGTTGAAATCGCGGCGCGTTTTTTCCTCCGTCTGCTCGGCCACCACGAAGTCATTGTGGGCTCGCCCGGCCACGCGGCCCACCTCGGCTTGAATGGCCGCCTGAACCGCAGTCACGTTGCCGCGCAGCTCGGCCAGCTTGGGATAGGCTGGACCGAACTTGGCAGAGAGCTCCTGCAGCTGCCCTTGCAGGGTCGCCTCCTGCAAACGCAGGTTCTGAATCAAGCTGAGGGAAGTGGCGACGGCCGAGGAAGAACCGCCGCTCATCGCGCTTCCGCCCAACCCGGAAATCAGCTCCGCGTTGCCGCTCTTCACTACATCGTTGATCGCACCCTTGAGGATGCGGTTGGACTGAGCCTGGGCTTCGGCCTGGGTCGCCATCTGCAGCTTCTCGAGGGTTGGGCTATACACCTGGTCCCGGCCCTCGCGATCCACTTCGCCCAGGGCGAAGACACCCGATTCCTGCTGCAGCTTCACCACCTTGGCCTGCAACTCCTGGGTCCTGGCGCGCAACTCTCCCAGCTGCCCGCTCAACCAGGAAGACGCCTGCATGGTGGCGTCGTAGCGCGCCTGATAGCCCTTCTCGATCAAGCCTTGCAGCAGGTGGTTGACTACCGTTGCCGCCAGCTGCGGATCGGGACTTAGATAGGCCACGTCGATCAGGCGCGTTCCGGCGACCGGCTTTACCGTCAGCCGGCGATGAAAGATCTTCAGCACCCGCATGCGCCGATGGGGTGAGTTCTCCAGCGTTGCGCCCGGTGAGTCGGCCACGCCTCGCGGCCCCAGCAGAGCGAACAACCAACCAACCGGCGACCATTTCGGCCGATAATCCTCGGTTTGCTCAAGGTGGAGATCTTCGATCACGCGCAGGGCGAGCGAATCGGACTGCAGGATCTGCGCCTGGGTTTGGATAATCATGTTTACTTCGAGCGCGTCGGACGG
>Ga0302325_10005220_pt1 | contig 29706 bp, 23 predicted proteins | sample Palsa_T0_2_FD_201948 | JGI IMG/M metagenome (GOLD analysis project Ga0302325, IMG submission 201948) | Peat permafrost microbial communities from Stordalen Mire near Abisko, Sweden - Palsa_T0_2 | ecosystem: Environmental > Terrestrial > Soil > Palsa > Peat permafrost | place: Sweden: Abisko...
ATTTGGTTGAGGTCTTTTGGTTTGATCTTAATGGGGACAGGCCGACGCGCCATACCACCAGTATGCTATAAAACATTTCATATGGCAAATGTTTTATAGAACTATTTCAGACGGTCGCAGACCTAGGTGGCGGTTTTGCGGCGGGGGCAGCTTCCTCCGATGCCACCAACGATGTCTGGGCTGTGGGTTCCTCAGGCATCTCGAGCGCCCAAGCCAGCACCTTTGTGGCCCACTACAACGGTGCGACTTGGCAGAGCGTGCCAAGCCCAAATGTAGGCAACTCCTCCGCGTTCAACGGAGTCGTGGCGCTGGCCCCAAAACAACGTTTGGGCAGTCGGCTCTTCAACTGCGGCTCTGCACGATCCCACGCTGACCCTGATCGAACACTACGATGGCAGCGAGTGGTCGGTGGTGCCCAGCCCCAACGTGGGGCCGCATAGCGTGAATCAATCGAACCGTCTGTTTGGGATCACAGCCGTGTCGCCCACGGATATCTGGGCGTTCGGGTCCTACTTCGCCGCCGCCGGCTCCGGCAACCAGATGACCTTGCTGCTGCATTGGGATGGCACGAGTTGGACCTTGGCTCCCAGTCCGAATCCCGAGATGGGCAGCATCCTGGACGACGTCCTTTTCGCCGGAGTGACAACCGGGCAGAACGTGTGGATCGTAGGATCGCAAAGTCCCGGCGGCACCCTCCCTGACGTGTTTATCGCCACGCTGGCGATTCACGGCACGGCTGCGGCGGGCGCTGGGTCGAACTAACCGCACCACGGAGGAGTGAATTCGCATCCGGCGGCGAAACCCGAAGCCGGGCGGGCGTGCCTGCCCGGCCGGAATCGGACCTATCCAATGCAGTATCGGCTCCGCGCCCGTGAATGACTCTGCGCGGCGTCTGGGGACACTCTTCCGAGCCCAAACTCGCTGTGGCCCGCATGCGGAAGAGGCTTTGCGGAAAAGGGGCCGGGTAGTTAATGGCGGTGGATATCTGCCGATCCGCGTCGCCGGTCAATCAATGTTGAAGTGGTCCCGACTCCCAATGACAACACCAACAACAACCTACGCAAAGTGATACGTTGAGCACTGATGCAGCCCGTCCTGATCTGCCTCCTCGCGCTCCCCATGCTCGCCCAAGTACGCTTCCTGCCCGCCAAGAAGCTGTGGGTGCTGGAGACCAGCCGCACCTCCTACGTGCTGGGCATCAACGAGCAGAACAGCCTCCAAAACGTCTACTGGGGCAAGAAACTGCTGCGCGACGACGATCTCGCGCCCGCCCACACCGCGCCGGAGCACGCCTCCTTCGACTCGCGCGAAACCATGACCAACGAGGACTATCCCGGCTGGGGCGGCATCCGCTACAACGAGCCATGCGTCAAAGTCACGCTGGCGCGACCTGGTCAATTCCTGGGTGGCAAGGTCATCGGAAGCGCTGGCCGGCTCGCCGACGCCCCCGCCTAACCTAACTGCCGTTTTTAGGTATTGAAGCGGACGCTAGCCGCACCAGTCAGGGTCGTCCCAGAATCTTGACCGCAGCTCCCGCAGCCGCCGCCGCCGGCAGCATCTTCACAAACGGCCCCGGCCCCACGGACAGGCTGAAGACTGTGCCCGCGCCGGCGGTCCCGCCTTGGTAGGTCGTCCCGTACAGATTCCCGTCGGTCGCTTGGAACAGCCCCGCGTGTGCCAAATGGCCCGATCTGGCCCAAAAGCTGGTTCGCTACGGGCCCGGAGGCGTGTACATACTCGTCATCCGCCAGGCGCGATAGGAGCCCGGACCCTGAATGTTCAGCACCTGCGTGCCGGTGGTAGTGCCGGCAGTGGGCAGGATCTCGATGAGCTGACTGACATCGTTGGTGGCAGTCACGGGCACATACCCCGTGTCCAAAAAGTAATTGTTGTTATCCAGAATCTGTACGCTTCCCAAAGCATGCGAATAAACTCCCAAATCCACGCTCAAGACCGGCATAACCTGCATGGTGGTTTCGTCAAAGGTCAGAGCCATGCCGCGGCTGTCGCAGTCACTCGGCCCGCAACTGCCGCCCAGATCGGTAATCCGCGTGTTGCCATTGTCGAACACCGTCATGGAGCCGTCTCCGTTGAGGGAGATTTCCACCTCATGCTGGTGCGAAAACCACGGCCAGGGGTCGTTATTGATGTTGTTGAAAGTGAAGTCGCCATCCAGGCCCATCCGCCACAGAATGTCGCCCGTGCCCGTGCCGTCCTTGTAATCGATGCGCATCACCCAGTCCTGATGCCGTGACGACCAGATGATATCGCCTTGGGAGTCGCCATCCTGGGGCGCGGGCCAGTAATAGAGGCTGTTGGAGTGCAGCCAATCGTGCGCCAACGGCGCAATGCCGGCGCCCAGCAGGAACATGGGCGCACAACCGTCCCCATTTGCGCTACAGGTTTCCCCCAACACCGCCGGCCGGTTGATATCCAATTGCGTGCCGCCCCCATCGTGCTCAAAGGCGTCAAAATACCAGACCACCTGCCAGTTCTGATTCAGCACGACGATCATGTCTCCGATAATATCCACGGGGAGGCCGCTGGTGTCCCCCTGCGTCCCGGCCGGAAAGATCTTTTCAATGTTCGCAAAAGCTGCGCTATAACCGTTCGGCAAGGTCTGGATTATGTCGTGGTGAAAAATTCCCAAACACGCCGCCCCCACCGGCGCCGGGTGCGGAACCGCAGTGCACGGTTGCGCATCCGTGGCGCCCATCGCCAGCAGTTCCTGCTCGATGACGCCAATATTGGTTTCCTTGATGAGGTTGCCGGCCAAGTCCACTTGATGCAGCAACTGATCGAACGTTGTAAGCGGATTCCACGCCTGACCAAAGGCATCCAACAGGAAGGTGCCATTCGGCAGAGGCCAGGTCATAAGGTCGGTGCTCGGCGCAGGCGGATTGTAATACCAGAGAATTTTGCCGCTAAGGTCCGTCGCCACCTTTGGGTAGTGCACCCCTGTGCTATCCGAATAGTCGTTAAGGATCACCCGATCGTTCATGTCCACGTCTGCGCCGGGCGGCACGAGCGTGGTGTAGCTGGGAAAGGGAATCGCGGCGGGAAGCGCCCCCGTCGTGAAACCGACAGTCGGACCATTCACTACATTACTTCCAGTCTGCGTTTGGGCGAACATGGCGTAGGCCGTGCTGGGGTACATGCCGGCCACTTCAAAAGTCATGCTCGCGGGCGGGTGGCAGGGCATCCACGACGTTGCCGTGCTCTTCGTACTGGTACTGGCCTGAAAGCTCACCCGCATATGGCTGGCCTGCGGGCAGGAAGGCGCACTAAACAGCGCCACCAGCGGATTGGCCGTTTGCACGACCACGGGAGTACTGCCGGTCGCCAGGGGATTCACACTGAAGTTCACCGTGCTGCTTGCGGTTTCACCCGACGTAAAGTCCTTGGCCATTACGTTTATTTGATAGACGCCTTCGATCCCCGTCGGAGTCCACACGAACGGCTGCGCAGTCCAAGTGCCGGAGCTGAGCGTACCTACGTTGAAATCTTTCACCATGTCTTCGCGCCCGCCCGGCGCTTGTACATTGAACTGGAAAGTCAACGGACCGGTATTGCTGTCGGTTGCCGTGACCGTCCAAGTGATGGTCTGGCCGATCGTCTGGGGCGATGCGGGCGACGGATTCACGGATTCAATCACGACGCTGGCCTGAACCGGCATCCATAGCGCGAACAGCATTGCAACACTTGCCAGTAAACAGTTCTTAGATAGAATTTCCATTTTTGCACCGCCTGTGTCAATATACACCCGACTTGCCTCTCTTACAACCGTTGAGAGGAGGTTAATTCGGCCATTGGTGTTTCAGTACCTACAGTACGCTCAATGCGGCCGTAGACAGATTGGCGCAACAGGTCCGTCCGTGGGATCTGTTGCAAAGAGATGCTGGCGGTTCTGTCAGGGTGAAACGGCGAAACCGAATCGGCCAACGCTGTTCCGTGGACCACACTTCGAGGACATCATCATCAACGTACTGAAAAACATCATTGAGCAGGACCACCGCTTCATCAAGAAGCGCATTACGGCGAGCCTTGGGTTCCGGTCGGCGGAAGGCGCCTGGCGTACTCGAGCGACTCATCGCCACGCTGGCCGGACCCGGTGTGTACTGTTCGCGATCAGTCACGTTCTTCTCCTTGTCTTCCTTTTCGTTGGTGTTGATTGATGCATGCGGTCGAGGTGGCTGACACCGACGTTCAAGCCGCGGGCCGTCGGCACCCCCGGGCTGCCATCCGGCTGAACCGCCGCCCTTACCAACGTGCCAATTGGATGAGCTGAATGAGGTTGCCGCAGGTGTCGTTCAGCTTCGCAATGGTCGAGCCGGTCACGCCGGTGGGTGGCATCGTGAACTCGGCGCCGCGAGCCTTGATCCGCTCGTAGTCGCCCTTGACGTCGCCGGTGAAGAACATAATCGCGGCTGACCCTGTTGAAGGATCGCCTGCTGATACGCTTTGGCCGTGGGGTTGTCGTTCAGCGCTAGTTGCAGCTCAGTGCCGTCCGGCTCCTCAAGCGAGGCCACGGTCAGCCAGCGAAATGGGTGACTACCGCACGCTCAAGAGCGTACCGCCGGGCGTCGCCACTTGCACCGTTCCGCTGGCCGCTCCCTTGGGCACCGTGGTGGTGATCAAGGAAGCTGAAACCGCCTTGAACGCCGCGGCCGTGCCGTTGAAGGGGACTCCAGGCGCACCAGTCAGGGCCGTCCTAGAATCTTGACCGCAGCTCCCGCCGCTGCCGACGCCGGCCGCATCTTCACAGGCGGCGCAAGCCCCACGGACAGTTTGAAGACTGTGCCCATGCCGGCGGTCCCGCCTTGGTAGGTCGTCCCGTACAGATTTCCGTCGGTCGCTTGAAACAGCCCCGCGAAAGGGTATTGCCCGTCCGCGCACGCGGCTTGCGCGCAGAAGCTACAAAGCGTCGTTAGCGTGCCCCCCGGGTGATCCGGAAGACCGTGCCGCCTTGGTTAGCCCCGCCGAAATGCGTCGTCCCGTGAAAGTTCTCATCGGTGGCCTCGATCAGTGGCGACTCGGGATTGGCGCCGTCCAGGCACCCGCTCACAGCACAGAAGGTATAAAACGCCGTTATGTTGCCGTTCGTAGCGATCTTGAAGATCGTGCCATAGTTGCCGTTAGCCCCGCGTTGATTGGTCGTCCCGTATAAGTTCCCGTCGCTCCCCTGCACCAGTCCCGCTCGGGGCCAAGACCCGTACGGGTTGCTGCTGCTGTTGTCGAAGCTGTACAGTGTGGTCAGCGCGCCGCCCAGCGTGAGCTTGAAGACCGTGCCGTTGTCCCCAGGCCTGAGGGCCAGCCCGCTCTCGTCCCGCCCGTAAAGGTGGTCCCGTAAAGGTTCCCGTCGCTAGCCTGGATGACCCCGGCCATCGGGGCGGAGCAGCATTTTCCAATTGAATTGAAAGATGAGCATGAAATCGGTTCCGCTCGACCGGAGCGAGAGCGGCATAAAGAATGAGGAGGCCGCGGAGGGGCCGACTTCCTTTCTCTTGGTTTTTCGGGCTGCTGGTCTGATGGAGGGCGAAAGTAATTTCCGGACCGATGGTGAAACTACTCTACCGTAAAACTGGCCTTGGTGGTGACCGTGCCGCCGGGCGTCGTGATGGTGATCGGCCCGCTTGTGGCTCCCGCCGGAACCGTTGCCCAAACGTAATTCGGTCCGCTGTTGGTTACCTCTGTGGCCGCCACCCCGTTGAACTCCACCGATGCTCCCAGCAGGTTGTTGCCCCAGATGCGTATCGGCGTGCCCACCGCCGCCGAATTCGGATAGAAACGCTGCGCCGCGGGCGCGGGCTTAGGCAGACCTAGTTCCAGAACAAACACCGCGCCGCCGTTATCCGGACCGCCGGAAAGGGCCGTTCCGTAGATGTTGCCGTCGCTGCCCTGGACCAAGGAGCATTGGCACGCACCGTCGGCGGTGATGTTGCTCATGGGGTAAAGCAGGGTGTACTCGCCCAATTTGGTGATACGGAACAGCAGGCTGTAGCCGCCACTGGCGATGTGACCGTACGTCGCACCGTAGAGGTTGCCGTCGCTGCCTTCGATCAGCGCGGTCGGGGGGGAGTTCGGGCTTTTCGGAAAGCTGTAGAGCAAGGTGTACTGGCCGGCCAGAGTGAGCTTGTAAATTGCCCCATAGCCGTTAGCGCCGCCGTTGTAGGTGGCGCCATACAGATTGCCGTCGCTGGCTTGGATTAGAGGCGGAACAGAGGGCGGGTTGAGGGTTCCGCTCGGAAAGTTGAGCAGCGTTGTGAGAGTGCCGGAGGGAGTCAGGCGGTATAGGTAGCCGGCGTTGGTTGCCGAGATGCCGTAGTAGTTGCCATCGCTCGCGTAGAGGGCGGTCAGCGCGCGCTCATCGGAGGGGAACTGGTAGATTGGTGTTACGTTTCCTTCCAGGTCGACGGTTTGAAGGTACCAAGTGCCTCCGGTGGTGCCCGCCAGGCTGAGGAAGGTCCCGTCCGGCAGGTTCTGCTGCAGGGAGGGGACCAAGGTCTGAGATGAGTACACTTGCTTACTCCCGGCCTCCGGACTGACGGAAAATACGTTCCCGGGGTTCCCGCCGGGTTCCACCGAGGAATAAAAACGGCCGTTGGCTCCGCTGGCCAACGCCGACTGGATGTTGTCTCCACTCGGAAAGGTCGCCAGAACGGATTGTGTACCCTGGGGGGTGATTGACAAGATTCCGGACGGATTGGTTCCCGCATTGAAGTAGAAAACTCTCGGCGAGCCCTCGATGATAGCACCGACCTCGCCGAACCGACTCTCGTAGGTGATGACATGAAAAGTCGCCTGACCGGCCGCGCAAGCCATGGTGGCCGCGATCGCGCACAACGCAAGTGATACGCCTTTACGGAAATAATGGTTAATCATATTGGTTTACCTCAATGGAGTACTCTAAACTGGGGGGCGGCCGGCACCTCGGCCGACGCGCCCCCATCGCCGTTAATTAACCGTGCCCTTGTACACCAGAACACCGAGGCACGCGCCTGTATCTGGGGCGGGAGGAGGGTTCGGAGGGTCGTGCAACTGGAATTCGCTTGCGACTTGGTAATGTAGTATGTGGGGACGAAGAGGCTCCCATTTACAACCGTCGGCATCGCAAACCTCGAGAGATAGAAGCCCGAGAGGCTGTAGGTCGACCAGACGAAGTGTAAGTTCGTGGCGTTGTAGGCATCGACAAAGCCGAGACCCGGGTGGCCTTCTGTTGAGCTCGTGCCCGCGTACAACCCCCAAACAACCCCCGTGTTAGCGGTGGTCTGGTTCGAGGTTACTACCAACTCTCCGCCTGGGTATCCGATAGGCGGGGGCGACCCTGCAGGAACAGTGTTTCGCTGCGGGTTGAGGAAATAGCCGTTGTAGCTGTAGGAGAGTCCGGGCTCGGCGATCGGCGGGCTGAAGGCCGGGCTAACCGTCACTTCCGTGTTGCTATTGACCAACGTGACGATCGGGCAGGCTGGCGGTGTACAGCCATTGGAAATGAGCCAATCCCCCGGTACTACCTGCCCGCTGAAGCCCGAGCCCGTGACGGCCGTGCCCGCGCCGTTCGTATAGATTAAGCCGGACGCCGGAACCGCGGTCAGGCTCCCGTTGAACTGAAGCGCCTTCAAGTCCTCCGCATAGGGCCAGAGGTAGAGGGTGTTGTTGTAAAACGCGAGGCTGGTTGTTCGATGGCAGGTATGGGCTTCGCCGGTGCACACGGTATCCACGGCCTCGAAGGGGAACTTGTTCCCGGGATCGCCGGCGTCGAAGCCCTGCATGTCGTCTTCAACCAGTAGATATCCATAGCCGCCCTTGTCCACAGTCACTATATATGTGGTCGTGCCGTAGTTGAACAGAGTAATTCCCGACGTACCCATGTCCCAGTCGTACTCATTGTAAAGCTCAACGGTGTGGTTACAGGTGCCATCACCCGGGGTATCGTATTGACAAGAGGTCGCCGCGAGCGAAGGCTGAATCACTGGCGAGCAAGGGTTGGTGGTGCTGGTTTGAGAACAATCCCCCGGGCCCCCGTAGGGAGTGAAATAGTCGTGGGGGTTGACCTGCAGGCCATTTGTCTCCGGGAGGAGGTGGAAATCCAGGAGACTGTCTCCGTAATTGTCGTGCTCGCCGGTGGGGACGCTATTCTGGAACCCGCCATTGCCGGTGCCCACATACATATGCGTGACGTTGCTCGAATCTGTCACCGAGGCCGGCCCTTTGCCCGACATCCATATGCCGCCGCCCATGCCGCCCCAATTTGGGGCATTTTGGTATCCGTTTGGCTGAAGGCAGTCGCAAGCGGGCGTCCCACCGTTGCCCGTTGCGCCCGTGGAGCAGGCTGTGGTCCCGCCCCCGGTCCCGCAACTGGTGGGAGTGTCTACAAAGTTCAGCGGGGTAGCGACGAGCGCGCCACCACTGTTGACGGTGCAGCCCAGAAGCCAGCCATGGTACGGGTTGCTGCCGACGTTTTCGACGCCTGCGACGCCGAAGGCCACCAGGATCAGCGGATTCGGCGTGGCGTTTGGATTCTTAACCTCGAGCAGCGCCGGGCGCTGCAACTGATTCGACACGTTCATCGATATACCCCCGGAGGTTGGGCTGAGCTGGACGGTGGAGATATCCTGCCCGGCGACGTCCGTTCCGGTCACGCCCGTCAGGTCGATTTCGTGAAGCCACCACTCCGGCTGCGGATTCGACCCAGAGGTCTGGCAGAGGCTGGTCACGAACATAGTATAGGTGTAAGGCGTGGGCGGGCCGTTGTCGATCACCGGCGTGGAAACGATGCCGGCGAACGGCAGACCGGGGCCGATGTACTGCGTACTTGAGCTGGTGATGGTACCGACGACGTTGCCGCTCGCCCCACAGTCGTCGGCCCAGAGCCATCTGGTGCCCTGCGCGCCGCTTGTTCCCGTCCTGCTCCAGAGCAGGTTTCCATTATCGGCGTTGTAAGCGAAGATGCTGCCTTCAGCCGTCGCTATTACCACCATGTTGCAGGGGGCGCACGGGCCGTGTACCGGGTTTTGAACCGTGATGCCAGGCAAGTAGAGCGGCTGCGCGTAGATCGGGTTGTAACCTGCGTTGGCGCCCGATGGCGCCGGATCGACCGGGAGCGGGGAAAACGAGGCCTCCGCCAGAGTTACGTTGCCACCGCTGCCAATTGACGCGGGATACAGGCAGGTTTCGTTGCCGTTCCACGCGTCCCCTAAGTTGTCGTACTGTCCGGTCAGGACGCTCGGGATGGTGGCGCCGACGGGCGACGGGCAGACCGGGGTTTGCGCGGTTAGATGCGGCTCAACAGTCGCCATGGCGCAAAAGGCCATAAGCGCAATTCCAATGAGGCGTCCACGCGACGGTGTGGGCCGGTGCGATTGAAAATTCTGCATTCGGAAATCCTCCCATCGGCAAATTACTGGGTCGCGCCAAGCTATAGGCCTAGGCGGACTGCGGAATTCGCGGAAGAGCGTAGTTAGGTGTCCTTGATGGACATCCTGCGTCCGCCTGAGAAGGAATCTCCGCTTATCTAACTATATGGTCGGCACTAACGGGAAGTCAAGAGAAGTCCAGGCTGGGTTGTGCTAAATCGACCCTAGGCCGGCTAGCGCCCCCCTTATTGCGTGAGAGCTCCGGCTAGTGGCGTTTCCAACAGTGGCTGTCCGCATGCTTAATGGATGACTAAAGTTGGTACCGGGGTGATCGCTTCAGGTAATCGCTCCCAACGGGGAAAAGCATGCGTTTATTATTTGTTCCGATTCTGACTTGGCTGGTTTCATATACGGCGTTCGGGCAGGTTCACACGGTCTCCGTACCTGCCCCCAGGTCGATCAATGCTGGAGGCGTGGTCAATGCCGCCAGTTATACGGCGCCGGTAGCGCCCGGCAGCATCGCTTCAGCTTTCGGCACCTATGCGGTGACGGGCTCCATGGCAGCCGAGGCTCTGCCCCTTCCCACTTCCCTCTCGGGCCTGTCGCTCCTATTTGGCGGCAGCACGAATGCGCCCCTGTTTTTCGTTGACGGAACACAGGTGAACTTTCAGGTGCCGTGGGAATTGGCGGGCCAAACATCCGCCACATTCGCCGCCAGCATAAACGGCGCGAGCACCACCGCACAAACCGTCCGTCTGGCGGCCTATGCCCCCGGCATCTTCACCCTGAACACCGCCGGCAGCGGCCCAGGCGCGATCCTCGACTCGAATTACCAGTTGCTGGATTCCGCCAATGCGGCGATCCCCGGCAGCACGTACATCCTCATATATTGCACCGGTCTCGGCCCTGTATCTAACACGCCCGCCAGCGGAGCGCCCACGCCCGCACAACCCTTGGCGGAGACTACGACGACTCCCATTGTGACGATCGGCGGAGTAAAGGCGACCGTGCAGTTCTCCGGCCTCGCGCCCGGGTACGTGGGCTTGTATCAGGTGAATGCGCTGGTGCCGGCCAGCACCGCGGCGGGGACGGCGGTAACCGTCACGCTGTCCATCGGCGGCGCGACGTCCAACACCGTGACCATTCCCGTTAGCACTTCGAGTTCGGCCCCCTTTAACATAGTGCAGACGAAGTCGAATAATTTTACCGTGGGACCCGCCACTCTATCGGGCTTTCCTACGATCGCGGCCACCAGTACAACCGGCGGGACGGAAGTACTGAATAGCGTGGGCTATCAGGACGGCGCTTATGTGGCGGGCAAGGCTGTCTATTTCCCATGGCAGATCCTCAACGGCGGCGCCACCTGGGTTGACACGATCGCGGATGCGATTCCGCAATCGGTGATTGTAACCTACAATGCCGCGGACCAAGTTTCGGGCTTCAACGACGCTGCCAACTGGTCGTTTTTCGATCTGACTGAACTCAGTTGGGCAGGTAAAGGAACCGCGCCCAATTCGCCGGCGGGTTATCAAGGCGGAGCGATCCAGGGAACTATAACTTACCCCACGCCGAATTCGGCCCACCCGGTATTTTTCTCCTACGACGCCTCCCAGCCGGTGACTTCCACCAGCGCCTATGAGACTTTTGTTCCTCCCCCCGCGGGAGGCGCCCTGGGAAATCGGTATGGCTGGTGTACGGCGGTCTCCGACGGCCGGTTTGTCTATTACGCGCCATTGGGGAACAAGACCAACGGCCTTAGCGGCAACATCTTCCGCTACGACACCACTTTGCCTTTCAGCGACATCGGCTCCTGGGCTGCTTTCGACATGGGGGCCAGCGTCAGCAGCAGCGCGGAGGCATATCAGTCCGCCGCGTATGACGGATATCGGTATATCTATTTCATCCCGTTCATCAAGCCCGTGATAGCCCGTTACGACACCTGGGGCGGCGGCACGGCGGCCGACCCGGCGGCGTTTACCAATCCGGCTTCTTACACCATTCTCGATCCCACAACGCTGAGCACGGCCGGCAAGCCCACGATTACAGGACAGGGCAGCCCCGCCAATCTGGCGGGCTTCACCGGCGCGGCCGTGGACTGGGATTCGGCGCATCAGAACGAGTATCTCTATTTTGTGCCTTGGGCCACCTACCCCGGTAATCCTACCGGCGGCGTGGGGACGGGGGCGCAGAATCCGGTACTACAGAGCACCACCGCCAGGGTTCGCGTGGGCACCATGACCGGCTCGACCTGGACTGCCGTGGATATTACCTCCACGTCGACGGACGCGGCAACATCGCCCGAGTGGGAGATTTACGACTTGCAAAATTTGACTACGAACTCCGCCTGGCCCGCCAGTTGGCCCACGATTTATGGGGCCGCCGCAGGAGCTTTCCAGGGACAAAAAGAGCTGGCCGCCTTCCAATTAGCTTTCGTCGATAATACGGTGGCGCCCGTGGTTGGATTCGTGGCAGACAAATCTCAATACTTCGTGCTGCATGATTTGGATCACGCGCTTTACGATCCTTCCGGCTGGTATGTTTCGCCGGTGCCGGCGAGCTATAAGTCCGGGACTATGGGGGGCGGGTACGATACGGTCAACCATATCCTGTATGCCTCTTCGCCCGAGGGCAACCAAACCGCGATTCAGTTCGAACTTCCTTAGGTAAACGGAAGTTATTGGATTACCGGGCTTCCGCGTGCAGTAACGCGGGAGCCCACCACTGGGTAGTGTCCGCGTGGCTACCGCACGCTTAAGAGCGTCCCGCCGGGCGTCACCACTTGCACCGTTCCGCTGGCCGTTCCCGTGGGCACTGTGGTAGTGATCAAGGAAGCTGAAACCACCTTGAACGCCGCAGCCGTGCCGTTGAAGCGGACTCCAGGCGCACCAGTCAGGGCCGTCCTAGAATCTTGACCGCAGCTCCCGCCGCTGCCGATGCGGGCCGCATCTTCACAGGCGGCGCAAGCCCCACGGACAGTTTGAAGACTGTGCCCATGCCGGCGGTCCCGCCTTGGTAGGTCGTCCCGTACAGATTTCCGTCGGTCGCTTGGAACAGCCCTGCGTAAGGGGATTGCCCGTCCGCGCACCCGGCTTGGGCGCAGAAGCTATACAGCGTCGTTAGCGTGCCCCCCGGAGTGATCCGGAAGATCGTGCCGCCTTGGTTAGCCCCGCCGAAATGCGTCGTCCCGTAGTAGTTCCCATCGGTAGCCTGGATCACTGGCCCCTCGGGATTGGCGCCATCCGGGCACCCGCTCACGGCACAGAAGCTATAGAACGCCGTTATGCTCCCGCTCGTGGTGATCTTGAAGATCGCGCCATAGTTCCCGTTAGCCCCGCGTTGATTGGTGGTTCCGTATAAGTTCCCGTCGCTCCCCTGCACCAGCGCCGCTCGGGGCCAGGACCCGTACGGGTAGCTGCTGCTGTTGTCGAAGCTGTACAGGGTGGTCAGCGTGCCGCCCGGCGTGAGCTTGAAGACCGTACCGTTGTCCCCCAGGCCTGCGGGCCAGCCCCCTTTCGTCCCGCCCGTAAAGGTGGTCCCATAAAAGTTCCCGTCGCTAGCCTGGACGACCCCGGCCAACGGGGCGGAGCCGTCCGTGCAAGTGCCGAACCCGTGGCAGAACTGGTACAACGTAGTCAGGACGCCGCTGGACGTGATCTTGAAGACGGTGCCTTCCGGCGATTCGCCGTTGGCGTGCCCGCCTATGAATGTTGTACCGTAAAACGCTCCATTGGTGGACTGGAAGAGCCCCGCGTAAGGGTACCCGCCATCCGCGCATCTGCTTTGGGAGCAGAAGTTGTACACCGTCGTCAGCCCGCCAGCCGGCGTTATGCTGAAGACCGTCCCATAACCGTTGGCCCCGCCCCCCTGGGTCGTCCCAAAGAAGTTCCCGGTGGTCCCGAGCGTCAGCCCCGCAAAAGGAAACTGGCCATCCGCACACCCGCTCACCGCACAAAAGTCGTATAGCGTGGTCAGGCTGCCGCTGGAGCTGATCTTGAAAACTGTGCCGCCGCCGTAAGTTCCGCCCTTGTAAGTCGTCCCGTACAGATTTCCATCGAGGCCCTGGACCAGCCCCGCGTAAACGTTTTCGCCGTCCGGGCAATTCCCGCCGCTGGCGGTGCAGAAACTGTACAGCGTCGTGAGCACCTGCGCAGGTAAGGCACTCGCCGCGGCCAAACCCAGCGCAAAGATAGCATACACCATCCTGGCCCGCAACCAAATTGCTTGCATCGCAAAACCTCCCGATTTCGCCGGCTTCACCGCATCACCGTGAAGGAAACATTACTGGACAACGTGCCGCCCGGAGTGACCACCTGGACCGATCCGGTGGTGGTCCCGGCCGGCACAGTGGCGCTGATTTCGGAACCCGAAACCACGCTAAACGCAGCCGCTTTTCCATTGAAACTCACGCTGGTCGCGCCGATGAGGTTCGTGCCCAGAATCTGCACGGCCGCTCCCGCGCTACCCGAACCGGGCACCGTCGTCACGAAAGGGGCGAGACCCGTTGAAAGGCTGAAAGCCGTCCCGGCATTGGTAAGATTTCCGCCCTTTGAGACTGTTCCGTAAAAGTTCCCATTGGTGTGCTGGAACAGCCCCGTATTCGTAGGCAACCAGCCGTCGGTGCAGGGGCCGCCGCTGCTGCAGAACGTATGCAACACGGTAAGTGAGCCACTCGGAGTGATCTCGAAGATGACGCCGGTGTCCGGGCCGTCGGCCTCCACGGTAATCCCGTAGAAATTCCCATCGGTGGCTTGGATCAGGTCCCAAGGATCCGCGCCGTCGGCGCAGCCTGGCTGGGAGCAGAAGCTGTAAACGGTGACCAACTGGCCGGCCGGAGACATCTTGAAAAAGGCGCCGCTATTCATGGCTCCGCCCTCCTCGGTCGTCCCATAGAAGTTGCCGTCGGTGCTCAGCACCATAAAGTTGGGGACAGCACCGTCGGCACACCCGCTCTGGGAGCAGAAGTTATACAAAGTTGTCAGGCCCCCCTGCGCAGTAAGGCTGAAAACAGTGCCTTTGCCGTAGGCCCCTCCCGACTGGGTTGTTCCGTAAAGTATCCCGCCGGGCGCCAGGATTAAGCCCCCATTAGGCACCCGACCGTCCGGGCACTTACCGTGGGCGCAGAAGGTATGGAGCACCGTCAGTGCACCAGACGGGGCGAGCCGGAAGACCGTGCCTTCGGAGCCCTCGGCCCCGCCGGCCGAAGCTGTTCCATAGAAGTTCCCCTGGTTATCCGTGATGAGGTAACCCCAGGGATATTCGCCGTCCGGGCATCCGGTCTGGAGGCAGAAAGTGTGCAACGTCGTCAATTGACCGCCGAGAGTCAACTTGAACAGTGTGCCGTAGCCGGTGGTCCCGCCCCACCAGGTGGCCCCATAAAGGTTTCCGTCAATGCCCACGACAAGGGATCCGTATGGATATGCGCCGTCCGCGCATCCCGTCTGGGAGCAGAAATCGTACATCGTGGTGATTTGGCCGTTCAGAGTCATCTTGTAAATGTTGCCGTTCCGATAGAGCCCACCCGCACAGTCGCCTCCGTATAAGTTCCCGTCAGGTCCCTGGATCAAAGCCGGATAGGGATGCCTGCCGTCCAAGCATCCGACCTGGGAGCAGAAGTCATATAGGACCGTGAAAGTCTGCGCCGGCAGGGCAGTCGCTGTTGCTCCGCACAACGCAAGAAGAGCCCAAGCCCGCTTGCCTTGTATCCAAACATCTCGTAGCATACAACCCACCCCTTCAATCTCGTCTGTGCGCGGCTGCCGTTCTTGACTAAGCGACGATAATGCTTTTCAGGCTAACATGAAAACGAACAATCTGTATATTGCCAAGTTACAAGGCGGCGTACTGAGCGTACCGGGACTGGTGAGGCGGCGTGCTTTTTTCGTTCGAAAAACCCTGCCGCAAACATCATGCAGAAGCGGCAGGTTCGCAATTTAGCAGTGAGATTAGGCCACCGGTACTAAAGCCCGGAAGCCGAAACCTCCCCACTACTGTTCCAAACCGGGCGGGCCCCAAATCCTCATTTCAAAACCGAAGGGCGGATCGCTACACCTCCTGCGCCATTTGCGCGTGCCAGGTGCTGTATGGCGGCGTGCCGTTGCCCGTTGTTTCGCAGCGGCTGGGGCATTCCTCCGTGCGGGTGAACTGCAACGTCTACTCGCACGCGATCCACGGACAGGAGGATGAGCCAGTTATGGCGGTGGGAGGAGTATCAGCAGCGGAACAGGCCGGCCAAGCCCGAGAATTGGAAAGGGAACGTCCGTGAATCTCGCTGGAGCGTTGCGCGTGCCAGCACGTGTCAGAAAGTTTCCTGTAAGTTACAGAAACATGGCAGCGCTAACGGGGATCGAAGGCGGATTTAAGCCTTGAGAGGGATCCTGTCCTAACCGTTAGACGATAGCGCCATGGGCGGGCAATTCCGATTCTATCCGCCCGCGAAGCCGCTTGGCAGCCCCCCGAACCGGCGAAGCCGCCACTCCGCAAAGTGATATGTTGAGCACTGATGAAGCCCGTCTTGATTTTTCTCGTATCGCTCCCCATGCTTGCTCAGGTGCGCTTCCTGCCCGCCAAGAAACTGTGGGTGTTGGAGACCGGCCGCACCACTTACATTCTCGGCATTAACGAACAGAACGCCCTCCAGAACGTCTACTGGGGAAAGAAACTGCTGCGTGACGACGATCTCGCGCCCGCGCACACCGCGCCCGAACACGCCTCCTTCGACTCGCGCGAGACCATGACCAATGAGGAATACCCCGGCTGGGGCGGCATCCGCTACAATGAGCCGTGCGTCAAAGTCACGCTGGCCGATGGCACGCGCGACCTGGTGCTGGCCTACGTTTCCCACGAAATCCGCGGCGACACGCTGGAGATCCACACCCAGGACATCCGTTACGCGCTCACCGTCGATCTGCTCTACCGCGTGTATCCGCGCTCGGATATCGTCGAGAAGCGCTCCGTCATCCGCAACCAGACCGGCCAGCCGGTGGTGGTGGAAAGCGCGCAGTCCGGCGTATGGTACGTGCCCGCGGGCGAGGGCTACCGGCTGAGCTATCTGACGGGGCGCTGGGCGGGCGAAACGCACCTTCGCCGCGAGCCGGTGGAGCCGGGCAAGAAGGTGCTCGAAAGCCGCCGCGGCAATACCAGCCATTTTTTGAATCCGTGGTTCGCCCTCGATTATCAGGGCGCCGCGGATGAAGAGCACGGGCGCGTCTGGTTCGGCGCCATCGGCTGGAGCGGCAATTGGAAACTGGTGGTGGAGGAGACGCCCGCGCAGCAGGTGCGGGTCACCGGCGGATTCAACGATTTCGATTTCGGCTATCTGCTGAAGCCCGGCGAAAGCCTGGCAACGCCAGCCTTCTACGGCGGCTTCACCGACCAGGGCTTCGGCGAAAGCTCGCGCATCATGCATGCTTTCGAGCGCGCGGAGATTCTGCCCGACCGCGCGCAGCCGCATCCCCGCCCGGTGCTCTACAATTCCTGGGAAGCCACCACGTTCAACGTCAACGAAGCGGGCCAGAAACAGCTTGCCGACAAGGCCGCCAAGATCGGCGTGGAGCTGTTCGTGATGGACGACGGCTGGTTCGGCCAGCGCAACGACGATCACGCCGGACTGGGCGATTGGACCGTCAACCCCCAAAAGTTCCCCAACGGCTTGAAGGGGCTGATCGATTACGTCAACGGCTTGGGCATGAAGTTCGGCTTGTGGGTGGAGCCGGAGATGGTGAATCCCAATAGCGACCTCTACCGCGCGCATCCCGACTGGGCCATGCACTTTGACGCCCGGCCGCGCTCGGAGGCGCGCAATCAGCTCATCCTGAACATGGCGCGCGACGACGTGCGCGAGCACATTTTCACGGTGCTCGACAAGCTGGTTTCGGAAAATCATATCGAGTTTCTGAAGTGGGACATGAACCGCAATTTCGGCGAGCCAGGCTGGCCGGAAGCGGCCGCCGCCGAGCAGAAGCAGATCTGGGTGAAGTACGTGGACAACGTGTACAACATCATCGACCGCTTGCGCGCCAAGCATCCCGGCCTCGAAATCGAATCGTGTTCGGGAGGGGGCGGGCGCGTGGACTTGGGCATTCTGAAGCGCGTGGACGAGGTCTGGACCTCGGATAATACCGAAGCCTTCGACCGGCTGCGCATCCAGGAAGGCTTCACCAACGCCTACGCGCCCAAGGTGATGATGGCCTGGGTGACGGATGTTCCCAATCTCAACGGCCGCAGCACGCCGCTGAAATACAGGTTTCTGGTGGCGATGCAGGGATCGCTGGGCATAGGGTCGAACCTGAACCACTGGACGGACGCAGACTTCGCGTTGGCGTCGCGCATGGTGGGCATCGATAAGGAGATCCGCGCCACGGTCCAGCAGGGCAATCTCTACCGGCTGTTCTCGCCGCGGGAAGGGGAATTCACCGCCAACCAGTATGTGGCGCAGGATGGCAAGCAGGCCGTGCTGTTCGCGTTTCTGCACGCACAGCAATATCTGCGCCCCATGCCTATCGTGTATCTGCGCGGGTTGGACGAGCGCGCCGTGTATCGGGTCGGGACCATCGACGATAAACTGGCAGGCAAGCTCGAAACCGCCAGCGGGTCGTACCTGATGAACCACGGGATCAAACTCGCGCTGACGGGCGATTTCGACAGCACCCTGTTGACGCTGGATCGCCTGCCGTGACATATACTGTCAAGTGCGGAGGGCGGACATGCGAATACGGAGAGAGATCTTAATCGGTTTTTGCGGCGGCGCGCTGACGTGGCTGGCCGGGTGCGGCGGTTCCGGGCACGCCTCGACCGAGAAATACTGGCTGGTGGCGACCAACATCAAGATTCCCTACTGGCAAAGCGCCAATGCGGGGCTGTTGCACGCCGCCCAACAGATAGGCGTGAAGGCGGAGATGGTGGGACCGGACACGTTCGATCCCAAAGCGGAACACGAATTCTTCCAGCGGGTGCTGGCCGAAAAGATCAAGCCGTCGGGCATCCTGATTTCGGTCGCGGATCCCGCCGTGATGCAGCCGGATATCGACGCGGCCATTGGCCAAGGCATCCCGGTAATCACCGTGGATTCCGACGCGCCGGCGAGCAAGCGGCTCACCTTCATCGGGACCGACAATTACAAAGCGGGTCTGATGGGCGCGCAACTGGCCCTGAAGCAGTTGCAGGGCAAAGGCAACGTGGTGGTTTTCACCATGCCCGAGCAAGCCAATCTGAAAGAGCGGCTACGCGGATACCACGACGGTTTTGAAGGCCACGCGGGAATCAAGATCGTGGAGACGGTGGATTTCAAGGGAGACGCGCGCATCGCCTTCGACCACACCCAGGACCTGATCGACAAGAAGGGCATGGACAAGATCGACGGGTTCATTTGCCTGGAGGCCATCGCTTGCCCGGAGGTGGCCGACGTGCTCGACCGGAACAAGGTCGGCGGCAAGGTAATCGTGGCGATGGACGCCGACGACCCGCGCACGCTGGATTGGATCAGGAAGGACCGCATCGCCGGCACCATCGCGCAAAAGCCCTTCACCATGGGCTTCGTGGGCGTGCTGGCGCTGGGCACGCTGCACCAGTATCCGCCGAATCCGCTGGACAAGCTGTGGGCTCAAGATCCGCAATCGCCAGTGGCGACGTTCATTGGCACCGGCGAGATGCTGGTGGATAAGAGCAACGTGGACGCGCTGGTCAGTGCGGCGCCACAGAAATAGGCGAGCGTCGGCATGAGTGCCCACGCGGCACGCACGAGTGCGTGAGCCACAATCAGACCGATAGGCCGGTGATGGCTATGATTAGTCCCGCTACTCCGGCGATGACGCCGACTATGGGAAACAGCATCTTGCGCGCGATGAAATAGAGCGAACTGAGCACCAGCGCGATTTCCAGCAGACCTTCGCCCAGATCGTAATGCAGCGCGCGCCGCTCGGCGGTTTCCGATTCCTCCGTCTGACGCGTGGCCTTCTCCTTCTGTTCGTTGGCCTGATCGGTGTACTTCTGCTTATCTTTGCCGAATTGCCTGAGAGTGTCTTGAGCGCCCGGATTGTCGGGCCCCAGGACTCCGATCAGCCGCTCACCCAGTTCCACGTTGTGATATTTCATGCGGCTGGCCTGGTAATATTGCCACTGATCGTTGGAGTCGGTCTTTTTGATGATGGCCTCGGTGTGTGTGCGATGCGAAAGGATCGTCACAACCGCCAGGAAAACGGCCAGCAGCGCTGCCATGACTCCTACGCGCTGGCCCATGGGGTCGTGCTCGTGTCCTTCTTCGTGATGGATTTCCAGTTCTGCCATGTTATATTTCCGATTAGCTTAGACCGGCTGGGAAGCCTGTCCCACGGCTTCAGCCAGCAGTTCGCCCTTTTCCAGATGCCGCACCTTGGTAGCGAAGCGCGCGGCGTGCGGATCGTGCGTCACCATCACCACCGTCTTGCCGTATTCTTTATTCAGCTTCGACAGGATGGTGAGCACGTCGTCGGCGGAAGCCGCATCCAGGTTGCCGGTAGGCTCATCGGCCAGGATCAGCGCGGGGTCCGTGACAATCGCGCGCGCGATGGCCACGCGCTGTTCCTGGCCGCCGGAAAGCTGCCGCGGATAGTGGCCCAGCCGGTCGTCCAGGCCCACCAGCTTCAACGCCGTGGCGGCGTGGTCCAGGCGCTCCTGCTTCTTCAGGTGGGTCAGCTTCAGCGGCAATTCCACGTTTTCGAGCGCGGTGAGCACCGGGATCAGGTTGAACTGCTGAAAGATGAAGCCCACGTGTTCGTTGCGCCAGTGTGCGATCTCCCGGTCGCTCAGCTCGCGCAGATTGTGGCCCAACACGCGGATCTCCCCGCCGGTGGCCTTATCCATGGCTGCGATCAGGTGCAGCAGCGTAGACTTGCCCGAACCGGAAGGGCCCATCAGCGCCACGAAATCGCCCTTGTCGATGCTGATATTGATGTTCTTGAGCGCCACGACATGGAACTCGTCGCGGACGAATTCTTTCGTCAGGTTGCGCGTTTCTATAATGGTTTCGCTCATGATTGATTGAAGTGGATCAGACTTTTTGGCGGACGCGGTCGCCGTCTTTCAGCGTGGCAGGCGGATTGACGATCAGGTCTTCGCCACCGATGAGTCCCTGTTCGATGCGCACACCCTGGCTATTGGCGGAGCCCGGCTTGATGGGGCGCGTGACGGCGCGGCCCTCCAGCACGACGAATACTTTGTTATCGCGGATGGCGGAAGCCGGCACCACCACAATCGGCTGCGACTGGGTAGCGGCCGCGTTCTTCTCATCGGAGAGGAACGCCACGCTGGCGTTCATTTCGGGCCGCAGACGATCGTCCGGATGGGCGACCTTCACTTTTACCTGCACGGTGGCCTTCTGGCGGTTGGCCTCGGGAGAGAACTCCCGGATGAAGCCATCGTACTTGCGGTCGGGAAAGGCATCGGTAGTGATGATGCCCTTCTGCGCCATGTGCAGCTTGGCAAAATCGTTCTGACTGATATCCAACTCGACCTCCAGATCGTTGAGGTCGGCCAGCGAGACGACATAGCCTTTGGCGCCGCGGTCGCCGACGAAGCTGGTGGTCACGAATTCACCGATCTCGACGGCGCGCTCCAGGATGGTGCCGGTGACCGGCGAGCGGATGATGGTGTTGGCGAGATTGGTTTCCGCGTAGTCCACTGCGCCGCGGGCCTGTTCCACCTGGCCGCGCATGGCATCGATCTGCTCCTGGCGAGGGCCGATCTTGACCAGGTCGTAGGCCTTCTGCAGCGAATTCACTTTGGCCACGGCGGAATCGAAGCGGGCCTGGGCGTCGTCCAGATTCTGTTGCGACATGACCGCTTGCGATACCAGCTTGCGGGTGCGCTCCAGGCTGACGCGGGCGTTCTCCAGATCGGCCTTCGATGAGTTCAGGTTGGCCATCGCCTGCGCGATTTCTTCGGGCCGCGAACCGTGTTCCAGCTCGGCCAGATGGGCTTGCAGGTTGGCCAGGTTTCCCTTGGCCTGATCGAGCTGCGCGCGGTATTCGTCGTCTTCCAGGCGGACGAGCACCTGGCCTTCCTTCACTTTGTCGGCCTTGTCCACACCGATCCACTTGACCTTGCCGATCACCTTGGCGGCCAATTCGATCTTGTGCGCGGCCACAATGTAGCCGGTGGCATTGAGTATTACGCCTTCCTCGGCGCGTCCCGAGTTGATGGCTTTCACCCGCTGCACCTCGACTTCGGTAGAGGCGTTGAGGCGGCTGTAAGCGAAGCGGCCGGCGCCCAGCAGCAGGAACAGGAGAACGCCGCCGATAATCCAGCGCGTGGCCCACTTGGATGGCTCACCGGAGCGCTTCTTGCCGCGGTCGATTTGGAGAGATTTTAGTTCTGCATCCATAAAGTGGTGAAAAACCCGGCCGCCTGAAAGGCGGCTGCGGGCAGGATTGCCCTCCCTCCATCAAACCTCTCGCAAGGCCACCAGAATTTCCTTGCGCGCCGCACTACTGGCCGGGAACAAACCGCCCGCCGCTCCCAGTACGGACGCGAACACGATTCCGGCGAGCATAATCCCCGGCGTCACGCGGAACGAAAAGGCCAGTTCGCTGAACGTAGTGCTGCCGATACCGGTGGTCACCCCGTTCAAGGGAAACACCAGCAGGCAGCCCAGAATTCCGCCCAGGCCCGCCAGCAGCACCGATTCCAGGAAGAAGCTGACCAGAATGCTGCCGCGCGAGAAGCCCAACACGCGCAAGGTGCCGATCTCTCGGGACCGGCGGGCCACCGCGGCATACATGGTATTCATGGCGGCGAAGCTGCTGCCGATGGCCATGATGATCGATACGAAGATTCCGAGGTATTCGATCGGCGCAGCAGAAACTGTTTGCAGCGCGTAGTATTCCTTTTCGGAAACGGCGTTCATATTCAGGCGCTGGTCGTCGTTGATGCTGTTCAGCAACGCAGCCGCCGCGCCGCTATCGGTGGCGCGCACCAGGGCGGAACTGAGCACGTCAACACGGTCCAGATCGGAACTGACTTGGTTGAGATCGCCGAAAATCTCGCTGTTTTGGGCTGCGCTGCCGGCGTCCATGACGCCGACCACGTCCCAATCGCCGCGTCCGAAGGTGAGGCGCTTGCCCAGCGCCGCGCCGGGGTAGCGCTGGGCGATGGACTTGCCCACCACTACTTCGCGCTTCCCGGTCTCGAACCAGCGGCCCGCGGAGATCTTGAGCGAGGGGCGCATCTCGATGCCGATAGGCGAAAGGCCGCGCAGGGTCACATTGTTGCCTTCAGGCGAATCGACGCTGGGCAGGTTGATGACGGTAACCACTTCAAGCGATGCCATGGGGTCGCCATTCCGCGCGCGGGCGATACCGGCCTTGAACTTCAAATCCTGGAACTGGCCGCGGGTGAAGTTGGAGACTAACTCCGACTCGGAGCCCTTGCGCATCACGATGATTTGCAGCGGATCGCCGCTCGCCGAGAGCGTCGCGTGCAGTCCGGTCAACAGCGCCATCATGGCCAGCAGAACAGCCACGGTGAGCGCGATGCCCAGCGCGGTCATTAGCGTGGTGGTCTTGCGAACCACCAGATTGCGCAGGTTGTAAGTAATGGGAATGGCCATAGGGAAAATTAATCGGTGCTGCGCAGGGCCTCCACGATATTGGTGCGGGAGGCGTTCCAGGCAGGGATGAAAGAACTGACGAGGCCGATGCCCAGTGCCGCCAGGACGCAAGCCGCAGCCACGGCCGGGTCGAACCGCTGGATGGGCGGGAGGAACATGCCTGCGGGGCTGCTCTGGACGCCGCCAACCAGGACCGTCGATAACAGAAATCCAATGGCGCCTCCCGCGATGGAGATGGCGCAGGCTTCGCCCAGGATGATGAACAGGATATTGCCGCCGGTGAAACCCAGCGTTTTGAGCACGCCCACTTCGCGCACACGCTCGCGGACCGACATGGCCATGGTGTTGCCGGATACCAGCAGGATGGTGAACATCACCGCGGCGCAAATGCTAATGAGGAACATTTTCACGTTGCCCAGCATGGAGACGAAGCTGAGCAGGAAGGCCTGTTCGGTCTCGGTGCGGGTTTGCACGGGGGAGTTGTGGAACCCGTCGTCAAGGGTTTTCGCCACGCGGGGGACCACTGCCGCGTTATCGCACAGGATGTCGAAGGTGCCCACCTCGCCCTTGCGGCTCTCGGGCAACCCTTCCCGCACGTAAGCCCAATGGAAGTAGAGCATCTCGCTTTTGCGCGGGCTATCGAAGATGCCGCGCACGTTCAGTTCGAGGTTGCCGGGATAGATGTCGCCGATTATGGTGATGCGATCGCCCAGGTGGAAATTGAACTTGTTGGCAAGGTCGCGGCCGATTGCGGTACCGGTGCGATCGCGGATGAAGGCCTGCTTTTGATCGTCGGGAATTTTCAGTTCGCCAAATATGGTGAAGAGCTTTTCCGGCGGATCGACGCCGAATCGGGCGAAGAAGTTCTTGGGATCGCGGGCGTCCTTATAGACGCCGTTGAACCATTGCGAGGTCATGACTTCCTTTACCCCCGGAATCTGGCGGATGCGGTCCCCGTAGAAAAGCGGGATGGGAAGGGTGAGGGATACGCGGTTGCGGGTGACCAGGCGCAGGGCTTGGTCGGGAGTCGCGTCGCTCAGGTACAAGGCGTGGTAGACGGCAATGAGCACGCCGAGCAGGCACATGGAGACCCCGATGCTGACGATGGTGAGCGTCGTACGGCGGCGGTTGCGCCAGCAGTTCTTGACGATCAACGGGAGGAATCGAAACATACGGTTGTTCCTATTTTAAGCTAATAGGGGCATGCATGACATCTTTATGCGGGAGGCGCTGGCGCTGGCGGGCGAGGCGGAGGCGGCGGGCGAGGTGCCGGTGGGAGCGGTGGTGGTGGCGGCGGGCGAGATCATGGGGCGCGGTCGCAACTCATCCGTCGGGCTGCACGATCCAACGGCGCATGCGGAAATCCTGGCGTTACGCGCGGGCGCGGCGGCCATCGGGAATTACCGGCTGGAGAAGGCTACGGTCTACGCGACTCTGGAACCTTGCGCGATGTGCGCCGGAGCGCTGGTGGCGGCGCGCGTGGAGCGGCTGGTCTTCGGTGCGCGGGATCTGCGGTTCGGCGGCGTCCGCAGCAAGTTCCGGATCGCGGATTCCGAGCTGCTGAACCATCGCGTGGAGATCGTGGAGGGCGTGCTGGCGGTGGAATGCGTGGAGTTGCTGCAGCGATTCTTCGCGCGCAAGCGGCAGGCCAGGAAGCCGGTCACGTAACGAACAGCGCCACGGCCGCCGCACTCATGACCGCCGCGCAGATCCATCCGAGTATCTTCGCTCCCGGCGAATTCGCCCGCCCTCCCATTACTTTTCGATCGCCGGTAAGCAGCACCACCAAAACGACCAGCGGCGGCGCAAGCACACCATTCAGCACAGCGGACCAGAAGAGCATCTTCACCGCGTTCAAACCCGCGAAATCAAGAGCCAGGCCGACCAGCATGGCTCCCGCAATGACCATGTAGAATTGCGGCGCCCGGCGCGGCTTCCTGCTCAGCGAGTCCCCTTTCCAGGACGCGGCTTCCGCGATGGCATAGGCGCAAGATCCAGCCAGGACCGGGACGCCCAACATGCCGGTCCCGATCAGTCCCAAGGTGAATAGCCAATATGCGCCGGGGCCGGCCAACGGACGCAATGCTTCGGAGGCCTGTCTAGCGGTTTCGATGTTGCGCACGCCATGCGCATGCAGCGTCGCCGCGGTGGTGAGAATGATGAAGAACATGACTAGATTGGAAAAGAACATTCCCGTCAATACGTCGTCCCTGGCCACGCTCAATTCCAGATCCGTAGAGCCGCGGCGCAGCGCCACGGTGGTCTTCCCGCGCTTCCGGTCTTCCTCCACTTCCTCGGACGCCTGCCAGAAAAACAGGTACGGAGAAATAGTGGTCCCCAGAATCCCGACCAGCACGGCCATATAGGACCGCGTCCATGCCACATGCGGCAGAAGAGTTCCGTGAAAGACGCCGGCCCAATCCGGTCGCGCCAGGAACGCTGTAATGACGTAGGCAAACAGCACCAGCGTCAGCCACTTGAAGACGCGCTCTATGAGATTGTAAGAAGTCCGGATCAATAGGCCGGCGATCAGCAGGGCAAAGAAAGGCGTCCCGTAATAGGACGGAATTCCAGTAACCATCCGCAGGGCATCGGCCATGCCACCCAGATCCGCGCCGATATTGAATACGTTCGCGACAATCAGCAGCACGCAGGCAGGCCATAGCACCCACCGCGGATATCGCAACCGGATGGCGGCCCCGAGGCCCCTGCCCGTCACCATTCCGAGCCGGGCGCACATCAGTTGCACCGCGGCCATCAATGGGAAAGAGACCAGGGCCGTCCACAGGAAGGAATATCCGAAGACCGCGCCCGCTACCGAGTAAGTTGAGATCCCCGAAGGATCGTCATCCGCCGCTCCCGTGATCAGCCCCGGCCCGAGATTGGCAAAGAACCGCCGCACGAATCCGCGCGCATCCGGCTGGGCAACGGCACTTGTGTACTTTCCCCCCGAGGCACCCACGACATCTCCCCCTTTCACATTCTACGACGGGTGGTTTGGAGCGCGGCTGGCGAGGCGTAACGCGCGAAACCAAAGCACCGGCAACCGCGTCTTCTCTGCTATAGTTTAGCTGGGGAATTGGTATGTCTATGAAATCCCGGAACAGAATCCCGGCTCTGCCAGCAGCCTTGGCAGGGCTTTTCGTGCTGGCCGCCATGTCCCTCGCCCAGGACCAGACCGGCCCAACCAAGGACGTGGACCAAACCGTGGCCAAGCCTCGCAAGTCCACGGACGATTCCGAAGCAGCCCCCATTCCGTCGAAGCTCAGCAAGAAAGCCCAGCCGGACATCCCGGAGAACCTGCCGAGTTTTAAGAGCGACGTGAACGTGGTGAGCGTGGACGTGGCCGTCCTCGATAAGAATGGCCACTTCATCCCCAATATTCCACGCGCCAGCTTCCGCGTTCTGGAAGACAACGTTCCGCAACAGATCAAATCCTTCGGCAAGAGCACGGCGCCCATGACGGTGTGTCTACTGGTGGAGTTCAGCGCCAAATTCCAGTGGTACGGGTCGCAGACGTGGTATCAGACCCTGACTGCCGCTTATGGTTTCGTGCAGACGCTGAAACCGGACGACTACGTGGCCTTGATCGCTTACGACTTCAAGGAGGAGATCCTTTCGGACTTCACCACCGACAAGCGCAAGACCTATGAAGCCATGCAGCGCCTGCGCATTCCGGGTTTTTCGGAAGCCAACCTGTTCGACGCGCTGGCCGATACCGAAGAACGCATGTCCAAGATCGAGGGGCGCAAGGCCATCGTGCTGCTTTCCTCGGGCGTGGATACGTTCAGCAAGCTGACCTACGATAAGGCGCGCAAGATTATTCAGGATGGCGGCGTTCCGGTCTACGCCATCGGGCTGATGCAGGCGTTGCGCATCATGCAGGAGGGGCGCATGCGAGGGGGCCAGGAGATCGGCTTCCTGCAGGCCGACAACCAGATGAACACTTTTGCCAGAGAGACGGGTGGCCAGGCTTTCTTTCCGCGTTTTTACGGCGAGTTCCCGTCTATCTTCGGCAGCATCCAGGACTCCCTTCGCAATCAGTACTCCATCGGCTATGAACCTGCCAACAAGGCCAAGGACGGCAAATTCCGCAAGATCAAAGTGGAGTTGGTGAACCCCGCCACCAATGAGCCGTTGCGCGTGGTGGATGAGAAGGGCAAGCCCATCAAATACCAAATCGTGGCCAAGAACGGCTACACCGCGCCGCGCGAAGTGGAATAGCGCGGCAGTTTGTCAAGCACTCCATCTCGCCTCTTTACAAGCTGATGCAAAAGTGTTGACAGTTGCGTGAATGGTCTGCTAACCTCGCCTGCGTTAGCATGAGACAAGCCCCCGCCCCACCCCCTGCGAAAATTCCCGAAATCCTGCTGGTCGACGACAACCGCCAGGGTTTGATTGCGCGCAAGTCGCTGCTACAGGAACTGGGTTACAACATCTCCACGGCTACCGGCGGAGACGAGGCTCTGGAACTTTTTTCCCGGCAGAACTTCGACGTGGTTGTAACGGATTTCAAAATGCCGCGCATGGACGGCATCGAGTTGATCAAGCGGATCCGCGGCGGGCACCCGGGCGCGCGGATCATTCTGCTCTCGGGATTTGTGGAGCCGCTGGGTTTGACGGAGCAGTCCACCGGCGCCGATGTGGTGATCGTCAAGAGTTCCGGCGAAGTCGGGCAGTTGACGCGGTCGGTGAAGCGTCTGCTCAGCCAGCCGCCCGCACGCAAGCCGGCGGGTTCGGCGGAAGCGCCGGCGCGCATGAAGACCAGAGCGAAATAGACCCGTCGCGCACGCACTCTTGCGTGCCGTATCCTCTGAAGCGTTGGTCGCTGTTGAAGCTTAGTGGCTACCGGACGCAACTGGTTTAATCGGCACGAGTTGAAAACCGAGGTGGTGGAGCGCCTGAAGAAAGAGCGTTTCCAGGTCTTTGCCGCGCTCTGGTATCACGTCCCCGATTCGTCCCAATGGGTTCTTGTTATCGCAACTCGTGTTGTCTGTCGAGTTGTATCCTCGGCGGCGTATTCCCGCGTGCGGCATTTCGCTCTTCAGCCCGGCAAGCCCCGAGTTAGAGAGGGTCCGCTCGGCCGTCGGCCTGCCAAGGAAGTTCGGCATGGATCCGGCAAACGGGCAAGCTCAGGACGTGTCGCCGTTCGGAGCAGCCTACGTGTATCGCGTGCGATGTCCGCAGCCTATAATTGAAAGAATATGGGCATCGCCATCACGCAAGTGGACGCTTTCACCAGCCAGCCGTTCGCCGGAAATCCGGCGGCGGTGTGCATCCTTTCCAAGGCTCCCGAGGAGCGCTGGATGCGGGATGTGGCGCGCGAGATGAACCTGTCGGAAACATCGTTTCTGGTTCCGCAAGACGGGGGTTACAATCTGCGCTGGCTCACGCCGGCCATTGAAGTGGACCTCTGCGGCCACGCCACGCTGGCGGCCGCGCACGTGCTTTGGGAAGAGGGCCATCTGGCCGCGGGCGCGCAGGCGCGCTTCCACACGCGCAGCGGGCTGCTGCTGGCGGAACGGCACGGCGATTGGATCGAGATGGACTTTCCGGCCAAGGCCGAGGAAGCCGCCGAGCCGCCCGCGGATCTGGCCGCGGCGCTAGGATTGACGCCGGTCTACGTGGGGCGCAACCAGTTCGACTATCTGGTCGAGGTGGAATCCGCGGCGGCGTTGCGCGCCGCGCAACCGGATCACGGCGTGCTGCGGAAGCTGCCTGTACGCGGCGTGATCGTGACGGCGCGGTCCGATTCGCCTGAATTCGATTTCATCTCGCGCTTTTTCGCGCCCGGCTCGGGCATAGACGAGGACCCGGTGACAGGCTCGGCGCACGTCTGCCTGGGACCGTATTGGAGCAAGCGCCTGGGCAAGGCCGAGTTCGTGGCGTATCAGGCGTCGGCGCGCGGCGGTGTGGTGCGGGTGCGTTGCAGCGGCGATCGTGTGTTTCTGAGCGGGCAGGCAGTTACGGTGCTGCGCGGCGAGTTAATAGGGTGACGCCTGGGTCTTGATCAACCAACTTGTAGACCGTGGTTGACGGATTTGCTCCCACTGTGTCGCGCAAGGCATGCCATCTTTCGAGATCCTCGGCACGCTTCAGGGCACCCGAGTATTTCGGACGCAGGGTCTCGTAATCGAGATCCTTTCTCATAGTCGCGCATGTGGCTCCTGCAGGCTCCTGCACAGGTGCTGTACTTTCGCCTCAAACGGTGGTTGGCATCCGTCCAACAAATGTCGAAGGTACAATCGGCCCGGAGATGCTCGTACGAACGGCGAGGCATCCGCCAAGCGTCGAATATGGACGCTGAGCTTGGACTTCATCGTCTGATGAGGAGCCTTGCCGGAAGCGTTGTCGGAGAACAATTGACGCTTGAGCCCCAGATCGACGAGTTCGCGCGCCGACATCGGGCGCCGTTCTGCCTCCACCAGATCTTTTCGCGATTATGAGAAATTCGCTCTTCATTGGCTTGCTTATTTGGGTGAAAGAGTCAGAATAAGTTCTTCCGCGGTGTGACGCGCGGCCCGGCCATTGCCGACTTCAACATCGACGCCGCCGAGCGTGCTGAATCTGCTTTGTACCAATTTCTCGGTTACATTGAAATGCTCGTGCGCGAGCGTCCGGACCGCGTCGCCGGAAAGACCGTTAGAACACTCATGCGCCGGGAAGGTAACGATGCACCTCGCGCCCTTCGCGGCTATTTTGGTGAGCAATTCGGAGAACGCCTTCTCTGCGCCCGTGATGATGCTGTATTGAGAATACGGTCGCAGTTCCGGG
>Ga0302325_10005222_pt1 | contig 29699 bp, 27 predicted proteins | sample Palsa_T0_2_FD_201948 | JGI IMG/M metagenome (GOLD analysis project Ga0302325, IMG submission 201948) | Peat permafrost microbial communities from Stordalen Mire near Abisko, Sweden - Palsa_T0_2 | ecosystem: Environmental > Terrestrial > Soil > Palsa > Peat permafrost | place: Sweden: Abisko...
AGGATGACTATCCTCAATGTTCTAGGACTCTATTTTGCCTGGGGATGCTTCTTCGCCTCTTCAGTCCAAGGTGGGACGATGCCATTTTCACGGGCGTAAGCCACGGCCTGGCCAAGATGTTCATGTGCGTCAGCAACCAGAATGTACACAACGTCGCCAGCGTTTGCCTCGGGACCGAGCTTCGGCACCGGTCTCGCAAAATCCGCGTTGCTCATGGCCTTGATCATCTTCTGCGTGAACTCCCACGATTTGTTTAACTGCTCCACAATAATGGCCTTGTCGGTGGTCGATTTTTCCAGTGTCTTGGCATCAAATCCTGTCGGGAGTGCGACTCCCATCAGGTTAAGGATCCCATAGCGCTCACCGGCGACATGCAGAAAAACCTCCGCGAAAGAGCGTGTATCCGCCGTAGGACGCCATGTAAACTTGTCGGCCGGGAGAACATTGGCAAGGGCGACAAATTTTTTCTCTACATTTTCTAGGTCGAGCAGAGACTGCGCCTTCATGTCATAGCTTGGAGAAGTGTGGTCGGTGGCGGCCGCAGCATTATTCTGCGCCGATCCTCGAATCGTCCCCGCACTAAGGCACACCAGAACGAGCGTTAATCCCAGAAAGAACCGTTTCACGTTAAAATCCTCCTCAGAGAGCACCAGCCTCTAAAGACGAGATACAAAGAAAATAGTGATCCCCGCTAGTCCCTGGTTTGCGTGCACTCATTTCTCTAAGCACGCTGATTATCCCGGTAACAGGCATTGCGATTCGCTCCAGCCTGTAGTCTGCGATTGCTCTCGCTGGACACCTGAGAAGAGTTGGGCCTCTTCGATCGCGACCGACTGGCCTTCGTCGTGGATGTGTGCAGGCGTAGTCGCTCTCTGTCGGACGCCGGTGGCACCTTGTTCGGCGCCTCTCGCGCGCGAAAAACCTTCTCAAATGATGCTGATCGGCTCCGCAAGTCGGGGTTGAGTTCACTCAACTTCGCACACATCTTGGAGACTTGTTGGGTTGACGCTGCGCCTCTAAGCTACGTGCACGCTCGCTTGGCTATGGAGATGAGTAAGGAACCGAACTCTGAGCAGGACGCCAGCAGCGGGTGAAGATGATTCTGCAAGTACCTTCAATGCCCCTGCAAGACAGGTCAGCCCCGAGTCAGACATTTCTCGGCGCGACTTCTCAAACCATTCTCGATGCCCATGAAGTCCGCTCTGGCAGCCTGTCTCAGCGATGGCTTGGAGGCGGCGGTTCAACTCGGTAACTACGCCGTACAAATAGCTTCCGCTTGGAACCACCAAGTCGTCGTTGGAGACTCCCTCTTCTGGCAGCTCCTCATCCTCCTCGGGCAGCACCACACTGGGAGCGCGATTTGGTGTGGGCTGCTTAGGGAGAGCGTCGAACGACAACTGAAAAACGGGGGCGAGTTGATCATTTGGCCGTAGGATTGAGATAGGCTCAACCGTCAGCAAGTCATCCCGAAGCGCAAGACGCACCAGAACGCGCCACCGTACTTCTTCAGGCGGTTTCAGCCCTTCCAAGACGTTGATGGCTACTTTACTCCATTCCCGGAAAGGAAGTGAGAGGGTCAAGACTCGGTCTCGTTCATCATGAACATCCCAACTGAATGTCTGTGTGACGGAATCAAAAAACCGAGAGCCAAAAGCGCTCGGCTCCAACACAACAACCATATCGATCGGATTCGGGTTACAAAGCCCGAGCGGCTGTCTCTGACGCACGTACTGCTGCAGGACTTCCCATGAGCCAAAAAGTCTGCTGTCGAATGCGAGTGCTTGTGGTGCAGTGGGCGCCAACACGAGTGCACTTGTCTTCGTCGAGCCCGAAATCCGTCCGCTGACCGTGCGGCGAGCATTGCGCAGCTTGAGACTGCAGCAAGCTACCTGCCGAGGACTCTGGGAACCATCCCACGGACCTTCGCCATAGAAGCGCTGGCGTGGATCGAACTGTTGGGTACCAGGCCGCGCCTCCGACCAAGAAAGGAACTCGTGAGTCTGATTCGACCAGAACAATACTGTCAGCCCGCTGTAGCCCGACCCCGTTCTCCATGTGTAGGCTCCGACTCCGCTCAATTCGATTTCGGGCACATCCACGTACTGTGCTCGACTTACTCCTACAAATTCTGGCCGTGGAGTTTCCCCTCCTCGCCCAATCGCTTCCATCAAGGCATAGACACGGGCAGCCGAAGTGAAAAGGCGCGACTCGTCGGCCCGTGCCTCTCTCTGCAAAATGGACTTCACTTCATCCGCAATGGTCCTAAGGGCGAGCGATACCCTGGGAAGGTTTGCCCCTTGCGCCGATACCGACAGCGTCAAGAGTCGATCGGCTACGGCCGGCGAGACATGGCTTAGCCCTACAGTGATCGTATCCTCCAGTACCGCGCGCGCCGACGCCAAGATCTCCTTCTGCGTTCGTGGAGTACCAGACAACTCAACGAGCGATTGCTGTACTCCTGGGACGCGAATCTCTAAGCCGAGAGAATTTCTGAGCGCAAGGAGTGCCGCCACAGCAACCCGTCTTCCGTTTGCCCTCGGAAGAATCATTCCGTCCACACCGCCGCCAGGTACGAAACGCGCCTCCACGCTACTGGGCATCAATCGAATGAGAACTGTTTCCCCGTATTCGATGACAGGGGGAAGGCTGTTCCTTTCTAGCAAGGAAGCTCCGGCTCGATAGTCTGCGGCTCCAACCCGCGCCTTCATTCTCTCTGGTGTAATGAAGCCAATTTCTTCACGAATCGAATCCGCAGTTGCCCCAGATTGTTTTTCGAGGGGTGCAAGGAACTGCGTTTGCAGATACAGCCCGGCAGTCAGAATGTGTTGGCAGATTCCAGGCGCGGGACAAGTACAGGTCGCTTTGGCCGGGCCACTTGGAGGGATAGAGACGTGAAAAGGAGGTACGTTCATCTCCAATCCCGCCGCAGTCTCCTCCAAGACTTCAACGGCAACACCCTTCTCCATATCTTTTCGCGCGCGTCGAAGCAGGCCCTTACTGGACAAAGCTTCCCACGCAGGATCGTCGAAGCCGGCGACAAGGGCAGCGAGTTTGCTTACGAGATTGTCTTGGCTAGCCATTCTGCAAAATGTTTGGGCGTAAGAGCGGCAATGTCCATGCCAACAGACGCCAGCATCTCCGCCATACGAACGTCGTAGCTGGGGTTGGCATTTTCGTCCAGCGCTGCCAGCCCTAGCAGTTTTGCGCCAGCCTCGCGAAAGCGATGGCAAGATGCGAGCATCTGGTTAGGCGCTGCCCCCTCACAAAAATCACTCACCAAGACCATGATGGTTCGGTGAGGATCTTCCATAAGCTGCTCGCAATAGCGCATGGCTTGGCCGATGTTTGTGCCGCCGCCAAGCTGAACACTCATGAGAATCTCAACTGGATCATCCACGCGGTCGCTGAGATCCACAACTGAAGTATCAAAGACCACGACTTTCACATCGATTAAAGGGAGCCCGCTGAGAATTCCGGCCATCACCGCACTGTAGATGACGGAACCAGCCATGCTTCCGCTTTGATCCGTGCACAGAATGATGCGCCAAGGCAGGCGACGTTGAATTCGGGAGAAAAAAAGCACTCGGTCAACCGCGATCTGCTTTCGACGCGTATCGAAATTCTTGAGGTTCTTTCGGATGGTTCCCCGCCAATCCAGATTCTGTGCGATCTTCACGTTGCTGTGTCGAAAACGGTTTCTCCGACCTGAAAAAGCTCGGCGCACCTCTGCCACGAGCCGCTGTTTGATCTCGTCAACGACGTTGCGGATGATGCGTCGCGCTTCGTTCAGGACCTCCCCTTTCAGGTGCCCGCGAAAGGTCAGCAGCATCTTGAGAAGATCGAAGTTGGGCTCAAGACGACGGAGAATCTCCGGATCAGTGACTAGCTCCGTCAGGCCGTAACGATCGAGGGCGTGTTTCTCGATCACCGCCACGGTCTCCTTGGGGAAAAGTTCGCGAATTTCGCTGAGCCAACGGGGAACGGTGAGCTGACTGGGGTCGAGAGTACCCTCACGGCCGCCGGGGCGATCCTGGTCGTCGCGAACGCCACGACCCCGATACTCACGTGAGTAGAGGAAGTCCAAGGCGTTCTCAATCCGCTGTTGTTCGACGCTCATGCCCACGTTGATCTGGTCCTTGGCATACTGACCGAGCACCAATCGCCAGCGACCGAGCGTAGCCTCTTGCAGGTTACTCATCCGGCTGTCCTCCAGGCCAATGTCCCAGACCGTCGTTGGCCAGCGTCTGCAGCACGAGAGCAGTGATGCGGCGATTTGCTTCAAGTTGGCCCTCTGTCAGACTGCTCTGAACGAGTTCACCGAGGTCTTTGCGGCAGTGCAAACTGGCAACAAGTGCCGCAACCTTGTCTGTCTCGCGGGGTGTCAGATCGGCGAGCGCCAATCGAAGGCTGGGCAAAGCCGAAATGAACTCCGCCTCATCCCAAGCCCCGATGATCTCGTCCAGCGAGTGGATCAAGTGCAGGTTCTGCCAAGCCGTCTCCCTGCAGGTCTTCAAAAGCCCACGCAGAAAGCCCACGCGCTTTTGAGAATCCGAGATGCCAATCAAATACCCTACGACAAGTTCGTCAAGTTCTGCCTGATCCATGCGCCCAGCACTGTACAAGAGCCCGGCGATGGCGCCGCAAATAGTGCTGTAGGGAGCATGAGATTGATTGGGGGTTTTGAGGACGCGAGCCGCTGCCTCCCAGAACAGTTCCTCATCGAGCAGAGCAGCCGATCCCGCAGCAAGTAACTCGCGAATAGACAAAAAACTGTCCAAGGCAGAGGTAAGCTCATTTTCTGGACACTGCCCCAAGGTGGGCACTAGGTAACAGCCCCGCTGGTAGGCAGCTTTCAAAAGCTCGGGAACTTCCGTAAGGGAGTGCGCTTCGAGTGGTTCCCGTGACTGCCAGAGAAGAAGAAGCTGGTTGGCAGCACCGATAGCCTCGACAAAAGATGGTTCCTCGCTGACGGTCGCTGCAATCAAGCTCAGCAGTTGTGAAATGTGTCGATGTAACCCCATCCTGCAAGCTCGAACCAGCATGGATACAGCCGCTCTTGCGCTGCGACCGTTACCTTCCTCTTCCAGTCGCCCAATCGCTTCCCGCAAGCGGTTGGTCGTGGCTTCCTCAATCGTAGCGCCATACACAGCCGCCTCGACAAGTGCGCCTTCGGTCATGGGGCTCCAGGCGTATTGCCAGTGCTCATGAATTCGTTCTAGCCCGGTACCACGCACAAAATCAGGACCGGCCACGAGAGCTGCGAACGGCACTCCAAGAAAATTAAGGGAGTGTAGGAGTCGACTGGTCCGCCTGTGGTTCTCTTTGCGATAGATCTCCAGTGAAACTCGCTTCTTGAGTGAGTCCTGAATATCCAGTCGCGCTCGCTCCGCTTCCTTACGAAAACTGGCAACTATGGGCGGAACTCCTGCAGTCGCGGGGAGGTCTCCGATATCCTTCCCCGTCAGCACATGTGCAACGATCCCCATGAGGACCGTGCCTTCGGCGTCCATCGCGCCTTTTACAAAACAACTCCGGACTCCGTCGAGGAGGTCTTCGCGCGTTGGGCCGGGATGACCACGCAAAGAGGCGAGGAGCCGGGCTTGCTGCAGCGCGGAGATTTCGTCCGCGGTTGACAACGCAATCTGCATGTCCTTTTTCCGGGTCATTGCGCCGATCTCGACCAGAATGTCGGTAGCTACAGTGGCGTGTGAATTCGAATTTCCGCTGATGAACTCTGCCCACAGGCGGTTGTAGTAGCTGGGAGCCGGCATCCCTGCCGAGTATCCACTGAGAGCGTCCAACTGTTCGAAGCTGTAACGAATGAGTGCCTGTTGGACTTCTTCGGAGGATCGTGCCTCTGCGGCCGCCGGTTTGTGCCTCTTGCCCACCAAGTGCGGCAGCGCGATGGTGTGAAATCCGCCCGTAACCACCAAGATCGGCTGTCCGCCCCTCGGCCGTGTCGCATGCTCTTCCTCGATAGCCGCGGCCATGGCATGCTCGCGCGCGGTCGTGCCATCTGCTTCTAGCGATTCTTCACTGGCATCGTGACGAGCAAAGAAGCAATAGGTCGCGACTTCACGCACGAAGGATTCTGTCGAGCGTGATTGGAAGTCGGCCTCGAAGAGATGGTCCCACATCTCGTTGAAGTCACGACAGCCACTCCGTTGGGCAAGCGCATTCAGATATGCGCTTCGCTGCAAATATCTTTCTTGCATCAAGCTCTCGATGCGGGGCTTAGACATTTGCCGGCCTGCTACGTGCTCGGCGAGAACCTGATCGGCATAATCGAGATCGATAAATCGCATCTTCGCTCCGGTTTCGTTACCGACTCGAAGCGCGACGAGTTCTGGTGAGTATGCGCAGAAGGGATAATACGCAGCAAACCGTGCAGGCCCTAAATCAAGCTGGTTTTCGGCCGGCTTATGGAGTTTTCGTTGAACGTCAATGAAGTGCGTGTAGACCGCAATCGGAGGCTTGGTTCCAGGATCAAGTATGGTTGGAATGAGAGGGGTAAAGCTGGCGGGGCCTTCCACCAGGATCGTCGATGGCTTCAGTTTTCGGATCAGACTTGCAAGATGCCAGGCACATGCGGGACTGTGATGGCGAATGGGAAAGTATACGCACTCTGGAGTTCGCAGCGCACTAAGCGCGCGATCCAGCACGGCAACATCAAAGGGTGTTACATCCGAGGTCGGAACCGTCGCCATCTTCGTGAGCGCTCAGCGATCTAGACTCTTTCTTGCATCCCAGTACGATTGCCACACGCGGCTCTTCTTGGCCCTCGCCTTTACCACAACATCAAAATACTGTCGGAGTTTCTTGGCGTCTTCCGGGTTGTCTTTGAGCACGGTGCCGAGCAGTTGACGGGCAATGTGAGATCCATCCATCTCGCCGTCTCCGAAATAGTGTGCTTCGAGTCCTGCTGAGAATCCCACCGCAACAGCTTCGGCTGTGGACATCACTGTGGATGGGCGCTCAACCACCGTTCCATCTGCGGCAACACCACAGCGGAGGTCTTGAAACGTAGAGACAAGAACTTCCATAACGTCGGAAGGACAAGCAACCGGGACCTGGGCTTCGCGGAGTAAGGTTTCCGTCTGCTCCGTGACGAGCTTGATCTCCAGCTTCCGGTCTCCAATGGGATTCACAGTCTCGAAGTTAAACCGCCGTTTGAGGGCGCTCGACATCTCGTGGACGCCACGATCTCGAACATTCGCGGTTGCGAGAACATTGAATCCTTTTTCCGCGAAGAGAGCAGCATGCGAACCCGAAAGCTCAGGAACGTGGAGAACCTTATCGGACATGATGCTAATCAGGCAGTCCTGAATCTCGGGCTGGCACCGTGTGACTTCCTCGAAACGCACAATCAACCCATGCTTCATCGCGGTGTACATGGGAGACGGAACCAAAGCGGCTGGCTTTGGTCCCTCGGCGAGAAGCATGGCGTAGTTCCACGAGTACTTAATCTGGTCCTCGGTCGTGCCCGCTGTCCCTTGAATCGTGTTAGTCGAGACTCCAGAAATCGCTGCCGCCAGAAGTTCGGAAAGCATGGACTTCGCTGTCCCTGGTTCGCCTACCAAAAGCAAACCGCGGTTGCCCAACAGTGTCACGACACACCGATCGATCAAGGCATCGTCGCCATAGAATTTCCTGCGGACGAGCGTGGAGCATTTAGCCCCGTCCAATTCGTATGTCAGGGCTTTCTCATTGGAGCCAACAATGAACGTCCTCACCGATTTCGGCGAAAGACTCCACCCTTCCGGTTTCTTGCCGCCGTCGGTCGCTTTGAGAGCCGCCAGCTCATCGGCGAAGAGAATCTCGCACGGTGGTCGTAGGGTGTGCACTTCGGCTTTTGTGCCTGCTCTGTCCGTTGTCATCCTTCAGATCTCCGTTTGCTTCTCCCAATCCTGGGCAAATCCAGATCCTTCGACGGCAGCCATGCGGATATCATTCCAGCACTCGGATAGTAAGACTCGCGGCAATTCACCGAGAGTCACTTCCTCCGGAATCGATGACCCGCCGCCCATCTTCTTGTGTGCAAAGTAGAGACGTTGTAGCGCTACCGTGCGATTCTGTTCCGGCAACCCATTTCCCGTAAATTCAATGATGGCCTCGATTCCTAGGCGCGGAAAGGTCTTGTGATAATCGAAAAACCAGCCACCGTCTTGTGCCGCGCCACGAGTGTACCCTAACCGAGTCAACCGGTTTCGCAGGGAAAATGCCTTCAAAATGTGTCCCATGAACTCGGTGATCTCACCCGCCTCCTTCATGTGTTGAGGCAGACTGAAAGTCTGTTTTCCAAACTGCTGGAAGAGGGGATCTACCTTGTAGTCGGAGAAGTGTTGAACCCAAGCAGCTCGGTCTTGGGGAAGAAGCGTCTCCTCGTGTCCAAGGCGAATCGTCGCTCCTGCCTCCAGACTGACCTCCTCGTCCTGGTGATCAGTGAGACTGCCATCGGGCAAGGGCCTGAAAGTGCCGCTAACGGTTTCTCCTTGGCAGACCGCCCAAACTAGCCGTTGGCAATAGCGTCCTACGATTGGGTGTTTGCGGAGATAGGTGTCCCATTCCTCGAAACGCCAGGTCCTTTGCGTGCAGAGAGCTTCGTACAATCTGTCCTTCTGCATCGTGAGGACGGACTTCAGTTCCTTGCGCGCTGCAGACAGCGCCGACTTGGCCTGCTTAACTTTCTCCTGATCGTCGGATTGGTTCCCGTCAGGCAAGGACGAGATCGTCTTCCCACTCTGATTCGCCAACGCAATGGCCATTTCTTCTGAAAGGCGCGCCGTGAATACTCGGCTGCCATAGTCGAGTTCCATAGCTCCATCCTCATCCAAACCGGCAGTCGGAATGGTCCGATCAGCCAGTTCGTCCAGGGTCCAGCCTTTGCGACCGGCCAGTAGTTGGCACAAGCGCATCGCCTCTTCCTGAATACCTTTTGTTCGGAAACGATTGGCAACGGATAACACGACTTGCGTCGTGCTCGGATGATCGACCCATGCCAGCACCTGCAATAAGGCTTTCGACTGCGCTCCACGGTATCCATACCATTGCTTGATGTAACGATGAACAATGGGTGCGGCATCTCCGCCACAGCACGCGCCCGCGAGCGCGAGAATACCTTTCGTGCTAGTTTGCGAGCCTTCCGGCTGGACAAGCAAACGGTTGAAAGCTGCCTGGTAGTACTTTTGCTCGTCGAAATCGGCGTAGTGCTGCGGATACTGTTTCGCAAAGCCGGCCGCCTGCGCTGTCTCTTTCTGTGCCAGAGCCGCTGCCTGCTCTGACGTGTTCTTCGGCTTCGTGTCTTTCGCGATCCAGGCCTCCAAAACCAACTTCCCCAGTTTCTCCCGATCGTCTTTCTGAAAGAGAGAACAGTAGCGCCGGAGCGTGGGATTCGCTTCCGCGTCTTTGAGCTTGAAACCCTGGATCAGAAACCATTGCACGATCTCTGCCCGAACTTGTTTTCCTGAGTCATTCCACCGCACGGGCGGAAGCTGCGCGAACGGGAACCATTCGAGATCGCCCGGCATTCCCTTTTTCAGTCCGTTCTCTGCCTCCTTGTCGAGCTTGCTAAGGTCCAGAAGTTCGTCCAAACCGACGCCCAAAGTTTCCAACGCCCGGATGATCTCGTCCTTGACCGGCTCGCTCTTTTCTTTTGACAGGGCCGTCCGAAGCGCTGGAATCGCCTCTTTGTAGTTCAAGTTCGCAAGCCACTCTGCGGCCGCGAGACGAGCGTCTTGCTGTCTGCTCGCAACCGCAGCGAGAATTTTCTCTTCCTTATTAGGAACTTTGTCCAAGCACTCTTGGGCAAGAGGCCGTTCCGTCTTGCTGGGGCCCAGTGCGATATCCCACAGCAGCGGAACGAACCTCGCTGGCAGCTGTGGAAATAGCTTCAAGATCCCGAACCCATTCTGGCGATGGTCTTTTTCTCGCAGGTAGATGGCCGCGCGTTCTTCAACAACCTGCTTCAGACCAAATACTTCTTCCAGCAAATCCAGCCGCTCCGCGAAGTACGGCCAGATACGATCCGGATCGGTGCGCAAATATGGCGTGCGAGCGTAACTTGACTCGCGCAGCAATTGCTCTCCGATTATGAGCTCGTCTAGTCCAATCGCCCGGAAGACGGCCGCCAGCTCACGCAGATCGATAGGTGTTTTCCGCGCTTTCTGGTAGCTAAGGAACGATTCTCTCCAGTGATACGTGAGCCCCCATTGACGCCAGTGTGCTGTGTTTACATGCTTGGCGCGGCCCGACAGGAGCAAACACCACCGCACCAGATGAATGAGCTCGAACCGGGGGTGCGCAGCAAACCTCTGCAAATTCTGACCCGATGTCCACGCATAGGTAAGGTCAATGAACTGCCACGTCTTGCCTTCCTCCACAACAAAATTCTGCAGCGCATCAAATAGCTTGTCAGCGGTATCAGAACTTACCGACGTTCTGGCTTTCTTCTGCTGCTGCGCCCATTTGTTTCGGGCGAATTCTTCCGATGCTCGGCGCTCAAAGTCGTCAAGAGCGGTATGCAGGTCGACTAGCACCTGCTTCTCCAACGGTGCTCTCACGGGAATATCGGGGATAGGTTGAAGACCGAAGCTTTCTGGAGTCGTTGCCTGTCCTGAACTCTTCGAGGACCGGGAGTCCGAGAGCAGTTCGCGTATCGCGTCGCAGACCTTCGCCGCCTTTTCGACTTCCAGTCGCTGAGTTAAGAATGTTCGTTCGCCATCGCCACCGATTCTCGCCAGCAAGCGCGCGGAGTGATATCGCTCATCGCTGTTTCCGGTGCCCGCGCTATGTTCCAACAGCGGTTGAAACAAGGAAAATTGTCTTTCGACGATAGGGGCCGCCTTTTCACGTACTTCCTTGGAGCCCGATATGGCGAGCGCTGCGATGTCCTCCCGGAACATAGTGACGGGAACGTCCAAGACTGCGAGCGCTGACAACGTGTAAGCCCTGGCGCCGGCTTCCGTTTGATGAAGTCCCTCGACGACAATATCGTGAAACCGAAGGGCCACTTCTGGAAAGCCTCGCAGACAACGAAAGTAGTTGTAGGGTGGTGCCACCCATCGACTAAACTTGTTTTTTCCTTGCTGGTCCTGCACGATCATCGCGCCCTTTACGAGAATTGAGGGGTCTTCTTGTTTTGCGACGATCATTGCTTCCACCAGATCAGCGGAAAAGTACTTGTCATTCTTCGGGCCTGCGTTGGCGAGTTCCGCCAAGAATGCATAGAGCCAACGGTGTGCGGCGCCAAAGCCAGGGATCGGCGAGTACTGCGACGAATACGCAGTCTGGGAAGCGGCCTCATAGGCGAGAGCTAGCCTAAGATACAGTTCTGGGTCTTCGGGAAGAAGCTTCAACAGCTCTGCCAGGCCTTGTGAGAACTGCCGCTCGCCTCCGCGCAAATAGACGATGCCGGGGCGCGATCTGTGGGCTGCCAAGTCGCTCACAGAAACCTGATCCTCCCCTTCAACAACAAATTGCGCTAGACGGCCGGCTATCCCAGGAATGCCTCCCTTCGCATTTTCCAGAGGCGCAAAGTGCACACTCACTGCCTTGGCGAGCACAACCTTTTGTCCGGTTTCGAGCCCTTGCTTGACCTTACCTTTCAACCATTCGAGCATGATTCTCTAGCCGCCTTGATCGTTGACCGACGCCTGTTTTCACTGGCAACATCGATCGCACCAACGGACCCAAGCTGGTGTCAGGTAACTATCCCATACTCCGGGTGGAACTGCACAGGAGGGACTTGATACGTTCGATTGATCCCGGACTTCGAACAGCGCTAGCGTCCCTGTGTGCTGACGATTCGAGCAATGACTGACGGAGAGGGTTATGCGAAGCGCCATCTCCAACAGAGCGACTACTACGACCAGGATCGGACCGTCGAAAGCCGGTGGCACGGACGCGGCGTTGAACTACTGGGTCTGAAAGGAGAGGTTACCTTCGAGGATTTCGAGGCAGTGCGTCAGGGCCTCGACCCACAAACGGGAGAATTCCTCCGGCAACGTCACGGGGCAGATCGCTTTGCCAGCGATGGTGAAGAGCAAAGTAAAGCACGTTCTCTCTATGACACGACGTTTTCGGCGCCGAAGTCCGTCTCTATGATGGCCATTGTCGGCGGTGATGAGAGACTGGTCGCCGCGCACGGAACGGCCGTGCGCGAGGCATTGGAAGAAGCAGAGAAATACTCGGCCACTAGGGTTCGCCTCGCCGGCCTGAACGAAAATCGAGCCACCGGAAACTGGATCGTAGCTTCATACACTCTCGACACGAGTCGCCAGTTAGATCTTCAGCTCCACACTCATGCCGTCGCTGCCAATCTGACCTACGACGGAACTGAAGGACGTTGGAAGGCGCTGCAGGCTTCCGGTCTGTACGAGCGTCGCAGCTGCCTGACCGAGGTCTATCGCAATGTCCTGGCTCGCGAAGTACGCGCCCTTGGATACGAGATCGAAAATTGTCACGATGTTTGTGCAATTCCACAGAGACACAAAACTAGCAAAACGCCATGAGTCTCTGGAAGTCGTGCGTGTTTGGCCTGAATCTCTGGTTGCGCGAAAAGAAACCGGTGAAGAGGTGAACATCTCACCGAAACAAACGCGGGCATTTTCCGTTTATGAGCGTCAGCCCATTGAGGTTGCCCCTGGCGACAGCCTCATGCTCACAGCAAACCGTCGAGGACCGGAACTCCGGGCGACCAACGGAGAGCTGGTCAAAGTGAGTTTCCTAGATGGCGGTGCCATTCGCCTCGACGGAAGAACGCTCCCTACGAACTATCACGAATTCACCCATGGATATGCGGTTACTGCCCATCGAAGCCAGGGCAAAAGGTTAGATACCGTGATCATCTCGGCAAACACCATGAAAAAAGAATTTGTTCTATGTGGCCGCCAGCCGTGGCCGGAGCGAGATCGCTGTGGTCACTGTCGCCGGCGAGCAACTTCGTGAATCCGCGGGTGTATCGACAATGCGGCAGTCCGCGATCGAACTGGCTCGAAAACAGCTATCCGCGCACAATGTGGAAAGAAGCGAGGGTGTTGACCTCGTGACTGGCGTGAACCGGTCAGCTGGGCAGCAGATCGGAGAACAGCATTTTTCCGTTCCGACGCATACGCCGGAGCCGGAAAAGACTCATCATGTCGGCCTCGACCATGACCTCGGGGGTCTTGGCCTTGGGCACTGAAGTCTCTCCTGTGGCCACACCTGCACATTCCCCACATGGCGGAGAAATGGGCCGGAGGGAAGGCTTGTGTCAAGGCCGCGTCTTGTGCGCCGCGCGGAGGGTAATTGTGCACTCAGAATGCGCGAATACCAAATTCGATTTGTCTCTGATTGATCGGTCCAAGCTAGCACCGGACTTCTGCATCGCAACAGTCAGCCGCTCAACTTGCGGTTTGTGGGGCCGTGAAACTGGAATTAAATTGCGCATACCAACGCCGAAGATAACTCTCGGCGAGCTTTCTTAGGTCTTCGGCATTGTTATCGAGCGCTTCCACAAGGTAGCCGATGCTCTCCCACTTGCTAAGACGCGCGATCAGGAAAAGGGCGTCGCGGCGAACATGATCTTCTGTTGCAGCAGCAAAAGCCTTCCAAAGGCGTTCTCCTGTGATGAGATGAAGAACTTCGGTTAGTCCCCTCATGGCTTCGCGCGACACACTAGGGGCGTGATCTTGATGCCAGACAACCAGCCAGTTGGAACTTGGAGATTTATCGAACAGAGTTGCCCGAAAAGGGCGAGCTTCGTAACCAAGAATCTGACGGGCAATCTCTAGGAGCTTTGGATCCGACGCCAGCGCGGCGACGCTCGCATTTCCGAGCATGTGACGGGCACCCGCTCGACTACGATGCAGGGGCATCTTATGCATATCAGCTTTCAGAGTGTCCATTTCGCGATAGCCGAGTACTCCGGCTATGACGGCAAAACCGTCTGCATCGATGCGCTGTTTGGTCCCAGCAGAGAGGGTCGACATTTTCTGAGAAATTGCGCGTCCTCGCGTATTAAGACATGATGGCACAATCTTTAATAGCACAAGGGCTTATCAAAGGAACCCTTCACAACACCATTGGCCACTGAAATCAGTTCGAGGCGTCTTATTGAGGAGGAGTGAGCTGAATTGTGGACAGTATGCCCCTCGATTCCGAACTACTCGGTTTCTTTTGAGACCAAGTGAATCGGAAATTAGCTGCGCGAAATTCGGCACTCCCTGTGTGAGGACGGCAAGGAGTTGTGCCAATGTTCTACCGATGAATGCGGCTTCCTCGTGCAGAATGTTGACGATGAGATCGGGATTCAAGCGATAAAGGTGAACGAGAAACTCATCTCGATGCTGCACTTCGATTCCAAGTGTCGAGCGCGGCGTCGGGAAAGTGCCGCAGGTTGAAAGTGACGATGGCTCGGCCCCGCATTTCACGGCCGCTGCTATTACGTGACGATCCCCCGGATCATTCGTCATTAGTGCAACGAGAGTCTCAAAGCCCTCGACTCCAGCGTCAGCGAAGTGCCGGTTGAGTTCAGCCGACAGGTGGTCAACCTGTTCAGGAGAACGACCAAGCTTTTCGAGTAATGTGCGCCGGAGTTCGTCCAGAATTTCGCTCGACAAACGCGGGAGATACATTCGCCTCTCGGCGCAACGGAGGAGCGTGTCGCGCAAGGAGGCTGGCACGAGCACGCAAGCATCGAGAACAACAGGAAAGTCCGCTGTCATCGGTCGAACTGGGCGCCCTTATTGGGGCAGGGGAAAATCGTCGTACGTTCCGTGGGTAACTTCTTCTTTGGCGATTCTCTCAATGGATCCTTTTCTCTGCTGATCTCGCCGCTTCCTGAATTCAAGAACGTCTTTCAAATATACCCTCCGGTGGGTCCCCGCTCGATGGAAAGGGAGTCTTTCATCATCGAGGAGTCGGACAAAAAACTGGCGTGAAACTCCCAGGAGGTTCGCAGCGCGCTGTGTGGTGAGCTCTTGCATCTGCGGGACGATCGACACTGCTTTACCTTCTTGCATGATTTTCAGAACGCTAAGCAGGAGGCGGTAGACGGAATCCGGAATTTCGTGCCTGTGGTCATCCGGGCCGACCAATGCGGCTCTCTGTCGGATCATCATTTGCGCCAACTCCCTTACTTGTTCCTCTTCCGACTCCGCACGCTGCAGACCATTCACCACATCTCTTCGGGGGAGCTGTGAGGGCGTCTAGAATTTCCTTGACATAGTGTTTTATAGACACTAATATAAGTGTCATAGAGACACTAACAGAGGTGCTCACGATGCTCAGCTTCATGAAAGTACCGCCGACAACCTACGTTCTGCAGTACAAACACGGCAAAATCAGGCGCGAAGGCGCCGGATTATCATTCTTCTACTGGGCCCCCACTTCCACGATCGTGGCGGTCCCGCTGGCTAGCGCCGATGTTCCTTTCGTGTTCCCGGAGACGACCGCAGATTTCCAGTCCGTCACGATCCAGGGACAACTTACTTACCGGGTCACCGACCCGAAGCGCCTGGCATCTCTTCTTGATTTCACGATCGACAAGCGGAACACCTCCTACTTTGAGGACCACTCGCGCGACCGACAGAAATTGCCGGAACGTCTGGTCCATACTCTGCAATCGTTGACTCGTGCGGTTGCACAAAGCCTCTCGCTCAAGGAGATGCTGGTCAGTTCGGAATTGATCGTGGCGGAGGCGCAGGCAAAACTCAAGGAATCGGAAGCAGTCTCCAGCATGGGGTTGGAAATTCTGGCGCTGTCGATCCTGGACATCAAGCCCACGCCAGAAATGGCTAGAGCCCGCGAAGCTGAGGCGCGAGAAGGGTTGCAGGGCCGTGCCGACGAGGCGATCTACGCGCGCCGCAACGCCGCCGTGGAAAACGAACGGATGATCAAGGAGAGCGAACTCAATACTGAAATTGCAGTCGAACAGAAGAAACGCCAAATTCGCGAGACGCAACTGGCGGCCGAGATCGCAGCGGAGCAACAGAAACGGGAAATTCGCGAAACCCAGATGGCGGCGGAAATATCGGTCGAAGAAAAGCGTTTACAACTGGTCACCCGCCGCGTCGAAAACGATCGCAAGGACGCCGATGTCCGCGCTTATGCGCTCACCGAGATACTGAAGCCTCTGCGCGATCTCGACTGGAAGGCGCTGATGATGCTGGGTGGAAGAGGCGCAGATCCCAAGGCCATGATTGCTATGGCATTTCAGGAAATGGCGGAGAATGCGCAGAAGATCGGCGAACTGAACGTTTCGCCCGACCTGCTGAAGTCATTGATCGGAATGACAGGGATCGGCACCGCAGGAAAATAGCCATGTACAAGAAACTGGTAATCGTAACCCGCAAGACAAGGTTGCAGGAACTGGTGGAGCGCTTCAACACGCGGTCCCAAGCCAAGTTCTACATCGAGCACGCGGGCGGGGACTTTGGCGACTATGAGCGTGAGGACGACGCCTACCGCTTCGCGCTGGAGACGCTCCGCCGGTCCCTGGATTTCGAATTGCCGCAGCAATCGGTGGACCGGAGCCTGGTTTCGACGTTTCATTTTCAGAAAGAGGATCTCGTGGTGACACTCGGGCAGGACGGACTGGTCGCGAACACCGCGAAGTATGTGGGGGCCCAGCCGATTGTTGCGGTGAATCCTGAGCCGGACCGGTTTGACGGAATACTCTTACCCTTTCTGCCGAACCAGGCGCGCGCGGCAGTAGAACAGGTGATCGAGGAGCGAGCCAAGATTCGCAACATCACTTTGGCGGAGGTGAGACTTGACGACGGGCAGCAGCTGCTGGCGTTCAACGACTTCTTTCTGGGAGCTCGAAGTCACATTTCCGCGCTGTATCAGATCACATGTGGCCAAGAATCGGAGATTCAGTCTTCGAGCGGCGTGCTGGTCTCGACGGGAGCAGGGTCGACAGGATGGGTTTCGTCGGTGTTCAACATGGCGGCCGGGGTTTCGCGTTTCTGCGGAGGACCTCCATTGATGCCGATGCGCATGCCATGGGAAGACCGGCGACTTCTTTTTGTGGTGCGCGAACCATTCGTCAGCCGCCACTCGCAGGCCGGTATCGTTGCTGGCATCCTTCAGACTGGAGAAGAGCTTACGATCGAATCCCGGATGCCTTCGTACGGTGTAATCTTCGGCGACGGCATGGAAGCGGACTTTCTGCAGTTCAACTCGGGAGCCATCGCTCATGTGCGCGCCGCGGAACAGAGTGCCCGGCTTGTCGTATCCTGAGAATCGCCGATGCGAGTTACCGTTGACATCGTAATCTTCACGATCCAGTCCGGGACCCTCAAAGTCCTGTTGGTGAAGCGTGCCGCGGCTCCATTTCAGGGGCAGTTCGCAATTCCAGGTGGTTTCGTTCACGAAGACGAGGATTTGGATAAGGCGGCATTGCGGGAGTTGCGAGAAGAAACGGGAGTCGCCGATGTGTACCTGGAGCAACTTTATTCCTTCGGAGACGTTGGACGAGATGCGAGGGGACGCGTGATCACAGTGGCGTACTTCGCCCTGATTTCGGCGGACCGTCCGCTAAGGGCGGGCACCGATGCTGCCGAAGCCGAGTGGTGGGCGATGGACCAATTACCAACCCTAGCGTTTGACCATGCCACGATTCTGAACTATGCACTTGAGCGGCTCCGCAACAAGCTGGAATACACGACTGTTGGTTTTCAGTTGCTTCCAGAGAAATTCACGCTCACGGAGTTGCAGGAAGTGTACGAAACAATTCTTGGAAAACAGCTCGACAAACGCAACTTCCGGCGAAAACTGTCTCTGCTAAAGATCCTGAAACCGCTACCGGAGTATCGGAGAGGTGGCCAACGACCGGCGCAGCTCTACCGGTTTGTCGCCGCTCGATTTGAAAAGTTGAAGGACAAGGGAATTCTATTTCCATTCTGACGATCAGGTCTCGACCCAGGTTCGCAACCGCGGATTCTTGGTGGGAATAAGAACTGCGGTGTCGAACCGATCTCGAACAGAACCCGAAAAGGACGAACCACGTCCGAGATTGTTCGAGCCGCGTTCGTTATTGCAACCCAGATCTGCACCGACCTAAACCGAAGGCTTAGGGATGGTGTCTCTTTGGAAAACGAACTGGTTTCTTCTCGAACGGCCCCTACTGCGCCAAATCTGCATCAGTTATGGATAGCCTGCCGTTCCAAAGCTGGCCGCCGAAAAAAGAGTGCACCACCAACGGTTTCATGCTAAATTAACTTTGTGAAGCGCCTGCTTCAATTTCGATCGTCATTACGACTCAGTCCATTCCGACTGAGTTATTAACTCCTGCACAATTTATAGGCTCAGGCCCGTGGCGGAACTGGCATAGTAGCTGCCTCAAGAGCAGCCCTTTTGTGGGTTCAAATTCCACCGGGCCTACCAGAATTCCTTTGTTCTTTGACAATTGAACGGAGAGTGGGCCGGACGGTAAGGCACTTGTCTGCTAAACAAGGGCGCTCGCAAGAGGCTAACGGGTTTCAACTCCCGTACTCTCCGCCATGCGGAAGGTACTGCTGAATGGCCGGCAACTGGTCCTGAAAACCGGGGCATCGTGATAAGCGATGGGCGTTCGATTCGTCTACCTTCCGCCAAGTCTGCACAGGTGCGTGAGCCCGGCCGAAACGGACCGGCTGTAACCCGGTTTCCCCGAGTGGGACGCGGAGGTTCAAATCCTCCCCTGTGCACCAGTGCCAGCGTGCGCGAATTGGAATAGCGGCCTGTCTTAGAAACAGGTCTTTGAGAGTTCGAATCTCTCCGCTGGCACCAGATTCCTTGATCCGCCGAGATTAATTGCAGCGTCGGCTGTGCATAGGGGCCAATGCAAATGAAAATGACACCCGAATTCGATGACGCACCAGACTTCATCAGGCATGTCGAGCAGGTGGTGCACGGAGTTGTTCGACGCCATTTGCCTGAAACTCTCGTCTTGATCAAGATTAACAACTGGTTCGGCTCGAACTGGCTTGGCTTTTCTGGCAAGGCGCTCGGGGCGCTCGGCGTCTGGAATAAGCCCCGCAATGAGCCTGCAGACAATATCAGGATCCCACCTTTCGTGCCCTCGAGAGTTGTATCGCAACGAAGCTTTGCAGCCCCGACCTATGAGGAGGTCTCTAACGGCAAGCCCATTCACACTAAAATGCCGAGCAATCGCGCTCTACTCCGTAAAGCTGCCACGGCTGCACCAGGCACCGCGCTCGTGTGGTACAGCGGGAATTCAAAGACAGCGGGGCGCGGCGCGGTCATGGTCTATGTTCCTGTGAGCGACTCATACTGGCCATGGTACGCGGCATTAAAGAAGCGCGATTCATGGCGCGTAACTGAAACGTGGGACATCAAGCGTGAAGACTTGTCGAAACTAATGGAACAAGGATCGTGAGCGAGCATTCAGGCACCGGCCACAGTCAAGGCCGCGCTTTGCGCGCCGCGTTCGCTCTCGAAGAGCCTTGACACCTGGACTTTGCGCCTCGGCTTATTATTCAGCTATCCGGGGATGTCCGGTTTCTAGTTGTAGGACCCGGGCTCCGCGCCGAATCGAATCGCTCTCTGACGAGGTCTGGGACCTGAGAAAGACATATTCAAACAAGCATTCTCTTACCCGCATGAGAATCATTACTTTTAGCGACCTGCATCTCGAATTTGGCTCGGGCTGGATGTTGCCCCCGGCAGTGAATGGAGATGTCATGATCCTGGCAGGCGATATCGTCACGCTCAGGGATTATGAGCCGCTCGGCAAGATTCTGCGGAAGTGGAAGAAACCCGTCATCTATGTGACTGGAAACCACGAATATTACACGCGGCGGCCAATGAACGAAGAGGACAACAGATTCAAGGCGTGGCTCGAAGACAGACATCCGCATGTGAAATTGTTGCTTGATGAAGAGGTCAGCATCGGCGGAATCAATTTCTTTGGCGGCACGATGTGGACGGATTTCAACGGCGGCGATTTGCGCGCCATGGAGACCGCCCGCTCTCAAATGAATGATTACCGCCTCATCTATAGCTCCGACGAAACGGTTTTCACGCCAGCGGATTCGATTGCACTACATAAAAACTTCGCGGCGAAATTGCTGAACTGGTTTGGGAAGAATCTGAACGGTCCGCGCGTGGTTATCAGCCATAATGCACCGGTCATCAATCCCAACTCCAAATACAAGGGCGGGCCTCTCACCCCGGCGTTCAATTCCCTGGACATGGTGGAGATCATTGAGACCCACCAGCCGGCCCTCTGGGTGTATGGCCATACGCATGAATGCGACGATCAGACGATCGGCCGGACCCGGATCATTTCAAATCAACTGGGATATCCCGGCAACCTTGGCGGTTTTGAATGCAAGGATTTTGATGAAGTGGGCCTGCCAGTCGAGGTAGGCGGTTGAGCCCTGAGCGGGCAAATAAATTACCTTACGAAAGCAAACAACATGCCGTGCATTCTGCCTAGCGGATCTACAGTCGCGGATCTACTGGTTCGCTCTCCAGCGCAAGCACTCCAAATACACACTCGTGAACTCTGCGGAGTGGTTCTTGGTGGACGAACCGCTCTAGCGCCTCGACTCCCAAAGCAAACTCCCGGAGCGCGAGCGACCGCTTTGCGCCCAGACCTCTGCTCTTTAGCCGCAGCAAGTTCTCGGGAAGCGTGTATTCTGGGCCATAGATGATCCGCAAGTATTCTCGTCCACGGACCTTCACGGCAGGTTGTACCAATCCCTTCCGACCCTTAGCCACAAACTCCAGCGGCTTAACAACCATGCCTTCACCGCCACTTGCCGTCAGCTCCTCCCACCATTTGATTCCTTTATCCTGGTCGGCTCTGTCGGTGAGGTCCACGACTTGAAATGGTGTTTCGAGTAGTAGACCAGCATCGGCCTGACAGATTCGCGCAAGCGTCCCCATGTGCCACAGGTGATCTTTCGCGGTGTGAACTGCACCCTCGCTGGAAACCAGGTGGAAGGGGGCCAGTTTCAGGTCGGCGAGAGAATGCACGGTCCAGCAGTATCGCCGGTATGCCTCGACATAGAGATTGGCGGCTTCCTTGCGCTGTTCGTATTGTTCCGCCAGCGCGGCAATTTCCGGATTCTCCGAAACCGCTCTCAACGCTGTGATGGCCGCCGGCAAGGCCGCTCGGGCCGCCGCCCCGGTTGGAGCATATTGCTGGCGCAACAATTCTTGTGCCTTGGCTGACCACGGCATCAATTCGCAGTCCAGGCAGACCCAGTCAGTTTTCAGCTCTTCCCAAATGCCTGCCACTTCTGCAGCCTTGCGGACTTTTTCCAGAAACTCCAACTCCAGAGGCGCGTCATTGAAGAACCGGCGCCCCGTCCGTGTGTAGCAGACTCCGGCCTCGCTTTCCATAATCCCGAACCGTTTGCGCGCAGCTTCGGCCTCACGACAGACAACGACTACCGCTCGCGATCCCATGTGTTTCTGTTGGCAGACCACCTTGTGCACGCCCTCGTGGAGGTAGTAGGCAAACGCTTCTTCAGGATGTTCGAGCAGGCCGTCACGTTTACTGGTCTCACATGGGGACATCGTGGGCGGCAGATAGATGAGCCACTTTGGATTTACTGCAAATCGGCTCATCACCTCCAGAGCCGTGATCGCATTCTCTTCCCGAATCGTGATGTTGCGGTGCAACCGCGTGTTAATGATCCGCTTGCCGATGACATCCTCGATGTCGAGCAGGTCATCCAGTTGCTGTTGTGCAGTCAGCGCTGGCACCAATTCCTCTTGGGACAAGAACGGCTTGGCCGACTCGTAATAGGTTCGGAGAGCAGAAACCGACATCAATTCACGTTCGGGATAACGAAGGGCAGTCAATTTTCCGCCGAACACGCATCCCGTATCTATGTTGATCGTGCGGTTCAGCCATTCCGGTTCAGCAACCGGCGTATGCCCATAAACCACCATCGACTTGCCACGATACTCAGCTGCCCAGTTGTAACGCACTGGGAGTCCGTATTCGTCCGTCTCCCCGGTGGTCTCTCCATAGAGTGCAAAATCGCGCACTTTGCCAGAACCGCGTCCCTGCATCTCCTCTCTCATGCCGGCGTGTGCCACGACGAGCTTCCCTTCGTCGAACACATAGTGGCTGACCAGATCGTCGAGAAACTTGATGACCGTCTGCTTGAATTCAGGAGTCTCCTTATCGAGCTGCTCAATGGAGTCGGCTAATCCGTGCGTCAACTGCACATCGCGTCCCTTCAGTCTCCGCATCAGCTTCATGTCATGATTTCCAGGAACGCAGAACGCCCTGCCGTCTTCGGCCATTTTCATGACCAGGCGCAGCACTTCTGGAATCTTGGGTCCACGGTCAACCAGATCACCAACGAAAACCGCTCTGCGTCCATCTGGCGGAGTGACATTTGGTACTGTCGGTCCTTCGTTGATCTGGTAACCGAGCTGAACGAGCAAAGCGGTCAACTCTTCGTAGCAACCGTGCACGTCCCCGATGATGTCGAACGGCCCATGCTCGTGTTTCAGGTTATTCCAAAGCGGCTGTCGTACGATCGTGACCGAGGCGACCTCCTCTGGACTCGACAGCTCGAAGACATGACGGAAGCCTTCGCGTTCAAGCCCCCGAAGCGAACGTCGCAGTTGCTGGGACTGGTTTCTGATGACGTGAGGGCCGAACTGACGGTCGGGTCGACTCTGATTACGTTCGTGGCAGACCTTCTCTGGCAAGTTCAGAACGATCGCCACCGGCAAAACATGAAACTCGCGAGCGAGCGCCACTAGCGGCTTGCGCGCTTCGGGCTGGACGTTGGTCGCGTCAACTACGGTCAGGCGGCCTGCAGCGAGCCTCTTGCGAGCGACGTAGTGCAAGACATCGAATGCATCATTTGTCGCCTCCTGGGAATTCTCGTCGTCTGACACAAGGCCGCGACAGAAGTCTGAAGAGAGAACCTCTGTGGATTTGAAGTGCTCCCGAGCGAAACTCGACTTGCCGCAGCCGGAAGGACCAATGAGAACCACCAATGAAAGTTCTGGGATCGTAATGTTCATTGACTGATTTTCGCGCCTTTCCACGACTCCCTTGCTTCCACTAGCGAATACTTGTTAGCTCCCCCGCTCATTTCCGGACAAGCTCGCTGAGCCGGATCGTCCTCCCATCCGCATTGAGAACAGTTCTCATGTCCACCTGGTTCCTGAAAGGCATAGGGCAACAGACAGACTGGGCACTGTGTGCCGGGTTCTCTAAGAACACCTACGGTTTTCAACCGCACTCGAACCAGCAGATCATTCAACGCGGCTCGCGCAGTTTGAGACTCAGGGAGCGAGGACTTACTCGCTTCTTCCTCAAGTCTCTCGCGAAGCTGATCGTACTCGCTGGCGTAGAACAAAGTTTCAGTCGCGTCCAGGGTCTGCTGCTCCGCACCCCGCGTCTTCCGCTCAATCAGCTCCGGTATGTAACTCAGCTTGTACTGCTCGTTCAGACTATTCAAGTTTGCTTCCACTACCCCCGTCCGCATCAGATGAATCCCCGTCAGCAGCACGCGAAAAGCGAAAAGCATATAGGAGAGGCTTCACCCTCGGCGGGTCCCCTTTCTGGAAGATGCGCCATTGATTCTCGGCAAACCCGAAATAATGATGCGCGTGATGGCGGGTGACGCAGCCCTTCCCGATCCATTTCAACTCTTCGTGCTCCGGTGTCGTATGTACCACGAGTGGAGAGTACAACTGCTCAAGGACATATCCGTTCGATTTCACAAGCAGCTTAAAGAACTTTTCAACGTCATGCGTTACCAGATCGAGGTCGATAGGCTCTTTCTTGGAAACCTCCACGGTGTCGCGGACTGAGCCCAGCCCAAGCACTTCATCTGCGGCCAGGATGTGAACACCCCTCAGGTCATAGTCAGAATCAGGCGACGGAAACCCGTAGAGATGCGCTCCACTGATCGTTGCGAATGGGAGCGGATACGGATGTTCTTTGACCGCAAGCAGCAGCTGTTCGTTCAAGCGCTTGCACCCCCGACCGTCGAGCGACGCGCTTTTATCAGCAAACTGTTCGCCCCGGCGTAATCGGGCTCATCAGGCAACTTTGTCAGGCGAAACGCTTCTTCAAACTCTCGATGCAGGGCGAGTCTCCAGGTATTCACGTCCTCCCACGTCATTCTCGCGTCACGGATGGCAAGCAACGTGTCACGGTGCTCCGAGACCTGCACGGGGACGTAGCAGTCTCTGAGTATCGTCACACCTTCCAGCAGCAGCCGAATCAGATGCATCGCGTGTTTCCATTTAATCTCCCCGGAAGTCCGCAAATCCTGCTCTAACTTCTTGAATTGCGACATCACGTAGCCGTTGTAGGTCTGATAGACCAATTTCGAGAGGAAAATCTCACGTCTTGCCAACAACTCGTCGGCAATCGGTGTCCGCTTCTCGATAATCGGCGTATAGAGGCACTCCAGAATGTTTGGATTGGCCTTAAGAGCCAGAACCATAAACTTTTTCAATTCCCAGTAGCACTCTTCGCTCTCTCTGCTTTCGAGTTGCTCTGGGACGCAGTACAACGACCACTCCAGTTCTGCGGGAGCTAGCTTAGCTAGGTAGATGCCCCGTCGGTCTACGTCGGAACTGTCCCGTTCCAAGCCGTAGGCCTGGGAACCGACCACGCACTTATAAATCACATTTTCGTAGAGGTCGTACTCTGCCAACACGTGGGCAGGATCGCCCATTGGGCCTGCCTTTACCTGCTTCAGTATTGAGAATTCATGACGCCGCACGCTGAACTCGGCTCCATCGGTCACCTTTGCGCGATAGGAGTGGCCGCCGTCATCGGGCGGGCGCACGATCTCCGCTACCGATCCACGGGGGTACTCTGTCTGAGAAGCATGGACGAAAACATCCGTTCGCAAAACGATCTGAGTTCCCGTGGGCACAATCAGGTGGAGAGTCGAGTTTGAGCTTTTAACCAAGACTGAAGACCCCCATTTGCGTGGGCGCACCGACTTGGGGATCTTCTTCTCCTACAGGCAGAAATCTTACTCCGTACCCAAACCGTTCAGACATTTGGAGGGACCACTGCTGGAATTGTTCCCGAGTCCATTCGAAGCGGTGATCTTTATGACGAAACTTTCCCGCTGGCAGGGTTTCAAACTTGACGTTGTACTCGCAGTTGGGCGTGGTCACGATGATCGTTTTCGGACGTGCCGCTTCGAAAAGAACACGCTCGAATGCCGCCAGCCGGGGTGCATCCAGATGCTCGATGACTTCCACCACCGTGGCCGCGTCGTACCCGGCCAGGCGTTTGTCGCGATACATCAGCGAACCATGCATCAATTTAAGCCGCTCCTTCTGTTTCGTGGGCATCCGGTCGAGTCGCAGACGTTGGCTCGCAATCTCAAGACTCCGGTACGAAACATCCATACCCACGATCTCTGTCAGTGACTTCTCATCCAACAGGGCTCGCAGGAGTTTCCCTTCTCCACAGCCTAGGTCAAGGACGCGCTTCGCCTCGACGGATCGAAGCACAGCAACCACCGCTCCCATGCGCTGCTGCCAGAGCCGAATCGGCTCCTCCATTTTCGTTTCTTCTTCAGAGTGAGCTTCCTCTGTTGCGTCAGGATCGGGGTTGTCTTCCTCCGCTAGCCTTGCGAGTGCTTCTCTTGCCAATTGCCTCTGGCGCGGAAGGTACCGCTTTACGATCGCCTCTTTGTGCGGATGCGACGCCAGCCAGCCTTCCCCTTTGCGCAAGAGTTTCTCAACCTCGTCCTTGCCAATCCAATAGTGCTTCTCAGCATCCAGCACCGGTACAAGCACGTAGAGATGATTGAGCAGATCCTGCAGGCGGAAAGTTCCCGCCAAGGTCACTGCGTAGTATGGTCCCTCACCCCACTCTGGAAATTTCTCGTCAAGCGGATGATGCTCGGTAGTTACGCTGTACCCGAGAGGCTCGAATAGCTCGCGGATCAGCCCCTCACCGGCGCGGCAGGCCACAACCGTCAGTTTTGCAGTCAACGGAATCGCATGGTCTGCTAGTTCTTGCCTCCCTTTGCTGCGACCAGACATGGCTGTCCCAAACGCTCTGCCCATAGCAACGCTGAGGAAAGAAGAGAGAACATAAGGCCGGTCGTTCACATACTGATCAAGAGTTCCGCCCTCATGCTGACCCCGCTTGCCACGAACGAGTCCAATCGGATCGACCTCGAGCAGCAACGCAGCCGTGCACCTTTCCGCGGTCGCTTCGGGGTAGAAAACATGTGCTTTCCCAAACGATAGATCGAACGAATGCAAGTTTGCCGGGTTCTTGTGAAGCAGAAAGCCCAAGTCCGTCGCTGGGTTATGCGTAGTTGTGAGCGTCAGCAGCATGGTCGAATTATACGAGTCCGTAATCTTTAGTTTTGGCGCGCATGTCCCGCCTCGAAAACACAAAAATGGTCCGGGTGGCAGGAGTTGAACCTGCGTGGACATGTGCCCAAGACATGTGGGTGGCCGCTACCCTACACCCGGATCTGAAGAGAGGGCCTTTCAGCCCTCTCCGTTTTATCCTTTCACGCAGACCACCTGGCGCAACGTGTGCACCACGTGCACCAGATCGCGTTGCGCTTCCATCACAGCGTCGATGGACTTGTACGCCATCGGAGTTTCATCGATAACGTCCGCGTCCTTACGGCATTCGACGCCTGCAGTTGCCTTGGCATGGTCGTCCAAGGTGAAGCGGCGCTTTGCCTCCGTACGCGACATGGCTCGTCCGGCCCCATGGCTACAGCTCATGAAGCTCTCGGGATTGCCCTTGCCGCGGATGATGTACGAGCGCGCCCCCATGCTGCCGGGAATAATTCCCATGTCACCTTCACGCGCACGTACCGCCCCCTTACGAGTGATCAACACGTTCTCGCCGTAGTGGTGCTCCCAGGTCACATAGTTGTGATGGCAGCTCACGATTTCCACATTGGCTTCGAACGTCGGGACTTCTCCCGAGCCCTGCACCGCCGCGATCATGTTGCGCATCATCAGATCGCGGTTGGCCAGCGCATAGTCCTGCGCCCAGTGCACTGCGCGGACATAGTCCTCGAAGTGCTCTGTGCCCTGGGGCAGGTACGCGAGGTCCTTGTCCGGGAGGTTGATCATCCACTGGCGCATGTCGTTCTTCGCCAGCTCGATGAAAAACGTGCCGAAGCGATTGCCCACTCCACGCGATCCCGAGTGCAGCAGGAACCAGACGTTCTCGTTCTCATCGAGGCAGACCTCGATGAAGTGGTTTCCGGTGCCTAGCGTCCCCAGGTGATTGATGCGCTGCACATGGTTCAGCTTGGGATACTTCTCGATGATCGCCTGGTAGGCCGGCTCCATCTTCGCCCACACTTCTGCGTGATGAGCGGGAGCATCCGACCACGCACCGCGGTCGTTCTTGCCGCCGTTGTCGGTACGCCCGTGCGGTACCGCCTTCTCAATCGCCGTTCGGATGCCGTGGAGTTTGTCCGGCAGATGGTTAGCGTGCAGAGAAGTCTGCACCGCCATCATTCCGCAGCCAATATCCACTCCGACCGCTGCCGGTATGATCGCGCCACGTGTTGGAATCACGCTGCCTACAGTCGCACCGATGCCCCAATGCACATCGGGCATCGCCGCTACCCACTTGTAGATGAACGGCAACTGCGCGACGTTCAAGAGCTGCTGGCGCGCAGCGTCCTCTAGCGGTACACCCTTCGTCCACGCCTTAATCGGAACGCCGGTGTCGGGCTTGATTACGTTGTAAGTGTTTTCGGTCATAGGTTTTTTCTCGCTATATCAAAATTCAGTCTCTGTCATCAATCCGCGGGCACTATCTCCCGCACGAAACCGACCACGTGACTACGCGCCGACAGGTTCCTTGCCTGATAGTCGGTGCAGTACAGCACATCCAATTTCATGGGACGCACCGAACCACCGTATGCGCAGGAGATCGCACGCCGCGCATTTGTGGCATACTGCACGTGCGCGTGCAGGCAGCCCACGCACAGTGGTTCGGCTTTCGCTGCACGGTTCTTCTTGTGAAAGCCACGAATCGCTTCATAAATAACCTTCAAGAACATCACAAAGACAAAAAATGGCATTGCGACCTCCTTTCTCCGATTGCCTGAATCTGTATGCCTTCAACTAGCCAGGCCACTCCCGGACGCTTGGTGGCTCGGCACGGAATTGAACCGTGTCCACTGGCTTTTCAGACCAGCACTCTGCCGTCGAGTTCCCGAGCCAACACTTGGTGGACGGTGCGAGACTCGAACTCGCATTTCACGGTTGCAGGCCGTGGGTAATCCCCTTATACGAACCGCCCGTTTGGGGCGAGATGAGAGAATCGAACTCTCGTAACTGGAGCCACAATCCAGTGCCTAAGCCATTCGGCCAATCCCGCCATCGAAATTTGGAGCCGGTCGAGTGAATCGAACACTCGTCGGAGAGGTACAAGCTCCCTGCACTCCCACTGTGCTAGACCAGCAAACTTTGGAGCTGGCGCGCAGCCTCGAACTGCGGTCGGGCGCTTACCATGCGCCTGCTCTTCCCGTTGAGCTATACCAGCGGAGCTGGCGCGGCGATTCGAACGCCGATCACGGACTTACGAGGCCCGTGCTCTTCCCACTGAGCTACGCCAGCACAACACTTCTTCTGACAATCTGGAGGCGGTGGGGAGAATTGCACTCCCGATGATCTCCTTTGCAGGGAGATGCCTTGCTGTCTTGGCTACACCGCCTCAAACTTAGCTACTAAATCTGGAGCGGAAGGCGGGACTCGAACCCGCGCTCTCGACGTTGGCAACGTCGCGTCTTGGCCACTAGACGACTTCCGCCCTCACAAATTTATGGAGCGAGCAGCGAGAGTTGAACTCGCGTCATCGGGTTGGAAGCCCGAGGCACCAGCCGCTATACCATGCTCGCTCTTCAAACTGGCAGGGGTGACAGGATTCGAACCTGCTTGAACTCGTTTTGGAGACGAGCGCCCTTCCCGTCGGGTCATCACCCCTGTGGCGGTCGCAACGGGAGTTGAACCCGTCCCTCCTGATAGACAGTCAGGTATCCTGCCGCTAGACTCTGCGACCACTTTTCAAACTTGGCTGCGAGGGCACGATTCGAACGTGCATGAACCGGGTCAGAGCCGGTTATCCTAGCCAATTGGATGACCTCGCAACTATGAGGAGGGAACCTGCGGATACGGTATGTTTCTTTCCAAGAGAAGTAACCGTAGCCTTCACCACTCCTCATAAAACCTCTTCAGTGAACTCCCTCCTTTTCAAACTGGCTGCCGGGGAGCGATTCGAACGCCCGTATCCGGATTCAAAGTCCAGAGTCCTGCCGCTAGACGACCCGGCATCACACCTTGAGCGGTATTGCTTTCATGCACCGTACACACAACACGGCCGACTCATCGACGTTGTGGCCAAGTCTTCCGCGATCCACACGCGCATGATCCACTAAGTCGCGGTGGTCTCCTCCGCGGTCGCAGTAGAGTTCCGATGCAAGCTCTATCTCAAAACCTTCGAGTTCGATCACTTGTGTGCTCATGACTTTGGTAGCAGCGAGGAGAATCGAACTCCCATCTCAGCCTTGAAAGGGCCGCATCCTGGCCGTTAGACGCCGCCGCCGCCTCCCTGCCCATCGGTCAAATGCGCCGTAAAAAGCAAAAGCCCCCGATTTGTATCGGAGGCTCAGAAAAACTACGCGCTATGGATCGCCCCCGTTACATGAACGTACCTTCCCCCGCTCCTTGCCACGTAAACGTGGCCGGTGTCGGGAAGCAATCGGTAT
>Ga0302325_10005223_pt1 | contig 29689 bp, 24 predicted proteins | sample Palsa_T0_2_FD_201948 | JGI IMG/M metagenome (GOLD analysis project Ga0302325, IMG submission 201948) | Peat permafrost microbial communities from Stordalen Mire near Abisko, Sweden - Palsa_T0_2 | ecosystem: Environmental > Terrestrial > Soil > Palsa > Peat permafrost | place: Sweden: Abisko...
GCGGGCTGAGAGGTAGCGGGCAGGATGAGCGGGGTCGATCGAGCGATCTCCCGGGGGCGAGCCGAGACGTAGCGGGCAGGATGAGCGAGGTCGATCGAGCGCGCCGCGCGCGCTCGCGGCTATCCGTGCTTCACGGCTCGTACGCTGAGGTACACCGGGCCGGTGTGCCCGCACGCGAGGAACGGGAAGGGGACCACCTTGGAGGCGGTCAGGTTCGGGGGGAAGACGCGCAGGCCGGCGGCCGTGACCTCTTGGCAGGTGGAGCTTGGGAAGTTGCCGGCGTCGACGATGCGCAGGAGCGCGGTCGCGCTGGCGCCGTTGGCGAGCGTGATCGTGCGGGGCTTGATCGCGTTGTCGCGCGAGGCGGCGCTGCCGAGCTGGTGACCGGCGAGGGTCACGGCGGAAACCCCGGGATAGCCGCCCAGGGTGCACGTGTGGCCCGACAGGTTGGTGAGCTCGAGCGTGTAGAAGTCGCTCCCTGCGGCCCCGTTGCCCTGGGTGTCGAGCCAGACCACGAGTCCCGAGGTCGCGCACTTGGGCGTGCTCGCGGCCACCGGCGTGAGGGAGACTCCTCCGTCCCCGACCGTTGCGTCAGGGCCCGCCGAGGGGGAGGCGGCACCGAGGGCGGCGGCAGGGATCAGGACCGCGGCGCAGGCCAGCACGACCGCGCCGGTCAGCCGACGGCGGGAAGGGCGTAGAGGTCTCATGGGCCTGAGTTCGCTGAGCGCCAACGATCCCCTGCCGGTGATCCCGCGGTCTCGCCGGGTAGCGTTGGCGTGTGCTCGCAGTATTCGACGGACACAACGACGCACTCACCCGTCCCGACCACGCGGCCTTCGTCACCGGGCGCAAAGGCGGCCATCTCGATCTTCCGCGCATGCGGGCGGGCGGGTTGCGCGGTGGAATCTTCGCCGTGTTCACGCCCTCGGCCCGAGAACGCAAGCGGCCAGTGCCCCGTGAGGACGGCGTGCTCGAGTTCGCCCTCGCACCCGCCGTCGCGCAAAGCAGGGCCGCGGCCCATGCCACGGCGGCCGCCGGCAGGCTGCTCGCGCTCGAGCGTTCCGGGGACCTCCGCGTCGCCCGCGGCGTCGCCGATCTCGACGCGGCCCGCGACGGCGACGGTCCGCCCGTGGCCGTGCTCCACCTCGAAGGTGCGGAGGCCATCGATCCCGGGCTCGAGGCGCTCGAGACGTGGTACCAGGCCGGGCTGCGCTCACTCGGCCCCGTATGGAGCCGACCGAACCGGTTCGCCCATGGTGTGCCCTTCGTCTTCCCCTCCTCCCCCGACACGGGCCCCGGCCTCAGCGAGGACGGTCGCGCCCTCGTCCGCCGGTGTGCCGAGCTCGGGATCCTCGTCGATCTCAGCCATCTCAACGAGGCCGGCTTCTGGGATGTGGCGCGCCTCGAGGCCGGTCCCCTGGTGGCGAGCCACTCGGGCGTGCACTCGCTGTGTCCGGCGTCGCGCAACCTCACCGATCGCCAGCTCGACGCCATCGCCGGCTCGGGTGGCCTGGTCGGGATCGTCTTCGCCTGCTTCTTCCTACGGGCGGACTTCCGCGACGACCCCGAGACGCCGCTCGCCCTGATCGCCTCGCACGCGCGCTACGTCGCCGACCGGGTCGGGGTCGAGCACGTCGCGCTCGGCTCGGATTTCGACGGGGCTACGATCCCGGCGGCGCTCGGCGACGCGGCGGGCCTACCCCGCCTGCTCGACGCGCTGGCCGACGTCGGGTTCACGACCGACGAGCTGGCGGCGATCGCCTGGGGTAACTGGCGCCGCGTGCTCGGCGCGTGGTGGGCATAGTGTCTCGCGATGACGCCGGCGCCCGTCTTCCTCCACCACCCCTCCTCGCTCGAGCACGACACGGGGGGTCATCCCGAGCGGGCGGAGCGGATCGTCGCCATCGAAGACGAGCTCGCGAGGCTCGGCTGGCTCGGATTCGAGCGGGTGGAGTCGCCCGAGGTCGACCGGGAAACGTTGACCGCGGTCCATCGCGAGAACTACGTCGAGTGGATCGAGCGAGCGGCGGCGCGCGGGGGAGGCGCGCTCGACATGGACACGCTGATGAGCACGGGCTCCTTCGAGGCAGCCCTCCACGCCGCGGGCGGGGCCGTGCACCTGGTGGACCTGCTCCTCGACGGCTTGGCTCCGACCGGCTTCAGCTCCCACCGGCCGCCCGGCCACCATGCCGAGCCGGCCCAGGCGATGGGCTTCTGCCTGTTCAACAACATGGCCGTGGCCGCCCGCCACGCAGTTTCCGCCCGCGGGCTCGAGCGCGTCCTCATCCTCGACTGGGATGTCCACCACGGCAACGGCACCAACGACATCTTCCGTTCCTCGCCCGAAGTGCTCTTCGTCTCCATCCACCAGCGCGCGCTCTACCCGGGCACGGGACCGGTGACCGACGTGGGCACGGGGGAAGGCGCCGGGTACACCGTCAACCTGCCGGTGGCGGCGGGATCGGGCGATGCCGTATACGCCTCGCTCGTCGAGCACGTCGCGGTCCCGCTGGCCCGGGCCTACGCGCCGCAGCTGGTGCTGATCTCGGCCGGCTACGACGCCCACCGCGACGATCCCCTCGCGGGCTGCGCGGTGACCGAGGCCGGGTTCGCCGCGATGGCGTCCTCGATGCGGCGCGTGAGCGCGGAGCTCGGGGTCCCGGTCGGCGCCGTGCTCGAGGGCGGCTACGACCTGGACGCCCTTGCGCATTCGGTGGCCGCAACGCTCGAGGTCCTGGGCGCGGCGGCGCCGCCTGAGCCGGCCGAGCCGCCGCCGGCCGTCGCCCCCGAGTCGGAGGAGGCGCTCGGGCGGCTGGCGGAGTGGTGGCCGGGTCTGACATGAGACGCCCAGGGAAGGTGCTCGTGTCTGCGATGCTCGCTGCGCTGGTCTGTGTCGTGCCGGTGGCGCGCGCGTCGACGGGCCACGGGCCCCGAGAGCGGCCCTCGATCCCGCGCGGGTTCGCCTATGCCGCGCGGGTGCGGGTCGCGGTCACCTACGACGCGAGCTTCGATCAGTCCACCAGTCGTGAGCAGGTATGCACCGGTCCGATGTCGGGCGAGCAGACGACGATATCCCTGCCGGGGAGCGAGTCACGCGAGGCGAAGCTCACCGCGGTGTATGCGCCGATCACGGTCCCGATCACGACGCTCAGCAGGCTCGGCCGGGCCGCCGGCTCCCCGGCGCTGGCGATCACCCACACCGGAGAGGTCTCTGGGCCGGGAGACATAACGGGCGGGACTGACCTTTACAGCTTCAGTGGCCAGGGGCTCGAGTACCCGAGCTGCGCGACCATTCCGTGGACGTGCTCGGGCGCGTTCGCCATCGCCTCCGGATACCAGTTGCCCATGGTCGAGCTGCGAACGGGAGCACACGGCTATGACCCGATCGCGCTGACACTGGGACTCGAAGGGTCGACCACCGCGACCCCGGCCGCCTGCCTCGGGGGGGACCAGGAGATCGATGTCGCCTCCACGCTCGAACAGGCCCTCGCGGCCGCGCGGCAAGGCGGGCAACCCGCGTGGGGGACGGCCGAGCTCGACAGCGGGCTGGCGCGCGACTTCGAGGAGCTTGCGAGGAGCCGGTCGGTGACGATCAGCTCCCGGGAGCCGGGGGAGTGCTCATACGACGGACTCGGGGAATGCGAGGGCGCCGTCTCGACCAGCACTCGCGTCGTGATCACGCGGCTCGCCCTGGAGCGGACCACTCACCGAATCCGGGGCTGAGCGCGCCGGGCGGCTCAGTCCACCGTAAGGGTCACGAGCGACTCGCCCGGGAGCACCGTTCCGACCTTGGGCTGGCCGACGACGAGCGCCTGCCGGGGCGGCTTCGTCCCAGCCGGCGGCGCCACGTTGCGTACCGCGCCCAGCAGGCACCCGGAGCGCCCGACCAGTTGCGTCGCTCGCTTGATCGTGTCGCCGGTCAGCCTCGGGATCCGACACGGCGGCGGGGGAGTGATCCGTCCGACGCCGTCCCCGTCGTGGAGGGTGAACCAAAGCGCGCCGTCCGGACCGGCGACGATCCCCTCCGGGCCGGCCAGCGCGTGCGCCGGGACGCCGGCTTTCAAACCGGTCACGGCGCCGCGGGGACCGAACTCGGTCAGCGCCCCGGCCGGGGAGATGCGAGCGATCCGGCCCCCGTCGAGCTCGGTCACCCACACGTTCCCGTCAGGCCCGATCGTGATGCCGAACGGCCCGACGAGCGACGGAAGCGCCACGGTTTGCAGGACCGCGGGCGCCTTGACCACCTTCCCTCGCGCGTTCATGAACGACCCGGTGAGCTGCACCTCGGCGACGAGGTCGACGGCGCTCTCGACCACCCACAGCTTCCCGCCAGGACCGTAGGCGACCCCGGCGGGAGCGGAGTAGCGGCCGAGCGAGACGAGATGGGTGACGTCGCCGGCAAGGTTGATGAACCCGACAGCGCCACGCCGGGACTCGGTGAACCACAGGCCGCCCGGCGCCGCCACGATCCCCAGCGGGCCGCTGCCCGGGGCGAGCGGGTACTCGGTGACCTTGCCGGACGTCGTGATCCGGCCGATCGCGTCGGTGCCGTCGTCGGCGAACCACAGCGCGCCATCGGGGCCGGACACGATCTGCGCGGGCGCCGACGCCGCCGGCATGCCCGTGGTGAACTCGGTCGCCTCGTGGTTGCGGCCGATCCGGCCGATCGTCCCGTCCGCGGTCGCCGAATACCACAGCGCCCCGTCGGGTCCAAAGGTCAGCCAGGTAGGGCCGCCCGGGGCGGCGATCTGCGTCACCCGGCCGTCGGGGGTCACGCGGCCGATCTCGTCCGCGCCGGGCTCGGCGAAGAAGGCCGCCCCGCCGTGGGACGCGATGCCGGTCGGGTACGCCTCGCTCGGGATTCCCGCCGTAAACGTCGCCAGCTGCGCCGCCAGAGCCGTCGCGCACGACGGCACCAGGATCGCGCCGAGGATCAGGCCGGCGCGCAGCGCCCGGCGGCGGGTGCCGATCATGGTGCTCCGCCCGACGGGATCGGATACATCGCCAGGTACTGCTCAAGGACGCCCGACACGTGGGTGAAGGCGCCGCCCAGCGTCACCAGGTCGGGCGCGCCGAGCAGCGCGTCCACGTCACCGTCCGGATGGGGCTGGAAGGCGGCAATCGGATCGCCCGTTGCGAGGTCGAGCTCGGCGGCGTACGCGTGGCGGTGACCCGTGATTCGCGTGAAGCTCCCCCCGACCAGCAGCGCCCGGCCGACCTGCGCGAGCGCCGCGACCGCTCCGTTGGCGTTGGCGCGGAACCACGGGTCAGGGGCTCCGGAGCCCGAGTCGACGGCCGCCAGGTTAAGGCGCTCCAGACCGCCGACCTGGTCGAAGCTGCCGCCGAGATATAACCTCGCGCCCGCGGGCTGAAGGGCCGTGACCGTCGCGAGGCTGCCATCGCCGCCGCTGACCGCGGCGTTGAAGGGCTCCAGCCTGCCGGTGGCGGCGCCGAGCGCCGCCAGCGACGCGCGCTGCCGGTGGTCTACCGCCGTGAAGGTCCCGCCGACGTAGAGCTCGTCTCCCTGCGCCGCGATCGCGAGCGCCCCCGAGGCCACGTCGTGGTTCGCGCCGACGATCGCGTTGAACCCCGGATCGAGCGCTCCGGTCGCCGCGTCGACTGCCGCCAGGTTGCGCCGGCGGACATCGTTGATCGACCCGAAGGAGCCCGCCACGTAAAGACGGCCGTCGGCATAGAGGAGCGCGGAGATCGACCCCGAGACATGGATGGTGAAGTTCGGCAGCGGCGCGCCGGTGACGGGGTCTAGGGCGATGACGTCGTGCCCCCGCGGGGTCAGCTTCGTCGCCACGTAGAGGCGCCCGTCGCCGACCGTCATTGCGCTGGTGGGCGCCGTCGTGGGCGGGTCGAAGCCATCGATCAACGCGCCGGTGCTTGTACTCACGGCAGCCAGGCCGTCACGCAGGACGCGCGGCGCGCTCGTGAAGGCGCCGCCCGCGTAGACGAGCCCGGGCGACAGCGCGAGCGCGAAGACCGGACCATCGGTGTCGGGGTCGAAGTCGCTCTCGATCGCCCCGGTCATGCCGTCAACCGCGGCGATGTTGTCGCGCGGGGAGCCGTCGACGTCGGTGAACGAGCCCCCGATGACGAGCTGCGACCCGTTGAAGCTCAAGGCGTCGACGGCGCCGAAGGACTGCGGCGAAGAGGCGGTGGCCGCCTCGATCGTGAACGCAGAGAACTGCTGGTCGGGCGCGCCGGTGGTGGGATCGAGCGCGGCGACGTTGAGCCTTATGGCCCCCGCGATGTAGGCGAAGCTCCCGCCGACGTACAGCTCCGAGCCGGAGTCCGCGAGCGCGAAGACCGTTCCGATCGTGCTCGGCGCGAAGGTCGGGTCGACGTCCCCGGTGTCGAGGTCGATCGCGGCCAGGCCGTTGCGGCTCTGATCGCCGAAGGTGGAGAACTGGCCGCCGACGTAGAGCGTCGCTCCACTGACCAGAAGCGCCTCTATGACCCCATTGGTGTCGACGTCGATCGAGGTGTCCAAGGCGCCGGTCACCGCATCGACCGCTGCGAGCGCGTTACGGCTCACACCGTCGATCGAGTGGAAGGCGCCGGCCAGGTACACGACCCCGCCCGCGACCGCGAACGCTCGCACGTAGCCATCGGCGGTCGGGAAGAAGCTCTGATCCAGCGCGCCTGTCGCCGCGGCCACGGCGGCGACGTCCGCGCGTGGCGAGCCATCGACCTCGTCGAAGCCTCCGCCGATGAGGAGGCGGCCGTCGCCGCTGAGTGCGAGCGCCAGGACGGTCCCGTGCGTCGGAGCGTCGAACGACGGGTCAACGGCGCCGTCGGCCTCGATGTGGGCCACGTTCTCCTCGGGGACGCCGCCGACGTTGTCGAACGCACCGCCGATGTAGAAGCCGCCCGCCCCGTCGCTGATCGTCGTATCCACCACGCCGTCGACGCGGGTGAACGCGTCATCGCGCCCGCTCACGGGCGTGAGCGCCACCCCCCCGCCCGAGCGCGGACCGATTCGGGTGAAGGTTCCGCCCAGATAGAGCGTGCCCCTCGCGCTCGCCAGCGCATCCACCGAGCCGTCGGTGACGAAGTTATCGAGCGGCTGGACGGCTACGGCGGGCGGCCCGGTCTGAGCCCGAGCGGAGCCGATCGCGCCGAGCCGCGGTGTGAGCCCGAGCGCAACGACTATCGCCGTCGCGAGCACCGCCACCCCCGCGACGCGCGGCACACTCCCGCGCGCGATCTCAGCCACCGATTGTCACGCCTCCACAACGGGCGCGCGCCCGCAAAGTTGCGGGTGAGGCTCGGCCCGACGGCTCGCTGGCCCTACGTTCTCGCCGGCTCGCGCTCTGCTGTCTCCTCGCCCTCGGAGGCGTCGGGCTCGGACAGGGCCCGGGCCGTCGTCCCCTCGATGTTGATGTGGGGGAGCCGAGCGTCGATCCAGCGCGGCAGGCGCCAGGTGGTGGGGCCGAGGAGCTCGAGCACGGCGGGCAGGAGCACGCAGCGCACGACGAGCGCGTCGAGGAACACGGCCGCCGCCAGTCCGAAGCCGAACTCCTTGATCGTGCGCTCGTTGCCGAGCATGAACGAGAGGAAGACGCAGACCATGATCGCCGCCGCGGCCGTGATCACGCGCCCGGTGAAGGCGATGCCGTCGGCCACCGCGGCGGTCGCGTCGTGATTGCGAATCCACTCCTCGCGGACCCGGGAGACGAGGAAGACCTCGTAGTCCATCGAGAGCCCGAAGACAACGGCGAACATGAGCACGGGTATCCACGGCTCGATCGGGCCCTTCTCGATACCCAGCACCCCGCCGAGGAACCCGTCCTGGAAGACGGCGACGGTGACGCCGAGCGCCCCGCCGATGCTGAGCAGGTTCATGAGCGCGGCCTGGATGGGGATGACCACCGAGCGGAAGATCACGAACAAGAGCAGCGCGGAGAGGACCACGACGAGCCCGATGAAGAGCGGCAGCTTGCTCGCGAGCACGGTCGAGAAGTCGATCGAGCCGGCGGTGAACCCACCCACCAGGACCGGCACACCAGTCCGGTGCTCGACCCCAGGCACGATGTCGTTGCGCAGGTGGTTGACCAGGTTGGTGGTGGCCGACGCCTGGGGCGCCGATCCGGGGTAGACCTCCATCACCGCGACCGTGCCTGAGGGCGCGAGGCGGGACGGCGTCACCGCGATGACGTCAGGGCTGGCCTTGACCGCCGCGCGCAGCGCCGGGAGCGCGGCCGCCGCCTGGCCGGGGTGGGGCGAGGAGGCGACGAGGAGGAGCGGGCCGTTGAAGCCGGCGCCGAAGCCCTGGGCCAGGAGGTCGAAGGCGTGGCGCGAGCTCGTGTTGCTCGGGTCGTTCCCGGCGTCGCTGGTGTCGAGGCGCATGGCGAAGACCGGGAGCAGGACGCCGACCATGACGGCGAGTGAGATCGCGGCCAGCGGCCAGGGCCGGGACTGCACGATCAGGCTCCATTGGCGCCAGCGCGACTTCTCGGGGGTGGCGGCGGCTGGGGCCACGACGGCGGCGGGCGCCGGCGCGGCTGCGCGCCGACGGAACCGTCTTGCGCCAGCGCCGCGCTGGCGCACGAGCCGGTGGCCGAAGCGCGAGAGGATCGCCGGCAGAACGGTGAGGGAACTGACCATGACCAGGAGCACGGTGAGCACCGAGGCGATGGACAGCCCGTACATGAAGCTCACCCCGGTGGCGAACATCCCGAGCAGAGCGATCACGACGGTGGTGCCGGCGAGGAGGATCGCTCGTCCCGAGGTGTCCATCGCCTCGAGCACCGCACGCTCGACGTCGCCGAACTTGAGGTAGTTCTCGCGGAAGCGCGTGACGATGAAGAGGGCGTAGTCGATCCCCACCCCGAGGCCGATCATGAGCGCGAGCTCCGGGGCGACGTTCGACATGCTCGTGATATGGGTCGCCACCCCGATCAGCGCGGTCCCGGTGATCAGGCCGAAGCCGGCGGTGACAAGCGGCATGGCGGCGGCGAGGAGCGAGCCGAAGGTGAGCAGGAGGATGACCATCGCCGCGATCACGCCGACCACGGTCGCCGGACCGATATTGAAGCCCTCGGCCTGCTCGATGACCTGGCCCCCGGCGGCGAGCTGCAAGCCGGGGACGTGCACGGCCGCGATCTGATTGAGGACCGGTGTACCGGTGGGGTTGGGGAGCAGGTTGGCGCGCTTGTCGTAGTTGACCGTCGCGAAGGCGGTCATCCGGTCCTTGGAGACCTCGACCGCTCCGGTCGGGCTGTAGGGGCTGAGCACCGAGACGACGTGGGGATCCTTGCGCACGTCGCGGAGCAGCCCGGTGATGGCGGTGCGCACCGCGGGCGCCTCGACGGTGCCCTGGGAGACGTGGAAGACCACCGTGTCCACGTCGCCGGCCTGGGTCTTGAAGTCCCGCTGGAGCAGGTCGAGCGCCTTCTGGGACTGGGTCCCGGGCAGGCTGAAGTTTGTCGCGTAGTTTCGGCCCACCGCGCTCGCGATCGCCGTGGTGGCGACGGCCGCGACGAGCCAGGCCACGACGACGAGTAAGCGATGGGAGATGCACCAGCGGGTGAGTTTCAGCATTGCGCGACTCCTCGTGTGAGCGAATTGTCCCCGTCCAGACCACGTCTGCGCCCGCGGCCTGACTTGATCGAGCTCCCATCTCGACCCTTCCCGTCCGGAATCATAATGATCCTCATGCCGTGGCCGCCACCGGCAGCCAGCTGAAGCGACGGGCGGCGAACACCGCGGTGGCGAAGGCCCACGCCGCGAGCACGACGAGGTCGGTGGGGGACAGGGCGGCGGTTAAGGATCCGCGCACCGAGGCCAGGTGTAGCGCCGCCGCCAGGTGCTCGACGGGGAAGATCTCGGCGATGTGGCGCAGGGTGGGGGAGAGGCTCGAGGTGGGGATCCACACGCCGGAGATGAAGTAGAGCGGCAGCATCGTCGCCTGGACGACGGGCTGGGCGGCGTCGGGCGATCCGATCAGCCCTGCGACCGCGTAACCGAGGCAGGCGAAGGCGAGCGTCCCGACGATGACGGTGACGGCCATCGCCGCCAGTGCTCCGCCCGAGAAGGCGACTCCGTATCCAATCCGGGCGACGACGAGCAGCAGCGTCTCGGTGAACGCGGCGGTGAGGAGGGTGGCGAGCGCTTGACCGCCGATGAGGATGGGCGCCGGCACCGGCGTCGCGCGGCGGCGCTTGAGCGCACCGGCCTCACGGGCCTGAGTCACCGTGATCACCAGTCCCGCGTAGGCGGTGACGATGACCGTCATGGCCATGATGCCGCCCACGAAGAAGCGCGCGAGCGACACCGTGGTGCCGTCCACGGTGGTCGTCTTGTCGTGTCCGAAGACGCTCGCGAAGATGACCATGAGGAGGATCGGGAACATGAAGGTGAAGAAGCGGGCGCGCGGGTTGCGCAGGCTCGCGAGGGTGTCGTAGCGCGCCTGGTGCAGGAGCAGGGCGAGCGGCCCGCGGGCCGCGGGGGTGGGTCCGGTAAGGGTGTTGAACACGTTGGATCAGCTCCTGCCCTTGGTCGCCTTGCGCTGCTTGTAGATGCGGATGAGACGCTTGATGAGGAAGTACATGGTGGTCAGCTCCTGTCGTGTTGGCGTCCGGAGACCAGTTCGAGGTAGACGTCCTCGAGCGTGGCGCGACGGACCTCGAGGTCGTCGAGCTGCGAGCCCTGCTGGAGCGCCCAGCCGGAGAGGATGCTCAGGTCGGTGGCGATCGCGGTGCTGCCCGCCGCGACCCGTCCCCCGTCCTCGAGCACGACGCGCTCGCTGAGCTCGTATGGGAGGTCGGCTACGGTGGTGCCCGGGGGCAGCGTGAAGGTGATCCGGGCCTCGGAGGTGTCGCGGCCGCCGAGCGTGCGCGGCGTTCCCTGGGCGATGATCCGCCCGGCGGCGATCACCGCGATGCGGTCGGCCAGCCGTTCGGCCTCCTCCATGTAATGGGTCGTGAGGAAGACCGTCTTACCGATCCGGCGCAGGCCGTCGATGACCTCCCAGGCGGCGCGTCGCGCCGAGGGGTCGAAGCCGGTCGTCGGCTCGTCGAGGAAGATGAGCTCGGGGTCGCCGATGAGTGCCAGGGCGACATCGAGACGCCGCCGCTGGCCCCCGGAGAGCGAGGCGGCCCGCTGCTCTGAGACCTCGGTCAGTCCCGTGTGGTCCAGGGTCTCGTCGATCGGGCGCGGGGCGCTGTAGTAGCCGGCGTACAGGGACAGGCACTCGCGCACGGTCAGGCCCGGCTCGGGCGCCGACTCCTGGAGGACGATGCCGATCCGCTCGCGCCAGCGCTGCGGCGCGCGAGCGGGGTCGGCGCCGAGCACGCGCACGCTGCCCGAGGTGGCCTTGCGGAAGCCCTCGAGGATCTCGACGGTCGTGGTCTTGCCGGCGCCGTTGGGGCCGAGGAAGGCGAAGATCTCGCCCCGGACGACCTCGAGGTCGATGCCGCGGACCGCCTCGTGGTCGCCGTACTGCTTGTGCAGCCCGGAGACCTCGATCACGGCTTCGGCCTGGGGGTGGGCCGCGGCGCGCTGGGCGACGGCGGCATCGAGTGAGTTTGTGATCATGGCGAGAAGGCTAGGTCGCGGGCGCCCTCCCGTCATCGGCCCCGAGGCCGAAATTCGGCCTCCACCCGAGGGTGGACGCCGAGCCCCACGCGATCCACCCGGGAGCCGATGACGGGGTACCCGCGCGAGGCTTATCGTGTGCGGACGATGATCTGGCTCGGTAAGCGAATCTGGTCCTTCTTCGGCTCCAACTGGACGGCTTCACCCAATGACGCCGTGTGGACGGGGCCGGGTCAGGCGGTGCCGCCCGAGGTCGTGTTCCTGCGCATGATCGGCTTGGGCTACTTCGTGCTCATCGTCGTCGGCACGGCGACCACGCATGCTCACCCCGCGTTCCACGGCCGCGGTCTCACCGTCACGCTCGCGCTCATCGCCCTGGTGGTGTCGTTGGTCGTCAACAATCCGCGCACGACCACGAGGAAGACGAGCACGCGGCTCGTGGCCTTCGCAATGACCACGGCCGCGGCCGGCGTCCTCGCCACCATCCAGCCCAACGGGCTGTGGGAGGCCACCCCCTATTACGTGGCGGTCGTGGCCGCCATTCGTCTCGATCGCCGGCTCGGCCTGTGGGTCCTCGGACTCAATCTGGTCGTGCTCGCGACCGTCGCGGGCTTCAGCAGCCATTGGGGCGATGCGCTGGGAACGCTGATCGGCGCCGTTCCCTGGTTCCTGGTCATGCGCCAAATGCGGCGGATGCGCGAGCAGAACATCGCCCTCGCGGCCTCTCAGGCGGCCGAGGCGCGCGCCGCCGCCGCCGCCGAACGAGGCCGCCTCGCGCGCGAGATGCACGACGTCCTCGCCCACAGCCTGTCGGCGCTCGCCCTCCAGCTCGAGAGCACCCGCCTGCTCGCCCACGACCGCGGTGTTGACCCGGACGTCTCGCGCGCCATCGACCAGGCTCACGGGCTGGCCGCGAGCGGCCTCGAGGAGGCGCGGCGGGCGATCTCCACCGCGCGCGGCGACGCCTTGCCTGGCCCCGAACGGATCCGCACCCTGGCCGAGGAGGTCGCCGAGCAGAGCGGGCTGCCGGTCACCGTGGACGTGAGCGGCGAGCCGCGTGAGCTCCCCGCCGATGCGCGGCTCGCCGTCTACCGCACCGCCCAGGAGGCGCTGACCAACGTCCGCCGGCACGCAACGCCCGACCGCGTCGAGGTGCGCCTCGACTACCAGCCGGACGCCGTCGCGCTTGTGGTCGAGGACCACGGTGCCCCCGAAGCGGTGGCCCCGAGCAGCGGCTCCATGGCGCTCGCCGGCGGCGGCTACGGCCTCACCGGGATGCGCGAGCGCGCCGAGCTCCTCGGCGGCACACTGGTGGCCGAACCCACCGGCGACGGCTTTCGCGTCCAGCTCGTGCTGCCGGCATGATGCCTCCGATCCCCGCGGGAGCGCCGGTCCGGGTTCTCCTCGCCGACGACCAGCGCCTCGTGCGCGAGAGCCTGGCCATCCTGCTCGGGCTGCTCGGCGGCATCGAGCTCGTGGCCAGCGCATCGGACGGGGAGGAGGCGGTGGCCCTGGCCCTCGTCCACGACCCCGACGTCGTACTCATGGACCTGAGGATGCCGCGCATGGACGGCATCACCGCCACCAAGACCCTGAGTGAGCGGCTACCCCGGGCGCGCGTCATCGCCCTAACCACCTTCGCCGACGACGAGAGCGTGCTCGGCGCCCTGCGCGCCGGTGCCATCGGCTACCTGACCAAGGACGCCGGCGCCGAGGACATCCGGGCGGCCATCCTCACCGTGGCCGCGGGCGAGGCCACCCTCGACCCGGCCGTGCAGCACCACGTGGTCGCCGCGGTCGCCGCGGGCTCGGGCTCGGCGGGCTCCGCAGATGGGGGTCACTGCGAGTCGGGCTCGGCGTCGGGCGAGGGCGACGGTGACCTCCCCGACGGGATCACCCCGCGCGAGGCCGAGGTCCTGGGGCTGATCGCCGACGGCCTCTCCAACTCCGAGATCGCCGAGCGCCTGTTCGTGAGCCCGACCACGGTGAAGTCGCACATCAATCACCTGTTCGCCAAGGCCGGGCTGCGCGATCGCGCCCAGGCCGTCGCCTACGCCTACCGGGTCGGGGTCGCCACGCCGCCTCAATAAGTGCGGCGGGGTCAGTCCAGGTGCGACGGCAGGCCGAAGCGCCCGAACACGTCGTCGACCTTGGCCGCGTCGACGGGCTCGTCGGGATAGCGCTCGAAGACCTCGCGATCGCGCGGCTCGGCGGAGCGGGCGATGAAGGCGGTCACGTCGCTGACCTCGGTCCCGCGCAGGGTGAGGATGTTCAGGGCGAAGGGGCGGTAGGCCTCGTCCCGCGCGTTCCAGGCGTAGAAGCCGAGCGCGGGCTGGCCGTTGGCGGTGGTCCGCACGACGCGCCAGCGCCAGGCTCCCGACAGGGGCCAGCCGAGTGCCCACTCCCTGATCGCCTCGCGGCCCGAGAACCAGCTCGCGAGAGGCGGCATGGCGAAGGTGGCGTCCTCGGCGAGCATGGCGGCGAAGGCCTCGACGTCGTTGCGTTCCCAGGCATCGACATAGCGGTCGACGACGGCGCGCACCTCCTGATCGCCGAGAGCACGGAGAGTGGCCTGCTGGGTCTGGTCGGGAACGCGCTCCTCGACGGCGGCGCGCGCTCGTTGCAGCGCGCTGTTTACCCCGGCCACGGTCGTCTGGAGCGATGTGGCGACCTCCTTGGCCGAGAAACCGAGCACCTCGCGGAGGATGAGCACCGCGCGCTGGGTGGCCGGCAGGTGCTGAAGGGCGGCGATGAACGCGAGCTCGACGCCCTCGCGGCGCTCGTAGGAGGCGGCGGGGGCGTCGAATCCGTCCTCGAGGCCGAGGATCTCGTCGGGATAGGGCTCGATCCACACCGACTCGACGATCGGCTCCCCCGGCCCTCGGTCGGGGTCGGTGGCCGGACCGTAGTCGATGGGCAGGACTCGCTTGGGACGCCGGGCGATCTGATCCAGGCAGGCGTTGGTGGCGATCGTGTAGAGCCAGGACCGCACCGAGCTACGGCCCTCAAATTTCGCCATTCCCCGCCACGCGCGCAGCAGCGCGTCCTGCAATGCGTCCTCGGCGTCGTGGACGGACCCCAGCATCCGGTAGCAGTGAGCATGGAGCTCGCCCCGGCGGGGCTCCACGAGCCGGCCGAAGGCGCTCTCGTCGCCGGCGCGCGCCCGCTCGAGCAGGGCCGGGTCCTCGGTGGTGTGGAGATCAGTCATCGCCGGCGATGAGTTTTACCGTCTGGGCCAGTCTCATAACCAGGAGATGCAGCGGGCCGTTCCCAACCGCGTGCTCCACCTGGAGCTCCATACCGGTGATCTGGCGGGCGCGAGCGCGTTCTACGCCGAGCTCTGCGGCTGGCGCCCCGAGCGGATCGACACCCCGCATGGCTCCTATGTCGCTCTCGAGCTGGGCCGGGAGATAGGCGGGGGGATCATCGAGTGCCCGGTCAAGCGACCGCTGTGGCTCCCCTACGTCGAGGTCGCCGACATCGGCGAGGCCACCGACCACGCCCGAGCCCTCGGCGCCCGCGTCCTGCTCGAGCCGCGCGAGGGCCCGTCGGGGTGGCGCAGCGTGGTCTCGACGCCCGCCGGTGGGGAGATCGCGTTATGGCAGCTGAAGGCGCGTAGTCAGGGCTCGGGCCGTTGACCGAGCAGGGCGGCGGCGCTACGCAACTAAGGTGATGTAGCTTGTTACCAAGCTGTAAAAGGGCCTGGACATCCCGGCTGCCTTCGGGCTCACCATCGACCGACCATGAGCGATCACGACGACCCCGCCGCCACATCGCCGGGCACCGACCAGGGTGCCGTGCGCCGGGTCTCGGGCGCGCTCTCCGTGCGCGCTCGGTGGCGTGTGCTGCCCGCCGCGGGAATCGCCGCATTTGTCGTGGGCTCGGTGGTCGTGGTCGCTCGCGATGGCCTTCTCATCTCCCAAGACACGGTCTTTCTGTGGGTGCTTGCGGCGTTACTAGCGCTGTCACTCACCGACCTTGGCCGGTGGCGGCGCGGCATGCTCGTCGACTGGCTGCCGTTGGGGGCGCTGCTCGTGTTCTACGACTCCTCTCACGGGATCGCGCGGCTGCTCGGGATGCGGCCGCACCAGGCGCTCCAGCTTGGATTCGATCAGGCGCTATTCGGACAGACGCTGCTTGCCGTGCAGCTACAGCACCTGTTGCACCAGACGGCCGGCATCCAGATGTGGGAGTACCCGCTGTTCGTGGTCTACATGAGTCACTTCTTCGTGGCGCTCGTGATCGCGGGGGCTCTCTGGCGCTTTTCCTACTCTCGCTTTCGGCAGTTCCGGGCGAGACTGGCCGTCCTGTTGGGACTCGGCTTCCTCACCTACGTGCTCTACCCCGCATACCCCCCGTGGATGGTCGCGAGGGCGAGGGGGATCCCGTTGCACCGCGTCGTGGTCATGGTCTGGACGCATACCGGTCTGAGCACGGCCAGCACCCTCGTCGAGCGGGGAAGCACATTTGACAATCAGGTGGCTGCGGTCCCGTCTGTGCATGCCGCCCTGTCGTTACTCATCCTTCTCTTCTTCTGGAAGGGCGCACGCGTCTGGGTGCGAGCGGTGATGGTCACCTATGTCCTCGCGATGGCCTTCATCCTCGTGTACGGCGGTGAGCATTTCGCTTTCGACATCCTCACCGGATGGCTGTATGCGATCGCCGTGACGGCCGGCTTCGCGCTCGCGACCCGTTTACGGCTCGCTAGCATGCTCGCCACATGGTGGGCGCGTGTTCGGCCACCACCCATCGTGAAGGCCCCGGCCCCGCCCCCGGCCCCGGTCGGTGGCGGGGCGCTCGTGGTCAGATCAACGTCCGACGAACCAGGACTCCCGAACGACCAGCACCTCGTGAAGCCGATCGGGGACGCCTGAGATTCCCCCCACCGAGAGCCAGATCAACCCGCCACCGATAGAGATCGTGTCGCCGAAACGGCGACTAGGCGGCGTCACAGGTACTCGCGCCGCGCGTGCAGCGGGTCGGGCCCGATCGTTGGGGCCGGCGGCGGCGGCGATGTCGCTTCTGGTCCTGAGCGCGCTTAGCTTGCTGCTGGTCATCATCGCGGCGGAGCGGCCGAGCGTCTTGGTAAGGGGCAGTTCGGCGCGCTTCTTCCCCTCCTGGCTCTCTGGGCCGCTCGGCGGTCTGTTGCCAGAGCTGCACGCGTCACCCTCGGCCCTCAGCTATCTCGTGAGCGCGATGCTCGTGGCGATGTTCGTGGCCTATCTGGTCGCAGTGGGGTTGAGCGACCGCCTCTCGGCACGGTGGACGATTGCCGCCATCCTGGCGCTCCATGTCGTCTTCTTCCTTTCGCCGCCGCTCTCCTACACGGATGTCTTCAACTACATCAACTACGGGCGCATGGCAACCGTCGACCATCTCAACCCCTACGTCGTGACCCCGCTGCTGGAGCCGCACAGCGACCCGAGCTTTGCCCTCAGCAACTGGCATGGCCTGCTCAGCCCCTATGGGCCGCTGTTCACGCAGCTCACCGAAGCGCTCGCACCGACCGGCATCGCTGTGTCGTTCTGGGCTCTGAAGCTGATCGAAGGGCTCGCGAGTCTCGCCACCCTGGCCGTCATCTGGCGCTGCGCGAAGCGACTCGGCCTTCGACCGACCACGGCCGTTGCGTTCGCGGGCCTGAACCCGGTTCTGCTCGTGTGGGGTCTGGGTGCCGTCCATTACGACTCGTTGATGATGTTCTTCCTCACCCTCGCCGTATACCTCCTGCTCAGGGCCCGGCCCTCACCGGATGCCCGCATAGAGAAGGCCGACGCCGGTCGGTCGATCTCGCGACCGGCGGTCGGGGCGGGCGCGGCGCTGGCCGTTGCCATCGCGCTCAAAGCCACGGCGGGCATCCTGCTGCCGATATTCCTGCTCTCCGGGCGCTGGCGGCGGACCCTCGCCGGTCTGATCCCGGCCGGCGCCGTGCTGCTCGCCGCCGCCTTCCTGTCCTTCGGGGAGCACCTCCCCGGGCTCACGACCCAGGGCAACCTGATCAACACCCGGGGCATCCCCGACGTGGTCGGATACGCCCTCGGGTTCGGAGGCGAGACGCACTGGATGCACACCGCGCTCAACGTCGTGCTGGTGGGGGCAGTCGCGCTGTGCAGCGCATGGGCGTGGCGCTCACCCGGGCAGTGGATCACAGCAGCCGGCACGCTCCTGCTGGTGCTCGTCGTCACGATCAGCTGGAGCGTCCCCTGGTACGCCCTGTGGCTTCTGCCTTTCGCGGCGCTGTCAAGGGCCGGCTGGCTGCGCAGCGCCGTGCTGGTGCTCAGCGCCTACTTCCTGCTCTCCTACATGCCGGCGGAGGCCACGCTCGCCGGCCATGTCGGCTTTGCGCCCCAGAGCACCACGATCGGCAGGGCGGCCGGACAGTCGGTCGCGGCGCTCGGAGGGTGAGCGACGTCGTCGCCGGGCTTGGCGCGTTCACCCGCCGGCACTTACCGCTCGTTCTCATCGCGCTGCTGGCCTGCGCCTTTCTCTCCCTCGGCGCGATCGAGGCGTGGCGGGACTCGCCCACTTTCGACGAGCCCGTGTACGTCTCATCCGGGCTGACCACGCTGCTCAGGGGCGAGCTCTCGCTCAACGACGAACACCCGCCGCTGGCGAAGGTTCTCGACGTCCTCCCCGTCCTGCTCGTGCATCCTCCGATCCCGATCAATCGGCGGCCGGGAACGAACGACGAGCACAGCTACAGTGCCGCATTCCTGCGGGCGCAGATCCACGCGGGCACGCTCCGGGCCGTCGATTTCGCCTCACGCATCGTCCCTCTGCTCGAGTCGGTCGCGCTCGCACTGCTGCTCTACGCCCTTGCGTCGGATCTCTACGGAGCCCCCGCCGGCTGCCTGTCTGCTGCGCTCTGGCTCGCCTCGCCGCTCGTGCTTGGCCTCGGCCATCTCGACGGTGTCGACATGCCCTTTGCGCTGGCTGTAGTGGGGTTCAGCTGGACCCTTACGCGCTGGATGCGCTCCCGCTCGCGCCGCCGCCTACTGATCCTCGGGGTCGTCGCCGGGATCGCCGCGCTTACCAATGCCTCGGGCCTGCTGATCGTGGCGCTCGGTGTGATCGTCGTGCCCGCTCTAGAGATCGGGCACGGGCGGCGCCGAGCCGCGCGCGCTGGTCTCACGTTTGCCCTCGCCGCCCTTGCCTCGATCTGGCTCGTCTACATCGCACTGGATCCGGCGGTGCTCGGAGCGGGAGCCGATCTGCTCCCGCACCCCTATCTCGAGGGGCTGCGCTACCTCTCCAGCCATGACACGTCACCCACGCCGAGCTACCTCGCGGGCGTCGCGTGGACAGGGGGGCGGTGGTGGTACTGGCCGCTGAGTCTTGCGGTCAAGCTGCCGCCGGCCACCGTCGCCGTGCTCCTCCTCGGACCCCTGGGCTTGGTCGGACTCGATCGGGCTCGACGCCGTGAGGTGGCGATCGTCGCCGCGCTTCCGGCGATCGTCCTCTTCGCCTTCGATCTCTCGCTCTCGCGTGACATTGGCGTGCGCTACCTGCTGCCCGTCGTCGCGCTCTGGCTCGTGGTGGCGAGCGCGGCGGCGACGAGGTCACGCATCAGGACCGTGCTCGCCCTGCTCGTGGCCGCCGTGGGGCTCGGCGTCTGGGCCATGGCGGCGTCGTTTCCGCATTCACTGTCGTGGACCGATCCGGTGTTTGGAGCGCCGTATCAGGCCGCCACGAACTCCAGCGTCGACTGGGGTCAGGATCTCTTCGGACTACAGCGCTGGGACCGCGCGCACCTCACACGCGTGGCGTACTTCGGGCCACGCGGGATCACACCGGCAGATACCGGGCAGGCGGCGCCGCTGATCGGCGTCGCGCCCGCGCGGATCACGGGGTGGGTTGCCGCATCGGCGACGGATCTGACGACCGTCGCGAGCCTCGCCTGGTTACGCGCGTACTGCCCCGTTGGCAGCATCGGCGCGACGATCCTCATCTATCACTTCGCACGACCTCCGTCGGCGCTTGCAGGGCCCGATAAGCCCGTCTCGCCCTGTCACGGGTCGGTCAACTCGCGCAAGGCCTGAGCGCACCAGCCACTGCTCGTCACCCGCAGTGCTCGTAGAGCCGGAACGTGCGCTGTGTGGTTTCCGTGAACGGCACCTCTTTGGGAATCAGCGGTCGCAGCGGCGCCGTCACCGTGTCGCGGGTCTGAAGGATGACGTTGGGATCCTGCGAGTCTCCCTGGGCGAGGGTCGCGGGCGGGATCTCGCCGGAGACATCGACGGAGTCGATGCCCAGGTACCAAGCGACCATCGGCACCTGGTAGTTCTCGGTCTCGATCCGCCCGCACGCTCGGATCTTGTTCGCGCCGCCGGCTCGATCGACGATCGTGCTCAGATCCTGTCGCAGCTCTACCTGGTAGCGGAGGGCATCGTCGAGCGCGTGCAGCTTGAAGTGCTGGCCGACCCAGCCGGGTAACAAGAGGAACCCGGCCGTCACCGCTGCGAGCGCGAGGGCGGCGCCGGAGGCAGGACGGATCGACCGGCCGAGCACTACGCCGAGCTTCCACGCCGCCAGGCCCCAGCCGATCCCACCGGGGATGAAGAGCAGCGCTCCCCCGATGATCAGGTAGCGCTGGTTACCGGAGAATCCCGCCTGTGTCATCGCCGAGACCTCGACGAACCAGAGGACAGCCGCGACGGTGAGGACGAGCACGATCCCCTCGGGGCGGCGAGCCTCCTCGCGGACCGCCGCGCCGAGGCCGGACCTGTGGCGGCGTAGCACTCGCCAGAACGTGATCGCGGCTCCGAGCGCCATCAGTCCGGATGAGAGCTTCACGCGCGAGAGCAAGAGCTGCGACGCGCCCTGCATCTCGGTGCAGAATGGACACTTCGTGAACGTGGCCGCGTTGCCCCGCGGATGGAGCGCACGCGTGACCCCGCGGAACAGGTGGCCCGAGCCCCAGAGCTCGGGGAGGAACCACAGCGCCGGCACGATCGCGAAGAGCGCCAAGATGAGCTTCCACGCGCGCGGGTCCCGACGCCCCAGATACAGGCCGTAAAGCCCCCAGAACGCCCATATCTCCGGGCGGTCGAGCGCCGGGAAGAGGCCGATCACGAAGGTCTGGCGTGACTTGCCGTCGAGATGGCGGTCGATCGCCAGGAGCACGAGACCCGCGCCCAGGCATTCCGAGTACCCGAGTGCCGCGTCGCGGATGAACTCGGGGGAGATGACCATGCTGAGCGCTGCGACTGCACCCGCGAGCACGGCCGGTCCGTAGGCGATCAAGCCGGAGGCGCCGCGGCGGCCGGTCGGGCTCGCTCCGAACCAGACCGTCAGGCGCGCCGCGAGCTTGAAGATCATCGCGAGCGCGAATACGGCCCCTCCGCGCGCGACGGCTAGCCACAGGTCGGGCTGCGCCTTGCCGAACAGCGCGAACGGCGCGGTGAACAGGACAGGGAGCGGCTTGAACGTATTGGCGCCGACCGTGTTCAGGTCGAGATGGATGATCTCCCGCCCCCACAGCAGCCACCCCCACGGGTCGTAGCTCGGGGTCGAGGGATAGAGCAGCGAGAGCGCCCCCAGCGCGAGCGAGCCTACCGCGAGCGCCGCATAGACCCACCCGGAGGTCGAGCGCGCCCGCCCCCTGGCCTCCGAGGGCGCGCCCTCGATCTCGGCGGGTACCGGGGCAACCCGCTGAACAGTCGAAACCGACACTTGAGATCACCCCCGGGTACGGGCGTGCGAGCGGGGCGGATTCAGAGCCTGCTGATGAACGTTGAGAACAGCCGACGTGCGCACACGTCGGCCGCGGCGGCATCCCGTGACGTGGCCCCGAGGAGCCCGGCCACAGTGGGCTCGTCACCGGTGTCGGCAGCCCAGCGGGCCACCGAGTCAGTTGTCGCTTCGGGGTGAAACTGGACCGCCAGGTGCCGGCCGATCCAGAACGCCTGCGGGCCGTAGCGGTTGTGTGCCACTAGTTCGGCGCGGGGCGGGAGAGTGATCACGTCGTGTTGCCAGCTGAGCCACGGTCCGGCAGCCACTTGGTGCGGCACCGAGGTTGAGACCATCGCCCAACCTAGGTGCGGGCGAGGAGCAGCCTCAACCGCGCCGCCGAACGCGATCGCGATCGCGCGCGCACCATGGCCGATGCCGAGCACGCTGGTTTCTCCGCGGTTGGCCTGCCGGAGCCAGTTGAGCTCGCGCGCATGCCACTCAAGGCCTGCGACGTCGCTGTACGGGGCCGAGCCGACCAGAATCGCCAAGCCGACCGACTTCGGGTCGGGTAGCGACTGGCCGCGCTCACCGGCCCGCACCGTCACAGGATTCAGCCCACGTTCGGCAAGCACGCCGAGCAGCGGGGCGCTGGGAACCTCCTTGCCGTGAAGAAGCAGCACGGTCTGGTTCCCGTCCGAGCGCCTCAGGGGCCGCTTGGTGAATCTCCGGTTCTGTTGCAGAGCCTGCGTGTTGGCTGTCGCCGCCACGGAAACGCCGCCGCCAGTTTCAGTCCTCATTGCAATGCACCTCATAAGTGTCGGGAGGCTGCCCGCATCGTGCGGGCAGGACGTCGGTACACCAAGGCCCCAACGTCATGGGCTGTTCGAGAGGGAGGGTCGAACCGGGGAACCGCCCCGGAGCTGCCCTAGCGGCTACATCGAGCCATCATCGCGGCCGTTGCTCCAGGCCGCCGGCCGAAGGGGCCGCGCATCGAGCGTTCGGCAGCTGCTGACGAGGCAAACACCATAAGTTCGATTGACTTTATGGTATTTCTCGCCTTACGTCAACTTTATTGCCTCAACTGCATTCGAATCCGGTCTCGTTCGGTCGGCCTCCGAGGCTCCCGTGGACTTGACACCCATCACGTTCTCTGTAATGTCTATCGATATAGTGGAGATTGGGCTCGAATTGTCGCCGGGACGTTTGCGCCTGATGATCGCCGCGGCAGACGTACAAGCGATCGCCGCCGCCCTCCCGAACCGCAGCAAGAGAGCATGACGGCAAGCCAGGCCGGTGCTCGCGCTGGTGCGGCGAGTTCGCACGAAGCGGTGTGGGCACGTCGCGCCGTGTGGATCTTCCGGGTGGCATGGACCGTACGGGTCGAGCTCTTCGTGTTCGCTCGCCGCTACCTCGGCGCAAGAACGGTCCCACGGGTCTGGGGTTCACCACCAGACGGTGGAGTCCAGGTTCTCGATCTCTTCCAGCGGGCGGGTGTAGATCCCCGAGGACAGGTACTTCCAGCCGTCATCGGCGACGACGAACACGACGTTCCCCTCGTCGAGCTCGCCGGCGATTCGGACCGCGACGCGCGCGATCGCGCCTGAGGAGACGCCGGCGAACACGCGCTCCTCGTCGAGCAGCTTGCGTGTGAAGGTGATCGCGTCGGCGTTGGTCACGAAGATCTTGCGGTCCAGGAGCGAGAGGTCGATGATCGGTGGGATGAAGCCGTCCGCGAGTGAGCGCAGGCCCTGTACAGGCTCGCCCTGCATCGGTTCCGCGGCGACGATTTTGACGCGATCGCCCAGTTCTTCCTTGAGTCTGCGGCCGTTGCCCATCAGCGTGCCGCCGGTACCGAGACCGGCGACGAACGCGCTGATCTCCTCGAGCTCGTCGAGGATCTCCAGCGCCGTGCCGTTGTAGTGAGCGAGCGGATTCGCCTGGTTCCCATACTGGTAGGGCATGTAGTAGGACGAGTCGCGCTCGGCGAGGTCGAGCGCGAGCTCGACCGCGCCGTTTGACCCTTTGGAGCCCTCTGAGTAGACGATCTCCGCCCCGTACATTCGCAGCAGCTGGGTGCGTTCCTGGGTCACGTTGTCGGGCATCACGACTTTGACCTTGTATCCCTTGTGGCCGCAGATCATCGCCAGCGAGATGCCCGTGTTGCCGGACGTCGGCTCGAGGATCGTCTGGCCAGGCCCGATCAGGCCTTTTTCCTCGGCGTCCTCGATCAGCGCACGGGCGACGCGGTCCTTGACCGATCCGGTCGGGTTATGCGACTCGAGCTTCGCCCAGACCCTGACGCCCGGCCTTGGGCTCAGCCGTTTGAGCTCGACCAGTGGCGTATGCCCGATCGCCTGGACGATGTCGCCGTAGCGACCACCGCAGGGTCGATTCTCAAGCAGCTCGGCCGACATCACTCCTGCGCCTACAGCTGGACACCGCGCGTCACGATCTGACGCAGCGCCTCGACCAGAGTGTCCACCTCAGCGCAGGTGTTGTAGAACGCCAGCGACGCGCGCACCGTGCTCTCGTGTCCGAATTGGCGGACGATCGGCTGGGCGCAGTGATGGCCGGCTCGGACGGCGATGCCTTTCTCATCCAGCGCCTTGCCGACGGCTTCGGGCTCGAATCCGTCGAGCACGAAGGACAGCACCGAGGCCTTCTCGGGCGCCGTTCCGATGAGATGAAGGCCGGGCACCGTCAGTAGTTGGTCTGTGGCATAGGCGAGCAGTTCGTGCTCGTAGCGGCTTACGTTCTCGAGTCCGATCCGCTGGAGATAGTCGAGAGCGGCTCCGAGCCCGACGGCGTCCGCGATGTTGCCGGTACCCGCCTCGAACCGGACCGGTGCCGGCTGGTACAGCGTCTTTTCGAAGGTGACGTCGCGGATCATGTTGCCGCCGCCCTGCCACGGAGGCATCGAGTTCAGCAGGTCGGCCTTCCCGTACAACACGCCGATACCAGTCGGTCCGAACACCTTGTGCCCCGAGAACGCGTACCAGTCGCAGTCAAGATCCTGCACGTCGACGGGCATGTGCGACACCGCTTGGGCTCCATCCACGAGCACGCGCGCGCCGTAGCGATGCGCCATCTCCACCATCTCACGCGCGGGAGTCACCGTCCCGAGAGCGTTGGAGACGTGCGAGAAAGCCACCAGCCTCGTGCTCGGTCCCAGGAGCTTCTCGTATTCGTCGAGCATCACCTGGCCGCTCTCATCCACGGGCACGACACGCAGCGTCGCGCCCGTGTCCTGGCAAAGCTGCTGCCAGGGAACGATGTTCGCGTGATGCTCGAGCCAGGTGATTACGATCTCGTCCCCGGCCCGGACGTTCTGGCGGCCCCACGCCTGAGCGACCAGGTTGATCGCCTCCGTAGCGCCGCGCACAAACACGATTTCGTCGCTTGACGAAGCGTGCAGGAACCGCGCGACGGTGTCGCGCGCGGCCTCGTAGGCGTCTGTCGCGCGCGCCGCCATCTCATGCGCGGCGCGGTGGACGTTCGAGTTCTCGTGGCTGTAGAAGTGATCCAGGCGCGACATGACGGCCGTTGGCTTCTGCGTCGTCGCGGCGTTGTCCAGCCACACCAGCGGCAAACCGCCATGCACATGCTCGGCGAGGACCGGGAAGTCACGTCGCACCGCATGCACGTCGAACGCGGGGTACGCAGCGGCGGCAGTGCCGGGCGAAGCCGGCAGCGTCGCGCCACCGCCGGGCGTCTCAGCGCCGCCAAGCGACCGCGCCTCGTCCATGAAGTAATACGAACCGGCGGCCGGGTCTGCCGCGCTCACGCGCGGCATCTCGACCAACCCCAGCTCGGCCAGCGAAAGGCGATTGCCGTGCAGGGCAAAGAGGTCGGTCCCAGCGTCGGCCCGCGGATCCACAGTAGTCGGCACCGGCTCGGAGGGCATAGCCGGCGCCGCGGGTCCGAGAGCCGGAACCGTGCCCGGTGGGCTGGGCACGCCACGATCCAGATGCGTCCACTGGAACATCTCGGGCTCCGGTGCAGCGCCCATGCCGTTTCCGGCGGCGACGTCGTCGATCCGGTCGGCCGCGCCACTCATCTCGGGCGGGTCAAGCGTGTCCGGACCCAGACCGGCGCCCTCCGGGCCCGCTTTGAACATCTCGTTCGCGAGTCGCTCCAGCTCCGCTACGTCCAAGGGCGATCCTGCAATCGCGACTCCGCCCAAGATCAGCGGCGTCCCGGATTCAGTGATCGGAATTACGCCGTTGCTGCTATGTCCGTTGCCGTTACTTGCGGTAGGCATGCTTGTAGTCGTGGTACTTGTCGATCTGGACGCCGTCGAGGACCGCGACCGCATCGTCGGTCAGGATCGCGGCGGAGCAGTACAGCGAGATCAGGTATGAGGCGATCGCCTTGCGGCTGATGCCCATGAACTTCACCGACAGACCCAGCCCCTCTTCACCCGACGTGCCGGGCTGATAGAGACCCACGACGCCCTGCCGGGCCTCCCCGGTGCGCATCAGCATGATCTGGCTCTTATTGCCCTCGATCTTCAGTTTGTTGCACGGCACGATCGGAATGCCGCGCCAGGTGATCACAGGCGAGCCGAACAGGTTCACGGTCGCCGGGGGCACACCGCGCCGCGTGGCCTCCCGCCCGAAGGAAGCGATCGCCTTCGGGTGCGCGAGGAAGAACGCCGGCTCCTTCCACACCATCGTGATCAGCTCATCCAGATCATCGGGCGTGGGTGGACCGTCGAACGTCTTGATCCGCTGCCCGGAGGGGACGTTGGTAAGGATCCCGTAATCACGGTTATGGAGCAGCTCGGACTCTTGGCGCTCCTTGATCGTCTCGATCGCGAGCCGTAGCTGCTGCTTGATCTGATCGTGCGGATAGCTGTACAGATCCGACACGCGTGTGTGAACATCGACGACCGTCGTCACCGAACTGAGGAAGTACTCGCGGGCGTGCTCGTCGTAGTCGACGAACGTGTCCGGCAGCTCTAGCTCCTCCTCCATCTGCGAGCAAGCCGTCAGGATGCGAGTCTCGTCCTTGACCTTGTTGACCCGGTAGATACCTGCCTCAACTCCCACCCACGGCAACAGGTGAACCAGCCACCGCGGGGAAATCGACAGCATCGTCGGCGCCGTCTTCGTCGCGTTCGCGAGTTGTCGCGCTGCCACATCGCCCAGCGCCGAGTGAACCTCTGCGGTCTCAGCCATGTCCCATTCTCCGATCACGAAGCTGTCAGTGGTACAGCCTCCAATTGCCTGTTTGACGCTCTTTCTCCGACCCTGCTCCTCCAGCATCAACCTAGCGCCAATCAATGTATCCCGCAAGGCGTAAGCACCCAATTAATACGACTTACACACGTGATCGCGAGATCGGTCTCGGTTACTGTCCTGTTTGTGACCTTGTGTCAATCTCGATCGGGATTGACACGTATTGACACGTCGGTTACTCAGCTCGCAGCTCCGGCTTTATCCTCGCAAGCATGCGGGCAGACGAGCTGGCGGTAGCAACCGAGGTGGAAGCGCTGGCCCGCGACACGATGACGATCAGGAAGCACTTCCGGCGGGACCACTTCCCCGCCCCGCGCCTCGACCGCGACACGTGGCAGTTGGAGGTCGAGGGAGCGGTACTGAACCCGCTCCAGCTCCGCCTTGACGATCTCGAACGCGCCGGTTCGGTTACGGTACGCGTCGTCCTCGAGTGCGCGGGGCATCGTCGCAGCGAGCAGAAACCGGCCGCTCCCGGAGTGCCCTGGGGAATCGGAGCAGTCGGCGAGCTTCGCTGGACCGGCATCCGGCTCGCGGATCTACTTCACCGCGCCGGCATCCGCCCCGGCGCGCTGGCAGTGGTGCTCGAAGGCGGTGATCGCGGCCCCGTCCCGTCCTCAGGGGAGATTGAGCCGTTCGCGCGGGCGCTACCCATACAGAAGGCGCTGGCGGACGAGACGCTCGTCTGCTGGGCCGCAGAAGGCGAGCCGATCCCCGTCGAGCGCGGCGGCCCGGTTCGCGTAGTCGTCCCGGGCTGGTACGCCACAGACTCCGTCAAGTGGCTGACACGCATCACCGTCGAGGAGCAACCATTCGCGGGCCATTTCGAACTGCTCGACTACCGCCTTGCTGACATCGGGTCTGAAGCGATCGGGGAGCGGCTGTCGGTACTCCCGATCCACGCGCTGCTCCTCGATCCGCGTTCCGGGAACCCCATCGGCCCCGGCGTCCACTCCTTGCACGGTATTGCCTGGGGTGGTCAGGGCGGGGTAACGCGCGTTGACGTGCGGCTCGACGCAGGAGCCTGGCAGGGAGCGTCACTCGGCCCGGATCGTGGGCGCTACGCCCGGCGGTTCTGGTCGATCGACTTGAACCTAGAACGCGGCCGCCACCGCATTCTGGTCCGGGCCACCGACGCCTGCGGCCGGTCGCAGCCGATTGAGCACCGGCCGAACCGCGACGGCTACGCGGTCCACGCGATACAGGCGACAGACCTCAATGTGATCTGATTGGGGCCATATCGCGGGGTTCGAGGCGCCCGCCCTGATCGGACAGTGGATCGACGATCGGCCGCCCGCCCCCGACGCCGGGCCGGTGGGGTGGATCCTTGTCACCGACGTCCGCGCCACCCTGGAAGTGGCCGAGCGGGAGGGGGCTACGTTACGTGAAGCACCCTTTGCGGACGGGCGTCGGTTGCTGGCGTCGTTCGCCGATCCGGCCGGCAACCTCGTCGGCCTCGCCCAGCACGGCGACGGTCCGCCGCGCGCCTCCCGGATCGAGAACCGCTCGATGCCCTCCGCGACGGTGATCCCACAGCTCACCTACGAGGACGTCGGGGAGGCGATCGACTGGCTGTGCGACAAGTTCGGGTTCACGGAGCGCTGGCGAGCCGGCGATCACCGCGCCCAGCTCTCCTTCGGTAACGGAGCGGTGGTGGTGACCGAGCCCCGGACCTCGAACGTTCTTCCGGCCCGGCAATGGGTGATGGCGCGAGTCGAGGACGCCGACCGCCATCACGATCGCGCCCGTGCACGAGGCGCGCGGATCCTCGATCCCCCCAAGGACTACCCCTACGGTGAGCGCCAGTACGCCGCCGAGGACCTCGGTGGCCATCACTGGTGTTTCTCGCAATCGATCGCCGACCTGGCCCCCGAGGAGTGGGGCGGGACGTCGGGCCCCGCGCTGGGCCGGTAGCTGAGCCGACGAGAAGGTCCGGACTACGGTGCGTGTGCCGGGACCACGCTGAAGGCGTAGGCGCCGGCCTGGCCCTTGGCCTTGAGCTCGGTGGCCGCCGCGCTGGCCTGCGCCAGCGTGGTGTACGTACCGGAGAAGACGATCCAATCCCCGGGGTGCATGCTCGAGTAGCCGCTCGAGTCCAGGACGCCCACGGGAATCCCCGCCGCCGCGATCTTGGTGGCGCTCGAGGTGGCCTGCGCCTTAGCGGGGACCACCCCGAGGACGACGGTATAGCCCGTGATCCCGGCGGGCCAGGCCGCGATCGCGGTGGTACCGGTGGGGGCGGTCGTGGTCGCCGTTGTGGTCGAGGCGGCGGGCGTGGTGGTGGTCGGAGACGTGGTGGGCGTGACCGGACCGTGGGTTGAGGCGGCGGCGGGGGTTGTGGCGGCGGTGGGGATGCTCCGGTCGGCGCTATTGGACAGGTCGACCAGGGCGAACACGAGTCCGGCCGCGACCAGGACTATCACTCCGCCGACGATGGCGAAGGGAACGCGCCAATCGGGGGCGTTGCGGATCCGCATCCTGACTGCGGCCCCGCACTCCAGGCACCAGTCCTGATCGCGGGCCAGCCGGCCGCCGCAGCGGGGACAGGCGGTGTCCCTCGCCGGCCGCTCCGCGACCGCGCTCACCGCGCCCTGCGTCCGCGGGACCGGCGGGCGACCGTGACGACCCTCGCCGGAGCCTCGCCGAGGACCGACGCTCCGCATGCGGAGCAGAAGCGATCGAGGCTGCCATGGATCGCGCCGCACTGACTACAGGCCCCGCCGATCCCGGCCTCCCGCACCTCCCGCACCGGCCGTTCCTCGGAGAGCACGCTCTCGAGCGCCCGCAGCTCGCGGTCCGTCTCAGCCGCCTCCTCAAGCTTGACGGCGACCAGGTCGTCGCGGCGGGTCTCGTAGCGATGGAGCTCGAGCACGAACCCGCCAAGATCGCGAATCTGCATCTCGCGCAGATGGCGCAGGTACGTAGCCCGCTGCCGCAGCCGCCCGCGCTCGCGGAAGCCGGTGGGGGCGGTGGTCGTGGGCTCCGGGCGCGGGGGTGGGGGCGGGGCGGGCGCGGGGGCGGGGATCGCTGCGGTGGGCGGGGCGGGCGCGGGGGCGGGTGTGGGGGCCGGCGGGGGGTCGGGGGCTATCTCCGCGATCGTGTGCTCGACCTGGGCGACGGGGCGCGGCGCGTACCGATCAGGCTCGCTCGGCGCGTCCTCGGCGGGGGCAACGGGGCTGGCGGGCGGCGGCGGCGCCGCGTGCGAGACCGGCGCTCGGGGCGGGCTTGGCCGC
>Ga0302325_10005224_pt1 | contig 29688 bp, 28 predicted proteins | sample Palsa_T0_2_FD_201948 | JGI IMG/M metagenome (GOLD analysis project Ga0302325, IMG submission 201948) | Peat permafrost microbial communities from Stordalen Mire near Abisko, Sweden - Palsa_T0_2 | ecosystem: Environmental > Terrestrial > Soil > Palsa > Peat permafrost | place: Sweden: Abisko...
TCCAGGCGCGGCTTAGCGTGCCCAAGGACTGGCAACTGGCGAGCGCGCTAGAACCTGAATCCACAAGCGGTGCCGTGACGACCTTCCGGACAATCCCGCTCGAGGTGCTGATCGACTCGCCGGTGGAAACCGGGCGCTACCTAAAGCGTTACGCACTGAGCGATGGCGGCCAGGTGCCGGTGTATCTGGATGTGATGGCCGAGAAACCAGCGCTCACGGAGCTCAAGCCGGAGATCGTGGCCCAGCACCGGGCGCTGGTGCAGCAGGCGTTCAGCCTGTTTGGTTCGCATCACTTCGATCACTATGATTTTCTCTACTCGGTCAATGACGCGCTCGCATTCGGTATAACAATCGAACACCAGCGCTCTGGGGAATATGCCCTGGACTCCGATGAATTCACCGACTGGGACGCGCACCTCGCGCGCCGCGATGATCTGGCGCACGAGTTCACCCATTCCTGGGACGGCAAGTTTCGCCGGCCAGCCGACCTGTGGATCCCCAACTTCAATGTGCCGATGCGTAACTCGCTACTGTGGATGTATGAAGGCGGCACCCAATACTGGGGACTGATTCTGACCGCGCGCTCGGGGCTGTGGAGCAAGGAGCAGGCGCGGGATGCCTGGGCGGGCTTGCTGGCGAATTTGACCCATACATCGGGCCGCAGCTGGCGCGATGTGCAGGATACGACCAACGATGAGATCATCAATCCGCGGCGCCCGATGGCATGGAGCGATTGGCAGCGCTTCGAGGACTATTACGACGAGGGAGCGCTGATCTGGCTCGATGCAGATACGCTGATCCGCGAGCGCTCCGCTGGGAAGCGTTCGCTCGATGATTTCGCCCGCGGCTTTTTTGGTGTCGAGGATGGCCGCTGGACGCCACTGACCTACACCTTTGAGGACGTAGTGAAGGCCTTGAACGCCGTGGAGCCCTATGACTGGGCCGCGTTCCTGCGCCAGCGCCTGGATCACCACGGTCCCGAGGCACGGCTCGATGGGCTCACGCGCGGCGGCTATCGCCTGGTGTACACCGATACGCCGAGTGAGCAGAGTAAAGGTGTCGCGGCCGACCACAAGTGGGAGGATTTTTATTATTCACTCGGCTTCCATCTGGATAAGGACGGTGCGATCAGCGATGAGCTGTGGGACAGCCCGGCATTCAAGGCGGGACTGATCGCCGGCAGCCGCATTGTGGCGGTCAACAACGTCGCCTATGACGCGAAGAAGCTCACCGAAGCCATCAAGCTTGCGCAGACCGACAGCGCGCCGATCGAGCTGTTGGTGCGCGGTGGGGATTTTTTCCAGACTGTGCGCATCGATTATCATGGCGGCTTGCGCTTTCCGCACCTGGAGCAGATTCCGGGTGTGCCCGCGCTTTTCGATGAGATTCTGGCGCCCAGGCCCTGAGGCCAGGTGTGCCAATCAGAAGCTGCGCCTCAGTATCCGACGGTAAAGCGCTTGTGCAGATGTTGCGGGTGATCGGCCTCATCGAGCAGCGCGACCGCGTAGTCCTCCATCGAAATGTGGCTCTTGCCGGCGGCATCGGTCAGTAGCTGATCGCCGCCCAGCCGGAATTTGCCGGTGCGTGTGCCCGGTTCAATCATCATCGAAGGGCTCAGATAGCTCCATGCGATGTCGCCCACGGTGCGCAGGTATTCGAGCACCTGTTGTTGCTGTACTGGACCGAATGAGGGATCGAGCTTGCCGCCCGCACTCGCACGCATCTGATCGAGCGCCGTGGTCCCGGGCTGCACCTCGAGGGTCCCGGCGCCCCCGACCACCAGCAATCGGGGCGCCTTGCTGCCCAGTGCGCGCTCGGCCGTGATCAGCGACTGCGTGGCGCGCAACAGGAAGTCCGCCCCTTCGCTGTCGTTGCCGCGGCCGCTGTTGAGCGCACTGACCACCACATCCTCGCCCTGCAGCGCACGCGTCACGCTTTCGGTATCGAGGACATCCCCAGCCACAACATGCAGGCGCTCCGCAGGCGGGAGCGGAGCGCGCTCGGGGTAGCGCGCGATGACGGTGACGGTATCGCCGCGCTGCAGCGCTTCGGCGACGATGCGCTGGCCAATGTTGCCGGTACCGCCATAGATCAGGATCTTGAGCGGCGCTGCATGGACGCTGCTCGTGAGCAAGATGCCGGCGAGGGCGAGCAGCAGGCCGAGCAGCGGTTTTAGGGTTTGTCGTTCGGTATGCATGGTGCTAATCCCCAGCGTGACAGGTCATGGCGCGGGTCGGTTTGGCCGCTCGGCTTGCACCGCTTTGGGCAAGCAACCCGGAGATTACACCTGCGCAACCGTGCTCACTAGGCAGGGGGAGGCGGTTACTGCCAGAATGCCGCCCCAGCTGATCGGCAGGCGCCGCAGACGCAGACGCCACAATTTCCACCACGACGGGGCATGACAGCTAATGGAAGGGATGGAAGAGGAAATCAAGCAGGCGGCCCTCGATTATCACCGCCTGCCCACGCCGGGAAAGATTTCCCTGGCCCCGACCAAATCACTGGTAAACCAGCGCGATCTGTCGCTGGCCTACTCACCTGGCGTTGCGTACGCCAGCCTCGCGATCAAGGAGGATCCGCTGGCGGCCGCCGAAATGACGGCGCGGGCAAATCTGGTGGGGGTCGTGACCAACGGCACCGCGGTGCTGGGCCTCGGCAATATCGGGCCGCTGGCCGGAAAGCCGGTTATGGAAGGCAAGGCCTGCCTGTTCAAGAAATTCGCCGGCATCGACGTATTCGACATCGAGATCAATGAGCACGATCCGGACAAGCTGATTGACATCGTCGCGGCGCTGGAACCGACATTCGGTGGCATCAATCTTGAGGACATCAAGGCCCCAGAGTGCTTTTACATCGAGCGCAAGCTGCGCGAGCGCATGAAGATACCGGTGTTTCATGACGATCAGCATGGCACCGCGATTATCGTCGCCGCAGCCGTGCTCAATGCGATGCTGGTCGTAGGCAAGGATATCTCCAAGGTCAAACTCGCAGGATCCGGAGCCGGCGCGGCAGCGCTCGCCTGCCTCGATCTGCTGGTTGCCGTGGGGCTAGATCGGCGCAGTATTTTTATCAGTGACGCTGACGGCGTGGTCTACGAAGGGCGCGCCGCATCGATGGATCCGGACAAGCAGCGTTATGCGCAGCGCACCTCGGCGCGGACGCTTGCGGACATCATCCCAGATGCCGATATCTTTCTCGGACTGTCCGCCCCGGGCGTACTGAAGCCCGAGATGGTCAAGCTTATGGCGGCGCGGCCAGTGATACTGGCGCTGGCCAATCCGGAACCTGAGATTCGTCCCGAGCTTGCCAAGGCGGCACGGCCAGATTGCATCGTCGGCACCGGACGCTCTGACTATCCCAACCAGGTTAACAACTCGCTGTGCTTTCCTTTCATTTTCCGCGGAGCGCTGGATGTCGGGGCAACCACCATCAACGAGGAGATGAAGCTGGCTACTGTGCACGCGCTGGCGGCGCTGGCACGCGCCGAGCAGTCCGATGTGGTCACCGCTGCTTATGGGGATGAGAGCACCGGCTTCGGGCCCGAATTCCTGATTCCGCGCGCCTTTGATCCGCGCCTGATCACGCGCATTGCGCCGGCGGTCGCCAAAGCCGCAATGGACAGCGGCGTGGCCACGCGCCCGATCACCGACCTCGATGCCTACCGCAACCGCCTGACGCAGTTTGTATACCAGTCTGCCTCGGCGATGCGCCCGGTATTCGTCGCTGCGCGTCGCCGGCAGCAGCGGGTTATCTACGCAGAGGGCGAGGAAGCACGTGTCCTGCAGGCGGCCCAGGAAGTGGCTGATGAAAACATCGCCCGGCCCATACTGATCGGCCGTACCGATGTCATTACGGCGCGCATTGAGAAGCTGGGGCTGCGTCTGAAACTTGGCGAGAACTGCGATGCGGTCAACGTGCTGAGCGATGCGCGTTTTCGCGATTCCTGGCGTGAATACTACGAACTCACCAAGCGCAAAGGCGTATCGCGCGCCCAGGCGATGGAGGAGATGCGAAGCCGAACCACGCTGATCGGGGCGATCCTGGTGCGGCGTGGCGATGCAGACGCCATGTTGTGCGGTACTGTGGGAAATTACCTCGAGCATCTCAAGTATGTCGAGCAGGTCATCGGTCTGGCCGAGGGCGCGCACACGCTTGGCACGATGCAGATGCTGATCCTGCCAGACCGGCAGCTGTTCTTCTGCGATACCCATGTGAACAGAGATCCTAATGCCGAACAGATTGCCGAACTAACGCTGCTGGCTGCACACCAAGTGCGTCGCTTCGGTCTGATCCCGAGTGTCGCGCTAGTTTCGCACTCCAATTTTGGCGGCTCGGATGCCCCCTCTGCGGAGAAGATGCGCCGGGCGCTCGAGCTGATCACTGAGCGCGCGCCGGAGCTTGAAGTGGAGGGCGAGATGCGGGCTGACTCGGCACTCTCGAGTGCAATTCGCTCGAATGAATTTCCAGACTCGCGCCTGAAGTCTGATGCCAACCTTCTGATCATGCCGAACGTCGATGCCGCGAACATCACCTACAACGCGCTGCGAATCGCCGCAGGCGGCGGAGTGACGGTGGGCGGCATCCTGCTCGGTGCGGCGCGACCGGTGCACATCATGACGACCTCATCCACGGTGCGCCGGATCGTCGATATGACCGCCGTGGCCGCGGCGGATGCCAGTGCCGAGCGCGCGGCTCGTCCCTGAATGCCATCGCGGCCCGGAATCTGATGGCAACTTCCGCTTCTCGTGCCGGCATCTGTCCCGGATGCCGCCGGCCGCTGCTGCAGTGTGTCTGCCACCCGGGCGCGCCCCCCGCTGCGGTACGCGTTTCGCGCCAGACGCAGGGCCGCGGCGGTAAGGGTGTATCGGTCATCACGGGACTGGCGCTCGGTGAGGCCGAGCTGGAGCTGCTGGCCAAGGAGCTCAAGCGCCGCTGCGGATCAGGCGGAACAGTGCGCGAAGGCGCGATAGAAATTCAGGGAGACCACCGCGACACGCTGGTCGCCGAGCTGGTGCGCCGCGGATTCTCCGCCAAGCGCGCCGGCGGCTGATCCGCACCCATCCAGATGCTATTACGACTCGATCAGGTCAGCTTGAGCTTCGGATCGCGCCCGCTGCTCGATCACATCACGCTGCAGGTTGATGAGGGCGAACGCGTCTGCGTTGTGGGTCGAAACGGTGAAGGTAAGTCCTCATTGCTGCGACTGGTGGCCGGTGAAATTGCACCGGATGATGGCAGTGTCTGGACCAATCCAGGCGCGCGCGTGGCCTACCTCGTTCAGGACGTTACGGCCGCGACCGACGATACGGTTGAGGCGGTCGTGGCCGCCGCATCGGAACTGGCAGCTGATCAGGAACCGTGGGAGCGCGAGCAACGGGTCCGCGTCGTCACGACGCAACTGGGACTCGACGGGGATGCGCGTTTCGCGGCGCTCTCGGGTGGCTGGCGTCGGCGCGTATTGCTAGCCCGCGCACTGGTCAGCGAGCCCCAGGTACTGCTGCTCGATGAGCCCACCAACCATCTGGATATCGAGGCGATCGAGTGGCTCGAGCAGGTGATGCTCGAGTTTCGCGGCGCTCTGCTGTTTGTCAGCCACGACCGCGCTTTCATCAACCGTCTGGCAACGCGCGTCATCGAGCTGGACCGGGGCGCCTTGAGCTCCTGGCCCGGGAATTTCGATCAGTATCGCGAGCGCAAGGCCGAGCAGCTGGCCATCGAAGCGCAACACGCGGCGTTGTTCGACAAACTTCTGGCGCGCGAGGAAGTGTGGATCCGCAAGGGCGTAGAGGCGCGACGCACCCGCAATGAGGGTCGCGTGCGGGCCCTCGAGGCGCTTCGCAAGGAACGGCGCGCGCGCCGCGAGCGCCCCGGGCAGGCCGCGCTGGCGCTGCAGGAGTTCAGGGAATCGGGGCGCAAGGTGTTCGAGGCCGAGGATGCGAGCGTCGCCTTTGGCGAGCGCACCATCATCCGTGGCCTGACCGTGACGATTGGCCGCGGCGACCGGATTGGCATTGTCGGGCCCAATGGCGCCGGCAAGAGCACCTTGCTGCGACTGCTGCTGGGCGAGTTGCCGCCAGCCACCGGGCGCGTAGAAATCGGCACCAAGCTGCAGGTGGCTTACTACGATCAGCAGCGCGCCCAGCTCAAGCTCGACAAGTCAGTGATGGAAAACGTCAGCGAGCGCTCGGATCAGGTTATCGTCAACGGCCAGACGCGCCATGTCAGCGGTTACCTGCGCGACTTCCTGTTCCGCCCGGAGCAGCTGCGCACGCCGGCCTCGGCGCTCTCGGGCGGGGAGCGCAATCGCCTGCTGCTGGCGCGGCTGTTCGCATCCCCAGCCAATCTGCTGGTGCTCGATGAGCCGACCAATGATCTGGATATCGAGACTCTCGAACTGCTCGAGGAGCTGGTGTGTGATTTTGAGGGCACGCTGCTGCTGGTGAGCCACGACCGTGCGTTTCTTGATCGGGTGGTCACAAGTCTCCTGGTCGTATCCGGCGATGGCTCGGTCACCGAATTTGTTGGCGGCTACAGCGACTGGCTGGTGGATCGCAACCGCCGCCTGGCGCAGGGCGCCGCTGTGGCCGTGAGCGCCAGTGCGACCGACGCACGCAGCGCGCCCAAACCACCCGCGACGCGGCGCGCAGAGCGGCTCTCCTACAAGGAGCAGCGCGAGCTCGACGCACTGCCCGCGGAGATCGCTGCGCTCGAGGCCGAGCAGAGCCGCTGTGCCGATGAGGTGAATGATCCGAAGTTCTATCAGCGTGCCCGTGCCGAAACCGCCGCGGCGCTCGAGACCCTGCGCCAGCTGGGCGAGCGCATTGAGCGCGCCTATGCGCGCTGGGCTGAACTTGAGGGGAAGACTTCGCTCGCCGGCAGCTCCGAGTGACGCACGCGCACATCGGGAACCTCGCCTTTCAGGGCGAGCGCCAGTTGTTCGGCGACATACACGGAGCGGTGTTGGCCGCCGGTGCAACCGATGGCGATGGTGAGGTAGCGGCGGTTGCTTAAGCGATATTCGGGTACGCGCGCACCGATGAAGGTACTGACATCGGCAATGTAGCGGCGCACCGGTTCCTGGCTCTCCAGAAAACGGATCACTGGCTCATCGCGCCCGGTCAGCGAGCGCAGCTCGGCAACCCAGTACGGATTGGGCAGGGCACGGACATCGAATACGAAATCCGCATCACTTGGAATCCCATGCTTGAAGCCGAAGGATTCCACTAGTACCGCCAGCCGGTCGCGTGGCCGCTTCTCGACGCGCCGGTGAATGGTTTCGCGCAGCTCATGCACGCTCATGCGCGAAGTGTCGAGCACCAGGTCGGCGGCATTGAGCAGGGGCTCGAGTATCCGACGCTCGTGATCGATCGCATCGCGCAGATTGGCATTGCTGCGGCTCAAGGGATGACCGCGCCGGGTCTCAGCAAAGCGGCGCAGCAGCTCTTCATCGCTTGATTGCAGGAAGATCACCTCGCAGTCGATGCCACTGCGCTTGAGCTCGGCGATCAGCGTCGGTACGGTGGCGATCTCGGCGTCGGTATTGCGCGCATCGAGCCCGACCGCAGTACGCTCGTAGATCCGATCGCTCCCGCGCACCGTGTGCGAGATAAAAGGCTTGAGCAGCGCCGCCGGGATGTTATCGATGCAGTAGAAGCCCAGATCCTCGAGCATGTGCAGTGCCACGCTCTTGCCCGATCCGGACAGTCCGCTGAGAAAAATAAGCCGCATCGATGACTCCGGGGCCCGCTGCCGCTAGGGGCGGGCGCCCTTCTGCGCCTCGGCAGCGTGATGATCGGTGACTTTTTCCTTGTGCTTGCGCACGCGCCGATCGAGCTTGTCAGCCAGAGCATCGATCGCCGCATACATGTTCTGATCCTCGGCCAGCGCGTGGATGGTCTCGCCGCGCAGATGCAAAGTCGCCTCAGCCTTGCGCCGCAGCTTCTCGACCGTCAGCACGCAGTGTGCATCGATGACGTGATCAAAGTGACGCATGACGCGCTCAACCTTTTTCTCCACATAGCTACGCAGGGCGGGGGTGATTTCTACGTGATGTCCGCTGAGGCTCAGTTGCATGGACGTCTCCTTTTCGTAGTTGTCTAATCAGGCGTGAAATCCACTGAATGCGTCACTTGCCCGGCTGGCGCTTGCGCTCGTTCGAGGGCGCGATGCCCATCGTCTCGCGGTACTTGGCCACCGTGCGCCGCGCGACCGGGATGCCCTCGCCAGAGAGGATCTCGGCCAGCCGGCTGTCGCTCAAGGGGTTGGCAGGATCTTCCTCACGGATGAGTTTGCGGATCTTGGCGCGGATCGCAGTCGAGGAGGTCCCCGAGCCGTCGGCGCCCTCGACCTGGCTCGAAAAGAAGAAGCGCAATTCAAATACGCCGCGCGGCGTGTGCATGTATTTGCCCGAGGTGACGCGCGAAACCGTGGATTCGTGCATCGTGATCGCCTCGGCGATATCGCGCAGAATCATCGGCCGCATGTGTTCCTCGCCGTGTTCGAGGAACTCGGTCTGGCGCTCCACAATGGAGCGGGCCACCTTGATGAGCGTGTCGTTGCGGATCTCGAGGCTCTTGAGCAGCCAGCGAGCCTCCTGTAGTTGTGTGCGCATCGTCGCGTGGCTGGTGCCGCGCCCGATCAGATTTGCATAACTTTGGTTCAGACGCACGCGTGGCAGCGTCGCGCCGTTGATCTCGACCGTCCAGCCGCGGCTCGTGCGACGCACAAAGACGTCCGGCACGACATATTCTGCGGCGCTCGGGCATACGACCGAGCCAGGGCGCGGATGGCAGCTACGCACCAGCGCCAGGGCCAGCTCGAGCTCCTCGTCGGAGGCGTGCAGTTCGCGGCGCAGCAGCCCGAGCTCCCGCCCGGCCACCAGGGCCAGGTGGTGCTGCGCAATGAGGCGTGCGGTAGCGAGGCCCGGAGTCGCCGCGTCGAGCTGCCCCAGCTGCAACAGCAGGCATTCGCTGACCGAGCGGGCGCCGACACCTGGCGGGTCCAGTGACTGAATGAAAGCCAGTACCGGCTCGATCTCCTCGACCCCGCAGTCGATCTCGGGCTTGAGCGTGCCGGCAATCTCGGTCAAAGAGTCGCCGATATAGCCATCGTCGTTGATGGCATCGACGATGGCCTTGCCGATCGCCAGCTCACGTGGGGTCAGCTGTGCGAGCTCGAGCTGCCACAGCAGGTGCTCGCGCAGGTTCTGGTCGGCTGAATCGGCGTATTCCTGCTGGCGCTCGTCATCACCGGGGCTCCAGGGATTCTCAGCGGGTCCCACCGACTGGTCGGTCCAGCCATCGTCGACGATCTCGACGCTGGCCTCGGTTTCCTCGGCCTGGCTCTGGCCGCCCATCTCGGTCGTGGCCAGAGCCTCGGGACCGATAATCTCGGACTCCTCGTCCTGCTCGAGCATGACGTTGCTCTCGAGCAGTTCGCGGATGTGGGCCTGCAGTTCGATTGTGGGGAGTTGCAGCAGCCGGATGGCCTGTTGCAGCTGCGGGGTCATCGTCAGCTGCTGGCCAAGTCGAAGCTGCAGGGAAGCTTTAAGCATCAGCGGCGCCTGGGGAGCGGGATACCGAGGGGGGCGGCGACCCTAACCAATTGAAAACGAAGCAAATAACCTTAAATCTCCTAGCCTACATCTGAAACTTCTCGCCCAAGTACACCTCACGGACGCGCGGGTTGGCAAGGACCTGTTCGGCGGACCCGGAAGCGATTACCGTACCCTGATTGACGATGTAGGCCCGCCCGCACACCCCCAGGGTCTCGCGTACATTGTGATCGGTAATCAGCACCCCGATACCCCGTTCGGCCAGATTGCGGATGATCTGCTGGATATCCCCGACCGAGAGCGGATCAACGCCAGCGAAGGGCTCATCGAGCAGCATGAAGCGCGGTTCGGCTGCCAGTGCCCGGGCGATCTCCACGCGCCGCCGCTCGCCGCCTGAGAGCGATATCCCCTGACTTTCGCGCACGTGCGCGATGTGCAGCAGACCGAGCAGTTCCTCGAGGCGCTCCTCGCGCGCCACGCGGTCCAGGTCCGGCCGCAGTTCCAGAATCGCGCGGATATTGTTGGCCACCGACATGCGCCGGAAGACGCTCGCTTCCTGGGGCAGATACCCCAGACCCAGGCGCGCACGCCGGTCGACGCCGAGCGCCGAGATGTCCCTGCCATCGATCAGGATCGCACCGCCATCGGCGCGCACCAGCCCAACGATCATATAGAAGGCGGTGGTCTTGCCCGCCCCATTGGGGCCGAGCAGCCCGACGACCTCGCCACCGCTGATCTCAAGCGACAGATCCTGTACGACGCGCCGGCCGCGGTAGCTCTTGCTCAGGCTCTGGGCCATCAACTGGCTCACTTCGCGCCTCCGGTGCCTGGCGTGGATTGCTTGATCTCTATCCCGCCATGTACGCCTTCCGCGGCGTTCTCGCATTTCTGGAAATCGAAGGTCTGCTGGGTGATGTTGTAGGTGATCTGACAGGCACTCAGATCATTGTGTTCACGCGTGACAAAGGCTTCGCCGTTGAGTTTCACCTCGTTGTTCGGTACGTCGAAGGCGATGTCCTTGGCGTGGCCGCTGGCCGGTGGCACGCCCGGGAGCGTGTGCTGATTAAAGGTGGCCGGATTGCCATGTGCCGTGGCCATGACCACCGCGCCTTCGCGGAACGTGACGGTGGCCGAGTCGGACATCAGTTCGCCCTGCGGTACCTGCACCTGCACGTGTCCGGTCAGGTACCAGGTGGCGTCTTTGACATCCAGAGCGGCGGCCTCAGCCTTGTCGGCGTGGATTGTATTCATGCCCTGGACCAGCACGGCATCGAGCACCACGACGTGGTTGGGCTGGAAGCTGCCGGTAATCTTGGAGGCATCGAGGTCCCAACCGGACATCTGCGTGTGCACCGTGTCAGCGCCGAGCGCCGCAGCGCAGCTGGCGAGCGCGAGCAATACAGCACTAAGGCGCGATGTGGCCATGAACACTCGCCGGCAAAATAATATCGTGCGTTTTAAGGTTGGCCTGCAGCCCCACGCTGTTCAGATGCGCCTTGTCCCAATCGGCGGTCACCGGATCGCTCGTGTTGATGATCTGCGTTGGCATATCAAAGCCCAGTTGCTCGGTGTGCAGCAGGAGCGGTGCGACGCCGGTGCGATCGCCGCGCGCATTGACGTTGCCGTACAGCTCCACGTGATCGGCCGCCGGTGGCAACTGCCCGCGCAGCGCATGCACGCTCCAGCGATTATCGGCATCCACCTGGTCGGTGAAATCCGGATCCGTGACCTCAATTGGCTCGCCGGTCTCTGGCTGGCTGATGCGCGTGGCATGCAGCGTATAGAGCGGCTCGCCGTTATCGCCAGTCTGGATCAGTACCGCATCGGTGGCGGCGAAGCCCGGCTGGGGTGCACTCAACGGATTGGCCGCGGCCGTGGTTTCCTCGGACTCGGGCGTGCGGATGAACAACCAGAAGATGGCTGTAATCGCCAGTATGGTGGCCAGCATCAGGGGCCGGCGCATCATCGCCTGTCACCCGCATGGGCGCTTAGGATCCAGTCGCACACTTCGCGCACGGCGCCGGCGCCGCCACCCAAGTGAGTCTGGCGGTGTGCCGCGCGGCGCGCATCGGCGTGCGCGTTCGCGACCGCAAAGGCGATGCCGACGCGCTGCATCACGGGCACATCCGGCGTGTCATCGCCCACACAGACGCATTCGTGCGCCGCGATGCCCAGCCGCTTGATCAGCTGCTCAAATGCACGCGCCTTATCGGCAATGCCCTGGTGCACCTCGCGGATGCCAAGTTCCCGGCAGCGACGTGCAACGGCTGCCGAGCGGCGGCCCGAGATCACCGCAGTCTGCACGCCGGCACGATGCAAGGCCTGGATGCCATAGCCATCGTGCACGTGAAACACCTTGAGCTGCTCGCCGCGAGCGCCGTAGTAGAGCCGGCCATCGGTGAGTACGCCGTCCACATCGAGCAGCAGCAGACGGATCGATTTGGGTGCTGCAGCGCGTGCCATGATCGCTACACCACGCGCGCGCGCATCAGATCATGAACGTTGAGCGCACCAATCAGCCGATGCTCGGCATCGACGACCAGCAGGGCGGTGATGCGGTGCTCTTCCATGACATGGGCTGCGGCCGCGGCCAGTTCGCGCGCGCCGATCGTGCGGCCACCGCTGGTCATGACTTGCTGCATCGTTGTCGTATGCACATCCAGGCGCCGATCGAGCGCGCGCCGCAGATCGCCGTCGGTAAATACGCCGAGCACCCGACCACTGCTGTCGGTGATCGCGGTCAGCCCCAGGCCCTTGCGGCTCATCTCGACCAGGCCTGCGGCCAGCGTGGTGTCGGGTCGCACCTGCGGCAGCGCTTCGCCCTGGCGCATCAGATCCTCAACGCGCAGCAGCAGCCGGCGGCCCAGATCCCCGCCCGGATGGGAGCGGGCAAAGTCCTCGGCCGAAAATCCGCGGGCCTCCAGGACCGCCACGGCCAGGGCATCACCCATCGCCAGGGCGACCGTGGTGCTGGCGGTGGGGGCAAGATTGTGCGGACAGGCTTCCAGTTCGACACCGACATCGAGGGCGACATCGGCGGCCTGGGCGAGAGTCGAGGTGTTGCTACCGGTCAGCGCCAGCAACGGGATGCCAAGGCGCTTCAGGTGCGGCAGGAGTGTCAGGATCTCGGCTGTCTCGCCGGAATTGGACAGGGCGACCAGCATGTCCTGCTCGGTGATCATGCCCAGATCGCCGTGGCCGGCTTCGGCCGGATGCAGGAAAAAGGCCGGTGTTCCTGTGCTGGCGAGCGTAGCGGCGATTTTGCCGGCAATGTGTCCGGACTTGCCCATGCCGCTGACCACGACCCGCCCGCGACAGGCCAGGAGCAGGCGGCAGGCAGCCGCGAAGGCATGATCCAGGCGCCGACTTAAGGCAGCCAGACCGGCCTCCTCGATATCGAGCGCCCGCCGCCCGGCCTCCAGCAGGGCCGCTTCGCTGCTGCGATCTGCCGACACCGGGCTCATTTTGCGTCCGCCGTAGGTATGATTGCGCCCCCCGCAGTGGCTCGTGGCTTTCGGCCCCGTGGGTGGGGAGCCGCAGTGCTCATCATATCGCGGCGACTGGGGTTCTGCGGGAGATAGCAGGCTGCGAAGCCCGCCGTCCGGAGGCGGTTAATTTATGATGGGAGCCGGGGAACCTTTTTGATACGCCCGCACACGGAAGATAAGGTTAGGTAGTCCATGCATCCTGAACAGGTCGCCGAACTGATCCGCGCCGCGCTGCCGGGCGCACGTGTCGAGGTACGCTCGGAGGATCAGACGCATTTTGAGGCGTTGATCATCAGCGCCGAGTTTGCCGGGCAACGTCCAATTGCGCGCCACCAGCGCATCTATGGCGCCCTGGGCGAGCGTGTGGGACGTGAAATCCATGCCTTGTCCATCGAAGCTCATACACCCGAGGAATGGACGGCGCGGCGCGCGGGTTAGCAAGCCAACAGGCACAGCGCAAATCTACGGCCCTTCGCCAAGGAAATATCGCATTGGACATTCTGCAGATCACTGGTGGTAAACCGCTCGAGGGCGAGGTGCGCATTTCGGGCGCCAAGAACGCCACGCTGCCGATCCTGGCTGGCGCCCTGCTGGTTAACGGGCCAGTGACGATCGCCAATGTGCCGCATCTTCAGGATGTCACAACCATGATCGAGCTGCTGGGGCTCATGGGCGTGACCGTGACCATCGATGAGAAGATGCGCATCGAGGTCGATCCAAGTTCGATCCGCGAGTGCTTTGCACCCTACGAGCTAGTCAAGACGATGCGGGCCTCGATCCTGGTCCTCGGGCCGCTCCTGGCGCGTTACGGGCGGGCCGATGTTTCGCTGCCCGGCGGTTGCGCGATTGGTGCGCGGCCAGTGAACATTCACGTGGCAGGCCTGCAGGCCATGGGCGCCGACATTCATATCGAGGGCGGCTACATCAAGGCGCGGGCCGAGCGTCTGCATGGCGCGCGACTAGTGCTCGATACCGTGACGGTCACGGGCACTGAGAATCTGATGATGGCCGCGACGCTCGCCGAGGGCGAGACCGTGCTGGAGAATGCCGCGCGCGAACCCGAAGTGGTGGATCTGGCCGATTTCCTGATCGCCTGCGGTGCCAAGATTCACGGCGCCGGGACGGATCGGATCGTGATCCAGGGGGTCAAAGAACTACACAGCGCCACCTACAGCGTGCTGCCCGATCGTATCGAGGCCGGCACCTACCTGGTAGCCGGTGCCATCACCAGCGGACACGTGCGCCTGAAGAACACGCGCGCCGAACATCTGGATGCAGTACTCAACAAGCTTGAGGAAGCCGGCGCCACGGTGGGGCGCGGCGATACTTGGGTGGAACTGGATATGCGCGGTCGCCGACCCAAGTCGGTGGATGTGCGTACCGCACCCTATCCGGCTTTCCCAACTGACATGCAGGCCCAGTTTGCGGCGCTCGATACGGTGGCCAATGGAGTGGGCACGGTAGTCGAGACGATCTTCGAGAATCGCTTCATGCACATGCTCGAGATGCGCCGCATGGGCGCCGAGATCCGCCTCGAGGGCAACACGGCCATCATCCACGGGATCAAGAACCTGACCGCAGCGCCGGTGATGGCCACTGACCTGCGTGCCTCGGCGAGTCTGGTGCTGGCCGGGCTGGTGGCCGAAGGGCGCACCGACATCGAGCGCATCTATCACATCGATCGCGGCTACGAAGCGATTGAAGAGAAGCTCGCCCAGCTCGGAGCGCAGATCCGGCGCGTGCCGAGTTAGCTGGCCCGGGGGCTCTCGGCCACTTTCAGCGCGAGATTCTGCGTCTGCGTGCCGCGCAGCAGCTGCAGGTGCACTGGCGTGCCGGGCTTGATATCCGCAATCCGCTCGAGTGCTTCCTGCCAGTTGCGCACATCGTGCCCATCAACCTGCAGGATCACATCGCCGGTCTGGATACCGGCGCTGACCGCGGGGCTATCGCGGTACATGTTGGTCACGACCGCGCCGCCGCGCTGCAGCCCGACCTCGCGCGCCTGCTCATCGCTTAAGTATTCACCGACAACGCCGATCCAGCCGCGAATGACGCGGCCATGATCCAGGATCTGCTGCAGCACCCCGCGTACCATGTTGACCGGGATTGCAAAGCCGATGCCTTCAACGCCAGTGGTATCCGAGTTCTTGGCAATCACCGCCGTGTTGATGCCAATGAGCTCGCCCTGGGCATTGATGAGTGCGCCACCGGAATTGCCTTCGTTGATGGCTGCATCGGTCTGGATGAAGTCCTCGAAATTCGCGAGGCCCAGCTGCCGGCGCTGCGTGGCACTGACAATGCCGTGGGTCACGGTCTGCGTCAGTCCAAGGGGCTCGCCGATCGCCAGCACTTCATCGCCCACCTGCAGATGATCGGAGCGCCCGAGCGGCATCACCGGCAGGTTCTTCAGGTTGATCGAGAGCACTGCCAGATCGGTGTCCGGGTCCCGGCCGACAATCGTGGCGCGGGTCAGGCGCCCATCGGCCAGCAGCACCGAGACGTCGGTGGCGTTGGCAATGACGTGGTTGTTGGTCACGACGTGACCGGCTGCATCAATAATGACTCCCGAGCCCAGTGACTGCTGTACGCGATTGCGCTCGAGTGTTCCGAAGTCGCCGAAGAACTGTTGCAGAGCCGAGGGCCGGACCTGCTCGTGCACCACGCTGCGCGTGTAGATATTCACCACCGCTGGCGCAGCGCGATGCACCGCGGCCGCGAAGGAGTGCATCAGTTGTGGATCCGGGGCGGCCGGCGCATCGGCCGTGGTTGCTAGTGAGGCGGCCGGCACCGCAGGTCCCACAGTGCTCGCCCGCGGCGGTGGCGCCGCCGGGGTCCGGCGGGGCAGCAGGCGTGGATCGAGCAGCACGGCAACAAAAGCCAGCGCCAGCCCCCCCGTGATTGCCCCGGTCAGGAACACCGCGCTGTGCCGAATTTGCTGTAGCTTCATCCGCAATCTCTACTCGCCCGCCAACGCTCCCTGGATGCCCCAGGGTGGCCATGATCTGCCCGTCCTAGAGTCGCAGGCGAGCTTTTTGGGATGTGTATAATGCGACACTTCCCGAAGGAACACGTAGCCCGTGAACGGACGGCCCCGGTGCGGTCTGTGATGGCGGGTGAGCGGAGCAGGTACCCATGAGTGAAGCCGGTTCTCAGACCGTAGACAGTCCAGTTGACGATAGTCGCCGCAAGTTTTTGACGGTGGCCACCAGTGCCACGGCAGCGGTCGGCGTGATTTTCGCGGCCACGCCGTTCATCGAGTCCTGGGCCCCATCAGAGCGGGCCAAGGCGCTCGGGGCGCCCATCACGGTCCCGCTGGCGAAGCTCGAGCCGGGTCAGATGCTGACCTATGTGTGGCGCAAGAAGCCGATTTTCATCATCCGCCGCACCGAGACCATGGTCACGCAGCTGCCGGCGCACGATGGGGAGCTGAAGGACCCGAAGTCATCGGATTCGGATCAGCCGGCCTACACCAAGAATGAGCAACGCTCGCGTCGGCCCGACCTGATGGTGATGATCGGTACCTGCACGCACCTGGGGTGCCTGCCCAAGCCGCATTTCGATGCCGGCGACCCAACACCTTCCTTAGGTCCGACCTGGCCGGGCGGCTTCCTGTGCCCCTGTCACGGCTCGCGTTTCGATCTGGCCGGACGGGTCTTCAAGGGTTCGCCAGCCTCGGTCAATCTGGTCATTCCGCCCTACAGCTTCCCGGATGACAACACACTGCTGGTCGGCGAAGACGGCACCAAACAGGGAGCCGCCTGATGTCAAACCCGAATCAAGTGACCAAGCCCGGCTTCTGGGGTTGGCTCAACAGGCGCTTGCCGGTCGACGCATTTATCAAAGGCTCGATGACTGAGTACTTCGCGCCGAAGAATTTTAACTTCTGGTATTTCTTCGGTTCGCTGGCACTGCTGGTGCTGGTGATGCAGCTGGTCTCGGGCATTTTCCTGGCGATGTTCTACAAGCCCGGTGAAACGACCGCCTTCGACTCGGTCGAGTTCATCATGCGCGAGGTCAACTACGGCTGGCTGATCCGCTATCTGCACTCGACCGGCGCCTCGGCCTTCTTCCTGGTCGTGTACCTGCACATGTACCGCGCCCTGCTGTACGGCTCGTATAAGGCGCCGCGCGAACTGCTGTGGCTCTTTGGCATGATCATCTACCTGGCACTGATGGCTGAGGGCTTCATGGGCTACGTGCTGCCCTGGGGCAACATGTCCTACTGGGCCGCGCAGGTGATCATCAACCTCTTTTCAACCATACCGGTGATCGGCGCCGGCCTGGTCGAGTGGATCCGCGGTGACTATGGCGTGGCCGATGCCACGCTGAACCGCTTCTTCTCGCTGCACGTGGTCGCGATCCCACTGATCCTGTTGCTGCTGGTTGCGCTACACCTGCTTGCGCTTCACGAAACCGGCTCGAACAACCCGGATGGCATCGAGGTGAAGACCAAGAAGGGGCCAGATGGTCCGCCGCTCGACGCCATTCCGTTCCACCCCTACTACACGGTCAAGGACATCATGGGGGTGTTTTTCTTCCTGACGCTGTTCTGCGTGGTGGTGTTCTTCGTGCCGACGATGGGCAAGCTGTTTCTGGAGCCGGCGAACTTCGAGCCGGCCGATGCACTCTCGACGCCGAGCCCGATCGCGCCCTCCTGGTACTTCACGCCTTACTACGCCATCCTGCGCGCGGTACCTAACCAGCGCATTGGCGCACTGCTGCTGCTGATCGCAGTGCTGTCCTTCTTCTTCCTGCCGTGGCTGGATCGCTCGCCGGTCAGGTCGATTCGCTATCGCGGCTGGATCTTCAAGAGCTTCCTTACGGTCTTCACGATCTCGTTCCTGGCCCTGATGTGGCTCGGATTGCAGGAAGTGAGCACGCTGTATGTGTGGTTGGCGCGGATCTTCGCGATCGGCTACTTCTCCTTCTTCTGGCTGATGCCGTGGTACTCGCGCTGGGATCCAGTCAAGCCTGTTCCAGAGAGGGTCACCTACCATGCTTAAGCTCGCCAGTCTCGTCGCCATCCTGCTGGTGCCGTCGCTGTCGATGGCGGCTGAGGGCGCTGCCGAGCCTGCGGCGCCACTCGATTACCAGGCCTGGCATGCGCACAACGACGTCGCCAATCTCTCATCGCTGCAGCGCGGTGCGCGTAATTTCATGAATTACTGCGTCGGTTGTCACTCGCTCAAGTACCTGCGCTATTCGCGCCTCGGGACCGATCTGAAGATCCCGGACAAGGAGCTGCAGGAGTACCTGATCGGCCCCGGCGAGACCAAGGCCGACTACATCGGCACCAGCCTCAAGGCGGCCGATGGCATTGCCTGGTTTGGCAAGCAGCCGCCCGACCTGTCGCTGATCGTGCGCGCCCGCGAGGGCTCGGACTACGTCTACAAGTTCCTGAAGACCTTCTACATCGATACCAGCCGGCCGACACGCACCAACAATCTGATGCTCGCCAACGCGGCGATGCCCGCGGTGCTCTCCGAGCTCCAGGGTGTGCAGGAGGCGGTGTTCAGGGACGAGGTGGTTGATGGGGCGAACACCAAGGTGTTCGACCATTTCGTGCTCGCAAGCCCCGGACAGATGACGCCGGCCGAGTACGATGATTTCGTGCGCGATACCGTGAACTTCCTCGATTACGCCAGCGAGCCGGCACAGGTCAGTCGCCGCAGCATCGGCGTGTGGGCCGTGCTATTCATGCTGGCGCTGACGTGGATGGCGATGCTGCTGAAGAAGGAATATTGGAAGGACGTCCACTGACGGCCTTCGGGCGGCGTCACCAGCGCCTCGGGGTTACCTGAACTATGGCGAGCCGCCGGTCGATAATGACCCTGTTTTCCGCACCCGATGAGCCGCAGAGCCACCGGGTGCGGATCATCTTGGCTGAAAAAGGCATCGACATCGATGTCATCAGCGTGGTCCCGGGCCGCTACCCGGAGGACCTGCTGGATCTGAACCCCTACCACAGCCTGCCAACCCTCGTGGACCGGGATCTCGTGCTCTATGACGCGCGCGTGGTGATCGATTATCTGGACGAGCGTTTTCCGCACCCGCCGCTGATGCCGGTCGATCCGGTCAACCGGGCCCAGTTCCGGCTGGCTTTGTTCCGCATCGAGCGCGACTGGTACCAGCTGGCCGAGCAGATCGAGCGCGAGGCGGACAAGAAGCAGCAGCTCAAGCTCAAGAAATCACTGCGCGAGACCATCCTGCAAAGCGCGGATCTGTTCAAGGTCAAGCCGTTCTTCTTGAGCGATGAGTTCTCGGTCGTGGATGCCACGATCGCGCCGATACTCTGGCGCCTGCGCCGCTATGAGATCGAAGTCGCAAGCCAGGCGCCAGCCCTTGAGCGTTACGCGCAGCATATGTTCGCGCGCCCCGCCTTCCGCGCCAGCCTCTCGGAAGCGGAGACCGAGCTTGGGGTCATTTGATGAGCGGTGCTGGCGGCAGCAGCACGATTCCCGCTTCGCGCCGCCCCTACCTGCTGCGTGCCATGCACGAGTGGATGAGTGATTCGGGCTTCACGCCGCATATCATTGTCGATGCGACCCGCGAGGGCGTGGATGTGCCCAAGGCCTTCGTCAAGGACGGCAAGCTGGTTCTCAACGTCTCGATGAACGCGACCCAGCACCTGCAGCTGCAGAATCAGTGGGTGATGTTCGAGGCGCGCTTCAACGGCGTCGTGCACCACGTGCGCGTGCCGATGCACGCGATTCTGGGCATCTACGCCCGCGAGACTGGCGAGGGCATGGTATTCAACGAGTCCGATCCTGAGATCCCGCCGCCGGCCGATGCCCCAGCCACCACGCCTGCAGCGGCCAAGCCGGGCCGGGCGCGCTTCAAGGTCGTCAAATAGCACGCACCGCTTAGGGCGCCGCCGGCAATACCGGGGCACCACTCAGGAGTGCCGTGCCGTTGTGCAACTGCACCCAGACCCCTTCGCGGCGAATATAGCCCTCGGCATCAATGCTCAGCTGCCCCGTCAGGCCATCAATCACCACGTGGCTGCGATCACGGCCAGCCGCGATGATCGCCAGCGCCAGCTGGCAGGCGTCGTAACCGAAGGCGAACAGTCGCGAGCGCGAGGTGGTGGCGCCGCCTTCGCTCTGCTCCACCTGGCGATGCAGCTCATCGAAGCGCCCGCCATCTGGAACCAGCCACGGCAGGTCGGGAAACTCAACGCCTTCCAGATCCTGATTGGCTTCGCCCGCCTCGGCGCTGTAGGCATCCGAGGTTGAGAAGATCGGCACATCGCCGGCGTTCTGGAAACTCAGCTGTGGGCGCAGCAGGCGCACCGCCACGGCGGGGCCGGCCACGAAAATGAACTGCAGGTCGGCGCGCCGGCGCGGTTCGAGCTGTAACTTGGTGCCGAGCACGCGCTCGAGCCGGTCACGCCGGCCTTCGCTCAGATCGGTGCCGAGCGTAGCGTGGATCGGTGCGCCAAAATCATGCTCATCCGGATCAAAGCGTGTCTGCGTCAGCAATTCTCCACCACCACTTTGCAGTTCCTGGTTGAAGGCCGCCTGCACGCGCGCACCCCACTCGCTCCAGTCCTTGCCTGCAGCCACCAGCGATGCGCCGCGGCGCAGGCCGCCCGCGAGCAGGCGTCGCGCCACCTGGCGGGCCTCATCTTCGGGGGAGATCGCAAACTGGTAGAAGCCGGGTCGCATCGGGCGGCCGCTGCTCAGCGTGTTGAGCGCCAGGATCGGGGTTGAACCGCTCGCGTCGCCCGCGGCGTTGACCTCGTCGTGGGTCAGTGGCCCGACAATGATCTGCGCGCCATCGCTGCGCGCCTGCGCCAAGGCATCGGGCACCGCGAGCATGCCGGTGTCGTAGACCTTCAGTGTCGGCCGCTCGCCGGCATTGAGACGGTTATAGGCATACTGAAAGCCATCCTGTACGCGCACCGCCGCGCCACTGTTGGGGCCAGTCAGCGGCAGCAGCAGCGCGATCTGGTGCACGGCACCGGTGAAGGGAATTTCCGCGGGGAACGCTTCGCGTGTCAGCTCGGTCGCGGGATGATCCGGGTAGCTCGTGCGCCAGCGCGCCGCATCCGCCGGGCTCGCCAGTGCAACGCCATGCCCGCTGACGGACAGGGCGGCCAGATCAAGCCAGCCACGCACGATCGGATCGGTGCTTGGCTGCACATCCAGGCGTACGCCGCGATCCTTGAGCTGGCGCAGACCCGCGAGCAACCCCTGTCGTTGCCGCGAGCGCTCCGCCGGATCCGTGGTCAGCCGTTCGCCTGCGATTTGGGCGCGAATCGCATCGACCGGCCGCCCGGCACCGAGTGCAATGCGCTCGCGCACGGCGAAATACATCGGCGCGGTCGGCGTGCCGGTGGGCTCACTCAGGCTCGCCACCTGATTCCAGGCCTGCTGAGGCTGGCCCAAGGCCAGCGTGATCTCGGCCTCGATCAAGTGCCGTCCAATCTGCTGCTCCGGCGTCAGTGTGATACTGATGCTCGCCAGTACGCGCTGAGCCTCGGCCACGCGGTTGGCAGACAGCCACTCCTGTGCTGCCAGCAGCTGCAATCGCGCCTGTTCGGTCCCGGTGTGCTGTTTCGCCGCCTGCTCGTAGCCACTGGCGGTGGTCGGGCGACCTGCGTTTGTAGCCGGCGTGCTGGTCTGGGGCTGCTCCACGGCGGTTGGCGGCAGGCCCATGCATCCGCCCAGTAGCACGGTACAGGCGAGCACTGCGCTCCAGGCGCCGCCCACGGCGCGGCGGGGGACACTAATTTGCGTAATAGGCATGGTGACCGGCAAGCTCGCTCTTCAAGAGGGGTATAGGAGAGCGAATTATAGTGGCTGAGAAGCTCGGGCGACTGGACGTTGTGGCGACCCCCATCGGGAATCTTGCCGATCTGAGCCCGCGCGCCCGAGAGGCGCTGGCCGAAGCCGACCTGATTGCGGCCGAGGATACCCGCCACACCGCGATCCTGCTCGCAAGTTGCGGCATTTCCAGACCCATGGTGTCGCTGCACCAGCACAATGAAGCCGGACGCATCGCGCCGCTGCTGGAGTCGCTGCGCTGCGGTTCGCGCATCGCGCTGGTCAGCGATGCCGGCACGCCACTGCTCTCGGATCCAGGTTTTGCGCTGGTCAGGGCCGCTGCGCAGGGCGGTTTCGAGGTGCGCGCGATTCCCGGACCCTCGGCGATCGCGGCGGCGCTGAGCATTGCCGGCATCGCCACCGACCGATTTGCCTTCGAAGGCTTCCTGCCGGCGCGCGCCAGCGCGCGACGCCAGGCGCTGCGCGCACTCGCGGCCGAGACGCGCACGCTGGTGTTTTTCGAAGCGCCGCATCGGATTGCCGAATCGCTGGCGGATCTTGCCTCGGAGTTGGGTTCTGAGCGCCAGGGAGCTGTCACGCGCGAACTGACCAAGAGCCACGAATCCGTGTATCGCGCGCGGCTCGGAGAGCTCGCCGAACTGGCAAAAACGGATCCCAATATGGCCCGGGGCGAGATCACGCTCGTCATCGAAGGGACTCCGGCCGGCGAGGCGGGCGCGGACCTGACTCTTTTGGAGCGCGCATTGGTGCTGCTGGTGCCCGAATTGCCCCCGGCCCGGGCTGCCGCGATCGCCGCCCAGCTCTCCGGCGCGGCGCGCAGCGTCGCTTATGCCCGTGCGCTGGCCTTGAGCGGAAAATAAGCGAAATAAGCTCGATATGGTTTGAGTCGCTGCCGGCAAGCCCGTATTGTCCGCGGCTGGAGAGCCGGCCAGACAGTCGCTGCACGGCGTAGTCCCTTAACGGGGATTGCACTGTGGGGAGGAAAGTCCGGGCTCGGCGGGCAGGGTGCCAGGTAACGCCTGGGGGGCGTGAGCCCACGGAAAGTGCAACAGAAAGTAAACCGCCGAAGCGCTGGCAACAGCGCTGGTAAGGGTGAAAGGGTGCGGTAAGAGCGCACCGCGTCGGTGGTAACACCGTACGGCATGGCAAACCCCACCTGGAGCAAGGCCAAATAGGGAAGTCGTAGCTCCTTTACGGGAGCTGCAGCGCGCGCCCGCGCGTGCTTCCGGGTAGGCCGCTTGAGGCACGTGGTGACACGTGTCCCAGAGGAATGACTGTTCACGACAGAACCCGGCTTATCGGCCGGCTCTCCTTCTCTTCTTCCTGAGCTTTACAGGCCAAGTGGCTGATCGGTAAGTGATCCCTCTCCAGCGAGGGTCGACCGAGGCCCCAAAACGCGCGTAAGTCGTTGTGGATATGGAGAAAATTACAGGTCCGGGCCATTGACATAAGCGCGGCGCGATTCCTATAGTGGCGGGAAGTGGGAATTTGTGGGAGAGATGGGGTTAACAGCCCCAACAGGTCATGTTTCGCGGTGCAACAAAGCTGACCCTGGACGTTAAGGGCCGAATCGTGATGCCTACTCGGCATCGCGAGCGGCTGCGCGAGTCGAGCGAAGGCCGGCTGGTGGTGACCGTAGACCGTGATCAGTGCCTGCTGATCTACCCGCTCCCCGAATGGGAACAAATCGAACGCAAGCTGATGGCTTTGCCAACGCTGCACCCGCAGTCGCGGCGCCTGCAACGGCTGATGGTCGGACACGCGACGGAATTGGAACTGGACGGGCACGGTCGTCTGTTGTTGACGGCGGAGCTACGCGAGTTCGCGGGTCTGAACCGATTCGCGATGCTGATCGGGCAGGGCAATCGATTTGAACTCTGGGACGAGGCGCGCTGGATAGAACGTCGTGACTTCTGGCTGAAGAGCGAAGAGTCGAGTACGGATCTGTCGGCGGAACTAGATTCACTGTCGCTTTGAAGCGGTCGACAGCGCGAGGACGGAGAGATTGGATGAGCACAGGCCGGTGCTTGTCGATGCGGTGCTTGCAGCCCTCGCCGTGCGCCCGGCGGGCTGCTACGTCGACGCGACCTTTGGGCGCGGTGGCCACAGCGCGCAGATCCTCGCGGCACTCGGCCCCACGGGCCGGCTCATCGCCATCGACCGCGACCCGGCCGCGATCGCCGCAGGTCAAAAGCGTTTTGCATCCGAGCCGCGCCTCACACTCGTGCAGGGTGCGTTCGCTGAAATCGCCACGCTCGTGCAGGCGCACGGCATCACGCGCTGCGACGGGATCCTGTTCGATTGCGGCGTCTCATCGCCACAACTTGATCAGGCCGATCGCGGTTTCAGCTTTCAGCACGATGGGCCGCTCGACATGCGCATGGACCCGACGCACGGGCAGCCGGTTGCTGTCTGGCTCGCCACTGCGCCGACCGACGAGATTCGCCACGTGATCGCAACTCTGGGGGAGGAGCGCTTCGCGCGACGCATCGCCGAGGCGATAGGTCGCGCGCGCGAGCTCGAACCACTGACGCGCACCGCGCAGCTGGCGGCGCTGGTCGCGCGCGCCGTGCCACAGCGCGAACCGGGCAAGAATCCAGCCACGCGCACCTTCCAGGCGCTGCGCATGTGGGTGAACGAGGAACTGGGGCAGCTCGAGCGCGGCCTCTCGCAAGCGCTGGGCCTGCTCGCTGCCGGCGGACGCCTTGCGGTAATCAGCTTCCACTCCCTTGAAGATCGGCTGGTGCGTGATTTCCTGCGCCGGCACTCAAGCGTTGATCCGGCGCTCGCTGGCCTGCCCTCGGTACCGGCCGCGGCGCGGCCGCTGTTGCGCCTCGTCGGTCGCAAGCAGCGGGCCAGCGACGCTGAAGTGGCTGAGAACGTGCGCTCACGCAGTGCTCTGCTGCGCGTGGCTGAGCGACTCGGTGGGGCAGGCACCTGATGCGTTTGATATCGCCCAAGATGCTCTGGATCCTGACTCCACTGCTGTGGGCTACGGTGCTCGGCTCAGCGGCCGCGACGATCTACTGCAAGCACCGCGCGCGCGAGTTGTTCGTGGAACTCGAGCAGCTCAACTCCGGTCGTGACGAGCTCGATGCCGAATGGGGCCGGCTGCAGCTCGAGCAGAGCGCCTGGTCTACTTATGCCTATGTGGAGCGCGTCGCCGATACGCACCTGCACATGAGCATCCCGGCTTCGCGCGAAATCCAGAACGCGCCGCCATGAAAATACCCAAGAACATCGGCGGCTCAGGCACCAAGTCGGCGCGGCCGACAGCGTTTCGGCTGCGGCTGCTGACGCTGTTCGTGCTGATGGCGGCCGCGGCGCTGACGCTGGTGGTGCGTGCCGTTGAACTGCAATTGGTGAATCACGAATTCCTGACCAACCAGGGCAATCAGCGCTCGACTCGCGTGGTGGCGATTGCTGCGCACCGCGGCATGATCACTGATCGCTGGGGCGAACCGCTGGCGGTGAGCACGCCGGTGGATTCGGTGTGGGTCAATCCCAAGGATGTGCTGGCGAGCGCCGAATACGTACCGGTGCTGGCGCGCATGCTCAGCGAAGATCGCGGCGAGCTGCTGCGACACCTGAGTACCGAGGTCGATCGCGACAGCTATCGCATTGCGCGCGGCGTCGAACCGACCGAAGCATTCAAGATCAAGCAGCTCGGCATCGAGGGCCTGAACCTGACGCGCGAGTATCGCCGTTATTACCCGGCCAGCGAAGTCACCGGGCATCTGCTCGGCTTTACCGACGCGGAAGACACGGGTCAGGAAGGCGTGGAGCTTGCCTACGATCACTGGCTGGGCGGCGAGGATGGCGCCAAGCGCGTAATACAGGACAAGGACGGGCGCAAAGTCGAGGACATCGAGAGCATCCGCGCGGTGCGTCCGGGGCGCGACCTGGCACTGAGCATCGATCTTCGCATCCAGTACATGGCCTATCGCGAGCTCAAGGCCGCGGTGCGCGACAACCACGCGCAATCTGGATCGGCCGTGATCATGGATGTGCAGACCGGCGAAGTGCTGGCGATGGTCAACCAGCCGGCCTTCAATCCGAACGATCGCAGCCAGCTCGACGCCGGGGTCTATCGCAATCGCGCGGTCACTGATCTGTTCGAGCCGGGCTCGAGCATCAAACCGTTCGTGGTTGCCGCAGGCCTGGCCTCTGGCCGCTACAACGCCACCAGCCTGATCGATACCAACCCGGGTTCAATCAAGGTGGGTGTCAAGACTTTCTCCGACGAGCACAACCTCGGTGTCATACCGCTGGCCACGATCCTGGCGAAATCCTCAAACGTCGGTATGGCGCTGCTCGCCTTGTCGCTCGAACCGCGTCAGATCTGGTCGACGCTCAACAGCTTGGGCTTCGGGCTGGTTTCGGCCAGCGGCTACCCCGGAGAGTCGGCGGGGCAGCTCTCGGACTTCTCGCATTGGCGCGATATCAGTATCGCGACGCTCTCGCACGGCTATGGCCTGCAGGTCACGCCGCTCCAGCTGGCGCAGGCCTACGCCACCATCGGCGCCCTGGGGGTGCGCCGTCCGGTCTCGCTGCAGCGTGTCGACGGCGCCGTGCCGGGGCAGCGGGTCCTCGATGAGAGCGTGTGTCGCACACTGCTGCATATGCTCGAGTCGGTGGTGACGCAGGATGGCACCGGCGTGCAGGCGCAGATCCCGGGCTACCGCGTCGCCGGCAAAACAGGGACGGCCTACATCGCCATTCCCGGCGGTTACTCGACGGATCGCTACTTTTCAATATTCGGTGGCGTGGTACCGGTGAGCAATCCGCGCCTGGCCGCAGTGATCGTGATCGTCGATCCGAGCGCCGGGCAGCACATGGGTGGGGACGTGGCCGCGCCCGTGTTCTCGGCCATCCTCGGCGGTGCGCTGCGGTTGCTCGCGGTGCCGCCTGATGATGTGCCATCGCGTCCCGCCGATGCCTTGCTCACCAGCCCCAAGATGGCGCGGCGATGAACACTGCCGTTGCCAACGGCTGGCGCCCGCTCAAGGCATTGCTGGGCGGCATGGCCGAAGTGCCCGAGACGCTGGAGGTTTCAGATCTGACACTTGATAGCCGGCAGGTGAGTGCCGGCTCGGCGTTCCTCGCCTTGCGCGGGCGCACGCGCCATGGGATTGATTTTGCGGCCGAGGCCGCGAGCCGCGGCGCGCGCGTGGTGCTGTGGGAGCCGGCACCGGGCGTGAAAGGTCCGGAGCTTCCTGCCGGGGTACTGGCGGTTGCGGTGCCCGGATTGTCCGAGCAGGTCGGCTACATCGCCGATCGGTTCTTCGATGCGCCCTCGGCCAAGCTCTCCGTGACCGGTGTTACCGGCACCAATGGCAAGACGACCTGCGCGTGGCTGCTGGCCGAAGCCCTGCTGCGTTGTGGACGTCCGTGCGCCTATCTCGGCACCCTGGGGGCCGGCATGCCTGGCGCCCTGACCGCAGGCACGCTCACCACCCCGGATCCGATCAGCGTGCACCGGCAGCTGGCCGCGCTCTACAGCGCCGGTGCGGCCGCCATCGCGATGGAAGTGTCCTCGCACGCGCTCGATCAGGGCCGCTGCGCCGGCGTGCGTTTTCAGACTGCCGTCTTCACGAATCTGAGCCGTGATCATCTTGATTATCACGGTGATATGGCCAGCTACGGCGCCGCCAAGGCGCGCCTGTTCGAATGGCCGACGCTGATGGTGCGCGTCATCAACTGCGATGATGCCTTCGGCGCTGAGCTCGCCGCGGCGACGCGCGGGACCGGCTCGCTGGTGAGAACTTCGCGTCGCACTCCGGCGCCGCCGCGCAGCGGCACCCAATTTGTCTACGCCACCGAGACACGCCTCTCGCCGACCGGCATCGAGCTGTCCGTGCTCTCCAGCTGGGGCGCCGCGACGCTGCGCAGTCCGCTGCTGGGCGAATTCAACGCCGATAATCTGCTGACCGTGCTCGCCGTGCTGCTCGCGAGTGGCGTGCCATGCGAGCTGGCCTGCGAGGCGCTTGGTGCCTGCACGGCACCCCCCGGCCGCATGCAGCTGAGCGGTGGCGGGCAGCTGCCGGTGGTGATCGTCGACTATGCGCACACCCCGGATGCGCTGGCCCAGGCACTGCGCGCGGTGCGCGCGCACTTCGCTGGCCGCGTCCTTTGTGTCTTTGGCTGTGGCGGCGAGCGCGACAAGGGCAAGCGCCCGCTGATGGGCGCGATCGCCGAAGAACTGGCCGATGAGGTCATCCTCACCGACGATAATCCGCGCCGCGAGGATCCGGGCCAGATCGTGGCCGAGATCCGCGCCGGCATGCGCTCACCCGAACGGGTCACGGTGATTGCCGATCGCGCAGCGGCGATCCGCGCGGCACTGGCCCGAATGCACAGTGGCGAAGTTGTGCTCGTGGCCGGCAAGGGCCACGAGGATTATCAGCTGGTAGGCGCGGAGCGGCGCGCCTTCAGTGACCTGAGCATTGTGCGCAGCGCGCTCGCCAGCCGGAGCGCGGCATGAACCGCACGCTGGCCGAATTGGCGCTGGCCTGCAGCGGCAAGCTCAAGGGTGCCGATGCGTCCTTTGGCGCGGTGGTGATCGACAGCCGCAAGCTCGAGCGCGGGGATCTGTTCATAGCGCTGGCCGGCGAGCACACCGATGGTCACGAATTCCTGGGCGCCGCCGAGGCGGCCGGCGCCGCCGGCGCTCTGGTGAGCCAGGATCGTGCGGCCACGCTGCCGCTGGTGAAAGTGAGCAATGTCGAGCAGGCGCTCACTGCTGCCGCCCATCACTGGCGCAGCAGCTATCACGGGCCCCTGATCGGCGTCGCCGGAAGCAATGGCAAGACCACGGTCAAAGAGATGCTCGCCAGCATCCTGGCGCAGCAGGGCGAGTGCCTGGCTACGCGCGGCAACCTGAACAATCACCTTGGCGTCCCGCTGACGCTGCTCGGGCTCAAGGGAAGTGAGCGCACGGCGGTGATCGAGATCGGCGCGAACCGGGCCGGGGAAGTAGCCAGCCTGATGAAGATCGCGCAGCCGACCGTGGGCTTGATCACCAACGCCGGTGCTGAGCATCTGGAGGGCTTCGGATCGCTCGAGGGCGTAGCGCGCGCCGAGGGCGAGATGGTGGCGGGTCTCGATGCCGGTGCGCTGGCGGTCATCAATGCCGATGATCCGTTCGCGCCGCTGTGGCGCGGCCTGACGGCGGCACGGGTCGTGAGCTTCGGTCTGTCCCCGGTGGCCGATGTGCGTGCCGTGGGGGTGCGCATGGAGGTAAGCGAGCGCGGCTTTGCCACGCACTTTCGGCTCCATGCCCAGGGCGGCACGGTGCCGGTCCAACTGGCACTGGCCGGTACGCACAATGTCCGCAATGCGCTGGCCGCTGCGGCTGCGGCCCTCGGGGCCGGTGCCACGCTCGAGCACGTGGCCCGCGGCCTGGCGGCGATGCGCGCGGTCAATGGCCGTCTTAAGTTCCTGCAGGGTCAGTCGGGCGCCTGGATCGTCGATGACTCCTACAACGCCAATCCAAGCTCCGTGCAGGCCGCGATCGAAGTGCTCGCAGGTCTCTCCGGTCGACGCTGGCTGGTGTTTGGCGATATGGCGGAACTGGGCGTGAGCGGGCCGGAGAGCCATCGCGAGATCGGCAGGCTCGCGCGTGCGCGCGGCATTGAGCGTCTCTACACCTTTGGGTCATTGGCGGCGCTCGCCGCCGATGCCTTTGGTGCGGGCGCCGAGCGCTACATGGACATGCAGCTGTTGGTCGGTGCGCTCGCGCCGGCGCTCAAGCCGGATGTGCGATTGCTGATCAAGGGCTCGCGCTGCAATCGGCTGGAGCGCGTGGTTTCGGCGCTAGGCGCTTCGCCAGACGCGCGACGGGCAGGGTAGAACTCGC
>Ga0302325_10005226_pt1 | contig 29680 bp, 24 predicted proteins | sample Palsa_T0_2_FD_201948 | JGI IMG/M metagenome (GOLD analysis project Ga0302325, IMG submission 201948) | Peat permafrost microbial communities from Stordalen Mire near Abisko, Sweden - Palsa_T0_2 | ecosystem: Environmental > Terrestrial > Soil > Palsa > Peat permafrost | place: Sweden: Abisko...
GTGGCGCATTCCAATTCACCTGCACACGGGGCCCCCAGCCATTCCAACCCGTCTGATAGCCAGGCTGAGGATTGATCAAATACTGCTGTCCAACTCCGGCCGGCGGAAACGCGTCTAGAAAACCCGCTGTCCGCTTTGCCCGCTCAGTGATCGGTGTGTATAACTCATACCGCAGCCCGTAATCGAGCACCCACTGCTGGTTGATTTTCCAAGTGTCCTGCACATAGGCATTTACGTTGTTCCGGTTGATCGCCGCCGGCCCAATGTGTGCTCCGTTGGACAAATAGGGCGGGGCGACCGCGATCGTGTACCCATACGGGAACCCGATCAGCAAACTGCTCAGCGTGTCCGGCAGGGGCTCGCCCACCTGGACGTCGTGCTCTCCGGATGCAGAAGGAATAAATACCGGCGAATAGACCGTTCCACCGCCAAAGTCGTATTCCCCGTTGGGGCTGATGCCGAAATAGGTCGTGTCTCGATTGAGGCGTGCCTCGATACCCCACTTCACTGCATGCTGCTGTGTCGTCCTAACGAAATTCAGCTGTCCGTGGAACAGATTGCCGAATGCTGAGATTACCGATCCCGCCGCAGAATTAAATGCCTCGTAGAGGCCATCCGTGAACTTCACTGCCGGGTCGGTGTAGTTTTGAGTCGGAAATGACGGAGTCGTCCGGGTAATGCTCAGTGATGACGACCAGAGAAATCGCGGCGACACGGTGCGCGTGTAGGTGAGTACTCCGCTTCGTTGTCTATCTACATACTGCACACCGAAGGTCGGATCGAGCAGTGTCTGGTCGGGATTGGTCGTAGGTCCGGTCAGGTTGTCGTAGTTGAATCGACCAAGAAACTGCCCCTTCGCTCCCAGCTTTTGATCGATGCGAATGGAAAACTGATCGGCATCTGTGTCGACCTTCGACGGTGCTGCATAGGTTCGAGGCCCATACGCGCCAGTCGGGTTGTTGGGAAGCGGGTAGCGGGCCAGTATAGTTGCGATCTGAGGATTCACATTCACCTGCAGAGTGTCCGTGTTACCGTCGGGATAGGTCACCGTGTCCTGGCCTCCCCGCTCATCTGCTGTCGGCACGGCGAGCACCTGTGTGGTTCCAAGGACCTGCCGAAACCCCTGATACTGCCCAAAATAGAACGTACGGCCGCGCCCGTCGTAGACGTGGGGCAGGACGACTGGTCCACCGTTGGTGAATCCGAATTCATTTCTTCGGAACGGTGGGATCCTGCCCGGCTCCGCAATGGACGGGTGATCGAAATAATTCCGTGCGTCCAGAGCGGAGTTTCTGATGAACTCGAAGAATGATCCGTGAAACCCACTCTGACCCGACCGTGTCACGATGTTGGTGAAACCGGCGGCACCCCGTCCGATCTCGGCCGGCATCCAGCCCGAACTTGATTGCAGATCCTGAATCGCATCCACGTTGAAATTCGTGAAGGTGCTCCCGCCCATCTCCGGATCGCTGATGTCGGCTCCATCCATCGCGAACACTGCTTCGACACCACGCTGTCCATTGATGGCAAACTGCTGGGTAAAGTTCGTAGCCCCATTGGCGTCCGTCATGGTGCCTGCCGCCAGCAGAAGCAGCGTGCTGAAGTCGCGTCCGTTCAATGGCAACTCGTTTACCTTTTGACTTGAGAGTTTCTCGCCGTCCTTCTGATCCGTCTGCTGCTCTGTAGCCACGGTGATTTCACGGCTATTCGACACTGTGATCACTACCGCTGGTGAGTCGGAGGTCAAAGTAATAGTCTGCGGGCAAGCGGCGGTCGTTCCATCCGCAACAATCGTGAGCTTGTACTTTCCGGTCGGCAAAGCAGCGAGAGAAAAGCTCCCATCGGACGCAGTGGTTGATTGAGCGGTGGAAGTTCCTTTCAGCCGCACTTTGGCCCCCACAATCGGAGTTCCGACGCTGGTTTTCACGAGACCACGCCATCTAGCGGAGGCGCTCTGTTCCTGTGCGAAAAGTGGTACTGTCAGCGCCAATACAAGCATCAGGATCCGTCCGGCAGAGCATTTTCTAGAAATTCGACCCATCGTGTTTTCCCCTGGCCTCTCTGCCTTGTGATTTATCCTGCCCGCTCGTTCAGTGAGAATTGTTCTGCGGTCACATGTTTGGCGAAGATCGGCACGCACGCCAGAAGGGCTACTAGAAACCAGAACGCGTTGTGCAAGCCGATTTCCTTGGACAAGAAGCCAATGGCGGCTGGTCCCGTCAGCATGCCCGCGTAACCCGCCGTAGTGAGGGCGGCAACGGCCAATCCCTTTGGCATTTTGTGTTGCGTACCCGCGAGTCTGAACAAGATAGGCACGATGTTTGCGGCTCCAAGGCCCACAAAGACAAAACTGACAAGCCCGATCCATGCGACCGGTGCGAGAAGAAGGCCACACAACCCTAGAAACGCTATCACCCCACCAAGTGTCAGCACAAAGCGGTTCCCAAATCGGGCTACGATGCCATCACCGACGAAACGGCTGAACGTCATCGCGATGGAGAAGAGCATGTATCCCAGCCCTCCGTGGGCAGCAGAGACGAGGTGTTCGCCGACGAGCAAAAGCGCACTCCAGTCGAGCAGAGCCCCCTCAACCAAGAAGGAGATTGCCGCGAAGATAGCGATGACGAGCACGACACCTCTCGGGATGGCAAAGAGAGGCTGCTTAGTTCGCTCACGATTCGAGAGCATGCGCGGAAGAGCCACAACCATCAGTGAAACAAGAATAATGGAGCTGAGAATTGTGCTTGAACTGAGTGCGATGCCTCGAGAGAGAAGAGCTGTGAGGATTCCCGACCCCAGAAATCCACCAACACTGAAGAGTGCATGAAATCCAGACATCAACGGCTTCTCAGAGACACGTTCCACATCGACAGCATGCAGGTTCATGGCAACATCTAACGATCCCAGAGAAGCCCCGAAGGCGAACAGCGCGACTCCAAGGGCGATGGGCGACGATACGATGGCCAAGAGCGGCAATATGAGTGCCAGTCCTACTCCACCTGAGAGTACGACCGGTTTGCTACTGAAGCGCGCACTTAGGTTCGCAGCGAGCGGCATGGCAACGATGGAACCGGCGCCCAAGAGCAGAAGAACCAACCCCATGGTGTCGTCGCGGAGATGGCAGCGAGTTTTTGCGAAAGGCACTAAGGGAGCCCAGCAAGATACGCCGAAACCTGCGGCAACGAACGCCAGCCTGGTCGATAGCTTCGCGCGCGATAGATACAAACCCTGGGTCACGAAAATTCCCGCTCCCGGTTGTGTCGAACGAGACGCAACCTACGGTTGGCCAATGATGACTTTGGGGCCGGCATTGGAATAGGTCGAGACAATCTGCTCCGATGTACCGGACTCAAGAACGACATGGTCAAGGACTGCCAGTGCGACCACCTGAAACGGCGCCCGAGTCTCAACTTTGTCCATAGTGACCAGCGCTGCGATGCGATCACTTCTGGCAATGAGTGTGCGTTTGAATTCGGCATCTGCCATGTGGAACGCGCCAATTCCAAGAGATACGGACACGGCGCAAGCTCCGAGGAAACATAGATCAAAGCTCAGGCGTTCGGCTTCGCGGATCGCAGACAGCCCGACGGCCGCGCCGGTTTCACGATCGATCTCTCCTCCCAGAACAATGACATTGAAATTCTTTCGCTCGAGGAGGGCGCTTGCGATGGAGATCGAATTTGTGGCGATGGTAAGAGAGCGATCGGGCGGCATCTCTCTGGCCAAGGCCAAGTTGGTACTGCCGCTGTCAAGGAACACGGTCGAAACTTCAGAGACTAAGGTCAGGGCGGCCAAGGCTAAAGCGCGTTTTTCTTTCGAGCCGTGCAAGAGTCTGTGTTCAAACGGGCCTCCACCCGGCGATATCGGAAGCCCGCCACCGTAAACCCGTTTGCACTTGCCCTCGGCAGCTAACGCCCGCAAATCTCGACGGATGGCGTCCTCGGACACCAGGAACTCCTTGGCGAGGGCAGTGGCATTGACGGGAAGGCCGCGAAACAGTCGACTTTCAATCTCGTTTTTTCTTATTGCCCCCGATGAACCATGCACAAACAAGAAATTATCATGCATGATCAAGAAGCACAATAGATCCACCCTTCAGCGGCGATCTACCGTCCCGCGGGTCAAAGCGAGAGTTATTCGTTCCGCAGCCGGTCTTGCAACAGAGATGGCGGACAACCTGGCTCACGGAGTGCGAAGGCACCGCGCTCCAGTGTGGCGCAAGAATCAGGCTGTCAGCTCGGTTGTTATTTCCTCGGCCTCTCCTTCCTGCTGCATCAGCTCCAGTTCGGCTTGGTGTGTCTTCTAATTTTTGTAAAGTTCGATAAAATTCGATCGTTTTTGGTCTTTTGGAGGCATTGGTAACGCGTCCGTTTCCTTTTAGAGTCTCAGGCGCCAGGTAGAGGGTTTCTTTTCTATCGAGGAAGGGACCCGTTTGTCCGGAGCTGAGGTGGGCACGCGGGCATGAGGCGACGATAGGGTCGTTTCCGTGGGACTAAAGGGGCGGACAGAGATGGGTTCGCTGGGATCTAGAGTAGGGTCGGGGGCAGGGCCAAGGTGCGAAGGCGCGTCTGCCGCCACGCTGGGCGGGGGATCGGGAACGCCGGGACTATCTTCGTCACGGACAAGGTCAGGGCTGGGCTGGGGAACGATGGTTTTGGCCTGTTGCTCGCGAAGCCAGGCGGCGGTATCCATTTGCCTGTTAGGTGGCGGGGCGGATTTCTTCTCTGAGGATACGGCGCGACGATCAGGGATGAGGCCTTCGATGGCCACGATCATGGCGAGGGCCTTGATCTGGGCGGAAGCGCTGTTGCGGGTCATTTCGGGGTCCAGGTTGGCGATATCCCAAAGCCTGGCCAGAACTTTCTCGCGGCTCTGGTTCTGCCGTCGCACTTCCTCCGTCTCTTGCTGCACCAGCCGTTCGCGCACCGCGGCCCGGTGCTGGTGCATGAAGGCGACGACGCGGGGTTTGGCTTTGGTGTAGGCGGCGGTGTCGGGGTTGAGACCGACGGCTTCGGCGGCTTGACGGTCGGTCAGGGTTCCAGAAAGGATCAGGAGGGCAAAGGCTATTTCCTGATCAGTGATGAGGTCGCTCACTTGATTTTTGGGCATAGATGCTCCGTTCTTTCGGTAAGTTGATAAGTTGCGCGAGAGAAGAAACGTGGGGTTTCGAGCGTTCCTGAGAAGCACGTTGCAATGCATAAAGATCCCGCCGTGGCGGGATGCCTGGATTGACTCATTTGAAACAGGGATTGGGTGTGACACCGGACAGCGGTAAGACTGTCCTTCGCTCGGGCGTAGTCCGTAAGGTACCGGAAACTGCCGGTCAGGGAGCGCGTCCGCCGAGAAGCCGCCTCCTGCCGAAATCGTTTGCCATCAAGATGCCCGCGCTGGGATTTCATACAGGCGCCGTGACGTTTTTTTGATCCGGGAGTACCCTTCCGGAGGTTACTTTGGTAGGTGCTGCTCGGCATCGCAATCCATGGCCCGGCGCAATGACACGCAGCCCAGCAGCATGATCTCCGTGCGGGGTCCACTCCACTCCGTCCCCGGGTTGCCCGCAACTGAATTCGTCAGTACCCATTCGTACCGAAGATGACTACGATGCCGCGCTGTCGGAAGTTGAGCGCTTATGGGGCGCGAAGCTGGGCATTGAAAGGACAGCCGGTCCCTTCAGTGACTTTGAGCAACAACGGCGGCGTCATAGTTTTGTTCGAGAACAATGACGACGAGGTGATGCGTCTGCTGAACCTGATGCTGACGTCATCGGGCAAACGAGGCGTTCCGCAAGGCGGAGTGGTTTCGCACTTGCTCAGTAACATCTATCTCACCGAGGTGGATCGCATGCTGGAGCGAGCGAAAGAAGCTACGCGCAACGGGAAGTACACCTACGTCGAGTATGCTCGCTTCGCTGACGATCTTGCCGTGCTCATCGAAACTCATCCGCGCCATGCGTGGCTGCTGGGGCGGTGAACAAGCGACTGCGGTACGAATTCGCCAAACTACAAGTCGATATGAGTGAAGAGAAGTGTTGCACTGTGGAGATGAGCTCAGCTTGCAGCCAAGTGCATGGACCGTGTAACCTCCGTTCACCTACAGGATGTCATGACGACGGTAGACCAGCGGCGTGCGAAACCGGGATGGTGCCCGATGCGGTGGTTGATGCTGCTGGTATTTTTGACATCACTCGTGCCGAATGCGGGGGCGGCAAAGCGCGTCACCGTGGCGCAACTGGAGCAGGCGCTGACAGCCGCCCAATCCGCGCACAAGGCGGACGCGGAAATAGCGCGCCAAATTGGCGGCTTCGAGCTTTCCGAACGGCTGACCGAGGCTTCGCTCCACCGGCTCACCACACCTCTCGATGCGGGCTCCCAAGCTGCACTGGCTTTGCAATTGCTCGCCGATCAGTCAGCTTTTCTGGATCCGCCGGCGAGCGAGTTACCGTCGACGGCAGCTCCTGACGACGCAGCGCAGCAGCGGATGATTGAAGCGGCGCGAACCTATTTGGCCAAAACAGTACTGCAGTTACCCAACCTCTTTGCCGTCCGAACCACGAACCGCTACGATGACCGGCCGCAGGAGACCAAGAAAGGCGGCTGGCCGGTTCGCGGGGCCGTGCACCTGGTGAACACTTCGAGCCAGGAAGTCTCCGTTTTTGAGGAACGAAGCAATGAGACCGCCACTGCGGCGTCTGGAAAGCAGGAACAGTCTGGACTGATTTCCGGAGGGGAATTCGGGTCCACACTGAGTATGATCCTGACCGATACCGTCAAAGGCAAGGTGAACTGGAGTCACTGGGAACAGGGTGCAGCGGGGCCGGTCGCAGTTTTTCATTATTCAGTTCCGAGCGCCGCCTCGCATTTCGAGGTCATCAACTCGGTTCCGCGGCAGGCGTCGCTTGAGGGCACGTCAACGCCTGGGGTCGGCTCGCGCCAGGGTTCAGGCATCACTTTAAAATCGAACGGCGGCTCCAACACGGCAACCTTCCTCACCAGGCCCGGCTATCACGGTTCGCTGTGGGTGGATCCGGTCAGCGGGACCATTCTTCGCGCCACGATGGAGGCCGACACAAAAGGCAGCTCCCAGTTCAAGCGGGCCGCGATCCTGGTTGAGTACGGGCCGGTTCAGATCGGCGAAAGCGAGTTCATTTGCCCGGTGCGCAGCCTGGCTCTCTCGAAGGCTGTCGACGGCGCCAATCTCGACCCGCTCACGCGCATGCCGGGAGATGCGCCTACCCAATGGTTGAATGAGAGCCAGTTCGCCGGCTATCACCGCTTCGGCGCCACGACCAGGATGGTGAAGGATGGGGTGACGGCGCAACCACAAGAGGCACCGCCGCCGCCGGTACGTCCTCAGGAAGTTTCTCCCCCAGCCGACAGTAACATCGCTGCGAAGGAGAATGAGGCAGTTCCGGATGAAAACAAGCCAGCGCCTGTACCCGATCCCACCGCTCCTTCGCCTGCTGTTTCTCCCGTGCACGAGGTCGCGCAAGCAGCGCAGGATTCTCAGAACACACCTGCCAAGATTGAAGTGAACGTGAACCGGGCGGTTGTGCCGGTGGTCGTCCGCGATAAGCACGGCCACATAGTGGGCGACCTGAAAAAAGAAGATTTTCAGGTCTTTGACAATGGCAAGGCTGTAGTCATCTCTGGATTGACGGTTGAGAAACGGGAGGTGATTGCGAGCGCGCCGGCGAGCGCCGCACCGAGTGCACCGAATGTTCCACCTCAGGCAACGGTGCTGCCAAAGCGAGTCACCGTGTACCTTTTCGACGACTTACATCTGAGCGCCGCAGACCTGGCCTATCTCAAGAAAATCGATGCGAAAGCGCTGGACGGGGCGTTGGTCGACTCCGATATGGCCGCCGTGGTCTCGACCTCTGGAAAAGTCAACAGCGGTCTGACGCGTGATCGCGCGAAATTGCATGACGCGATCATGAGCCTGCAACCGCGAAGCCTCTACACGTCAAGTGCGGGAGACTGCCCCAAAGTCGAGTATTACCAAGCCGACCTGATTGAGAACAAGCACGATAGCACTGCCCTCGCAAATGCAGTCGCGCAGGTATTCATTTGTGACCCCGCCCTGGATAGGCAGCGCGACCTTAACCAGGCTCAGAGTATGGCGGAGTCCGCCGCCAGGCGAGCTTTGATGGTTGGCGAGCAGGACGTTCAGGTGACCCTTGGCACGATCAAAGAGGTGGTGGGCAGAATGGCCAATCTGCCGGGGCAACGCACCCTGATCCTGGTGTCGCCCGGCTTCGTGTCCATTGCACAGGAGGCATTGGGCTGGGAATCGCAGATCATGGACCTGGCGGTGCGGTCCAATATAACCATCAATGCCCTGGATGCGCGCGGGCTGTACACGGGCGCGACGGATATCAGTGAGCGAGGCGCGGGACAAATCATCGATCCAACCCACCTCGCCGCTATGACGCGTGCCGAGGGCGTGATGTCGGAACTTGCCAATGGGACGGGGGGAGCTTTCTTTCACAACAGCAACGACCTCGGGGCCGGATTCAAGAGTCTGACGGACGCACCGGAGGTTGTTTACGTGCTTGAACTGTCGCTGGACGGGGTGAAGCCAGACGGTTCCTATCATCGCGTTCAAGTGAAAGTGGATCGGGAAGGCATGCAGATACAAGCACGCCAGGGCTACTCTGCACCCAAACAAGAGAAGAAGAAGAAATAGAAGGCTTCTGGGCAGTAAAGGCCCTTGGACGATAACCCGGATTGTCGGGATAAGGGGACGGCTTCGCGGATCGCAGACAGCCCGACGGCCGCGCCGGTTTCACGATCGATCTCTCCTCCCAGAACTCTGCTGTCTGTGCCTCCAATGCTGTCCAAAAGAGCGGCCTTCACGCTGGTAGGGCATCCTGCACGGATTCGGCAATGTAGCTTTTCATGGCTTGGCTCAACTGCGAGTCGACTTCGTCGGCAATCGTCATGACCCCCAGAAGCAGGACGCTGAAGTCTATCGTACCCAGGTTTTTCTGCAGTGTATGGAAGATGGTCACCTGAAGAATTCGGCTCTCTTCCACCATCATCGCTGCTGTGTATCCTTGCCTGCGCCGATCTAGTCCATGATTTGAGGCCGATGGAGACGTAAGTTCTTTGCTGCCGAGCGGCTTAAAGGCTTGCAGACGTCTACCAAGGTCGCGGAAGAGCTGTCGCAGATGTCTGCAACGTACCTCGCGGCTCAGATGAACTGCCATCAAGGTCGCTTCCTTCTCTACCTCTGCGTACCAATCATCGATGCCGGCCTCAGTCGTACGTTCGAGAATCGTGGCCAGGGATTCGATCTTGCGCTTGTGAAGCGGTCCCTTGGCGAGTCGCTCCATGATCGCGTTGAGCAGATCGGGGATGTGCATTGGCTTGACCAGGATCTCGTCAGCTTGCAACAGGATCGCATTGGCCGCAGCGGACATTTCAGGGAACGCGCTCAAGAGGATGGTCACAGCTTCGGGATTCGCGTGGCGCATGGCGCTCACTACGGTAAGACCGTCTCCGGCACCCGGCATATGTAAATCACTCAACAGTACATCGTATTTCTGCGAACTGATGAACTTGAGCGCTTGAGTCACGTTGGCGGCACAGGTGGCTTCGAAACCATGATTTTGAAGAATCGTGCAAAGGGTCTCACGGACCACTTCGTCATCGTCAACAACCAAAACCCTCGCCAGTGCCATTGATACCTCCAGGCGGTAGTAAAACCGCCCGCAACCCTGCGCCGGCGGTTCGAGCGGATTTCAGAACCGCACAGCCGGGGGAGGAGCTACCTAAGCAGTATGATCCTCTCGCTGATCCGCATGCTGTTCACTTTTGCTCACTCCATATTTCGAGAAAGCCTGTCTTCGCAATCCTGCATCAGCGCATGTTGCCGGGAGAACAGGGCATCGACGACACAGAGGGATAAAACCCTTTCATCATGCTTTCATGGGGGGTTACTTCCAGACATGTCACCACGAATAGTGCACTGTGTACATGATGGTCTGCTCCCCGTTGGCCGCCACGTCGATGGGAAATTCAATTGTGCGGCTGTCGGCTTTTGTATGCTGGACCGATGAGGACGAGATGCTCCAGTTGCTCCAGCGGTATAGATGCTCGACCACGCTGACGTTCACCGCTGTCTCCTTAACGTTCTTTACTTTGATCTCGAAGGACTCATCCACCGTCCGTCCGGCGCTATCGACATGAAAGTCCGTCTGCTTCCGCTCACCGGTAATGTCGAAGGCATTGCCGGTGACCACGCGAAGAGTGGCGTCCTTCGGCGTGTGGTCGATGGTGCTCTCGCCGGTAAATTCAACCTGTCCGCCTTGGTCCTGCCGGTAGAAACGAATCCTGCCTGCAGGGATCGGTATGCCCAAGTGGTTCGCTTCGGAATTTTTGAACTCCTGCACGATTAGGACCTTCTTCGTTTCCTGTACGCCGAATTCGCGGTCCAAGTTTAGGCTTTCCGTGTTGACTCCACTTAGCCCCGACCCGTCGTAAACGTACTTTCGGCGAATGGGGACACCAGCGGCGCGGAGAAACTCGATCTGTTTCGTCTCGCCGTCGCGCAAATGAACCGTACGATGTAAATCATAAAGATGGAAATCATCGAATGCTTTTTGGGTAACTGCGGCAGTTCCCGCGCTGACTGTAACCATTTGCGAAAAGTTACGGCCGTTCGTAGGATACCCGGGTTCAATCTTGGCCACGTCTCCCGCCATTAGCTTGACGCTGGCGGCGGGAAAGTCCGTTCCGCTGGTGTTTTCAATGGTTACCCATCCAACCAGATCAGCCATTTCGGAGCCCGTCTCGGCAGAGTGCTCGGGGGTAACAATGTTGTAAGTCGCCTGCCAACTGAAACCCCGCGTGACGTAGTCCAGTTCGGCGGGAAAATGCGCAGCGGTATCCGAAGCGATGCTCCAACGCAGCGTGGGTTTCAGCAAGAGCGAATCGGCGGACGCGGGAAAGATCGGCAAGCCTGGAAGCTGAAACTGCAACTTGCCATTGACCTCAATGATTGGCTGAGCGCCGTTTTTATCAGGTGCGCGCACTATCTTTCCAGGGGTCATTTCCAGGCGTTGACCTTCCTGATCGCTGCGGTAGATTAGAGTCTGGAAGTCAATGGTACGTCCCTCGTACTGGCGCAGCAGAGCATTTTGATCAACAACAGCGGCGTCATAGTTTTGTTCGAGAACGTTGACTGCCTTGCCGCCGTTCCGTCCGCGGAGCACCACCGAGTCCGGCTCCAGTTGCCGGGTGACCTTAGTAGTCGTGAAATCGGTGGCGCCTGCCTTTAGATCAAGGTCGATCGTCGACCGCACTACCGCGAAATCCTTGTAGACGGTGATCGCCGCAGCATCCGATTGTGCAGGGTCCTGATTGGCTGGCTGCGAAGATCCAATGGTAGGAAGGAATATAAGCAGGGCCGCAAGACAGAAGGAAAAACGCATGATTCCGTCTGGCCCGTTTTCGTCCTGTCCCGTTTTCGTCCGGGGTAAGAGCTTCATTTCGGTCACCAACCTTCCATTCTGTACTCAGAACGAGCCCGGGTCCGATTCTTGCATGAAGAGTCCATATTTTTTGCTGTCAGTGTGTGCTGGTGGGTTTTGATTCTGGCAAAACCTAGCCTCGCCCATCTAGTGGTCAACTTTTTTTCTAGAACCTTTGCCGATAGCGCAAGGACGGCTCCTGGGAAATAGTGACCAAACGGAACGTAACCCATCGTAGCTTCTCTCGGCGCAGGTGAACGTTCCGTCTGGCCACCCCGATTCGCGATCGGAATGCTGTACCTTTATCTCTCGTGGCGGGGACGTCTGGTCCTACTGCTCGACTACAGCTTTGAGTTGTGAGTGATCTCTGGCGTATTGTTTGCGATGGAGGTTGCGATGAAGAATCGGTCGGCTCCGCCTTGTGAAGTGATTCCTGTGGTGGCGTATCCGGATGTGGCTGTTGCCGTGCGCTGGCTGGAGGCCGCTCTCGGATTTCGTGTTCGGTTGAGGATTGGCGACCATCGCACGCAAATGTGGTTTGGCTCCTCATGCCTGGTCGTCAGTGAGACGGGCAAGGACAACCAGTGGGCGACGCAGAGTTCCGTCATGCTGCGCGTTTCGGATGTGGACACGTTGTGCGCACGGGCGCAGCAGCAGGGAGCGCGCGTCGTCCATGCACCGAAAAAGCATGTGTACGGTGAGTACCAGGCCACGCTGAGAGACTTCGCCGGGCACATCTGGACGCTGACCCAGACGGTGGAGGATGTTGACCCTGCAGTTTGGGGCGGTGAGGCGGTGGAGATCTAGGCTTTGGCGGGACGGACGGGATGTTCACAAACAGTTTCCGTTCGCTCCTGGGAGACTGCTGCCTAAGGACTGGTGAACTTTCGGTCTGTCCACGCCTTTCCGTGTCCTGGATCTCCATTGGCAAAGATTGCTAATAGTGCGAGAGTCGACCTTGTAACCGCGGGGGGGGCCATGCCAACGCGCAACGTTAATCTGACGGAAGAACTGGACTGCTTTGTGCTCAGGAAAGTCAAAAGTGGGCGCTATGAAAATGCTAGCGAGGTTGTCCGCGCGGCGCTTCGGACTTTGGAACGCGAGGAACAGGAACACGAGGCCAAGCTGGCTGCTTTGCGTGCAGCGATTGACGAGGGAGACACAAGCGGTATTGCCGGCAGCGGCGTATTTCCCCGTGTCCGAAAAACTCTTAAACTTCCAGCCGCGCAGCGTTAGGCAGTGGCTGCGTTTCACTTCTCTCGCCGCGCCGATGAGGTTTTGAACGACATAGTCGAACTTACCGCAAACCCGGTTTTTCGGGATGTCCCGAGTCCTCACAGCGTTAGCTATGGCAGACATCCGCGATCACCGTATGACTTCCCGCGACGCTACTTAGATAGACGTAGTTGCCTTCCTCAGAGACATTCCCGAAGTTCGTGCCGGAAGAAACTGTCCCTCCACCGCAGGTGCTCCACACCATCTGCCCATCGATCGAAATGTTGATCGGTCTACCGGCGGTGGGAATACCGTAGCGTCCTGACATGCCCGCCGGTGCTGTGATGTTCTCGAGAAATGAGCTACCGTTCTTGGAATACTTCCAGGAAGTGGAGACCGCCCCTTGGGGAAGGGAAACAGTCGCGGATACCTGCGTCAAGTCACCTGGATGAGGGATAACGTGAAACGGCACCGATGAGGACAACTCCGGGCCTACACCGGCAACGTAATTGGTAAGAGCCGAGGTAGGTCCAGTTGCCCACCCGTGCGCGAGACTCATATAGAGCGGGTCGTAGTCGAAGGAGCCATCCTGAAGGTACCCTTCCCAGAATGTGCTACCTGTGCCGTTGGGGCTGGACAGCATATATCCCCACTGGAGGCGAATCAGGCTTAGAGCAGTTTCATCATCGCCTGCGACAAAGTGGGCCATCACCTCCATAGACCCGGGGAAGGTTGCGATAGCGTTCGTGCGTTCGGGTGTGGTTGCGCCAAATTGATTCCAGCGCCCTTTCAACGCGGCGGAGATAGAGACGCTCTTGGCCGTCGAATCCGGGATCTCGAACCAGACCGCCAGAGAATTTCCGTCTTGGGGGTGAAGCGAACTCCCCGGTACATCCATATACATGCCAACGCCTGCATCCCAAAGGTAGAGATTGATTGCCGAGCGGACAGAGGCTGCGGTGCCGGTATAGAGAGACTGGGCGGTGGAATCCCCTGCAATGGAAGCCAGGAAACTTGCGTCTTGCAGCACCTGGAAGAGTAGCGCATTTGCGGATACCTCTTCTCCGCCAGAAACATCCCGGCCCCAGTCAGCCGTCATGGTGACCGAAAGCAGACCGCGCGCGCCGATCTTCGCAGTGGAAAAAGCTACCGCGTGCTTGATCTGCGGCCAATGGGAGATAACCCAGGAACGATCACCGGAGTAAAGGAAATAGTTATTCACACCAATGAGGGTCCATAAGTGATAGGTGTCGGAGATACAGGGTGCACCGAACTCGGGGCCAGCAACCGGAAGGCATCCATTGCCGTCCTGGCCGGCGAAGAGAGTATTGAGATTGTTCTTCATCGAAAGCGTATCGCCAGTGGTAAGAAAGGCCGTCAACGCGGAGAAACCAAGATCGCCAGGCCAGATGGCGCGGTCTCGCTTGGCGCCATCGACCAGAATGGTCGCGCCCGAGCCACCCAACTCATCATTAAGCCAGAGGGAAGCGGGCGCCGGCCAGATTCGGCCCTGCCTTGGGTCGATGGTATCCATCTGCACCGTGTAGGCACCCGCGTACCACACACGATTGAGGAGATCGTCATTCGATCGGAACGAGCCGCTGTAGGCGCGCAAATCTGTGAGGGTGGGGGCGGGGGTGAAAGACAGCGTCACTGCAGACAACTCCACCGACCCGTTGGTCTGGAGACCAATGGTGAGATAACGGAAGCCACCGCGCAGGTTCTCCGGGGGAACACTGTAGGTCCCATTCGAAACCGCGGCAGCGCTGAGACTGCCATCCTGGGGTCGCCCAGAGGACAGATCGCTCTGGGGACCGGTGTAGAGTACGGATTCACTAAAAGCCAGGAAAACGCTCTGTGCGCTATCACTCACGGCACCGAACTGCAGTGAGGCAATGCCACCAACCTCCTTGCCAAAATCGAAGACTATGTAGCTACCCATACCTTGCATTGTCGTTGTCCCGCCGCTGAGCAGCTGGTTGGGCGAAGTGACCCCGCCGAAGGTCCGTTCAACGGCTACGGGCGCGAGCGTTCGCGAGGATGGCGCGAGGTTATAGTCAACGTCGGAAACTGTGGCGGAGTGTTGGGAACAGGCCCCGAGTGACAGCATCAACCCGAGTGTGACCAGAACGAAGCAAAACACCAGAGGAGTTCGGGGGCGCACTCACAAAATATATCGCGTTGTGTCTCCACTTGGGTTCCACACTTCGCATCCGTCTCAAAGCGCGTTCATTAAAATGGTGGCCTATCTTTGTTCCTCCTTCAGCTAAGTCCTTTGTTTTACCGAAGGTGCTCAAACTTTGCAGCTAAGTCCTTTATTTCATGAAGATGCTCAAATTTCGAATTAATTAATTTGAGCATCTTGCCTCTTCATGGGGCTGTTGCTGCTCGCCACCAGCACTTAACAGCCAGTACCAGACACGTTTGACTCCATTTTTGACGCTGTAAACCCGCCCCGCAGGGCGCGGATCGCCGGCAGCGCGGCCGGGAAATCATTGTGCTTCTGCCGGCGGTTCGAAACGGACCCAGAAAACCGACATCAAACGTGCCAAAGTATTGGCCGGTTTGCTCGATGGGGAGGGGAGTGATCGTGAGTAAACGAATTAAGGTGGCGGACCTTCCGGAGTTCGACGCAGCGCGCTATCTGGATAACGAGAGCTCCATAGCTGCCTACTTGACGGATATCCTCGAAGCCAACGATGCAGCCCTGTTGGCAGCGGCACTGGGCGACATTGCTCGCGCTCGCGGCATGACCGAGATCGCCAAGGCAGCCGGCATCACTCGGGAAGCCCTATATAAGGCCTTGCGCCCGGATAGCGCCCCGCGATTTGATACAGTGAGCCGGGTTTGCGCGGCGCTCGGAGTGCGTCTGGTAGCACAACCGATCCATCCAAGTCCAAAGGTATCCCGCGTTTAATTGGGCCTTTGGCGGGACAGGCCGGACGTTAACCTAGGGCCATCCAACTGCGTGACGACCGATGAACCTCCGTCCACGTCTCTCCGTAAGGCGAAGCGTCCGTTGCAACTGCTGAGTAATGGGTGAACTTCCGTCCCCGGGTTCCCGTCCCGGGTTCCCGTCGAAGTTAGTGGACGTGCCCCCTCCGGCAGGGCCAACGCCGCATCAGATCGGCGCAAAACTAGTACGAATCACGTCCGTCAGGCAGGTAGCGATGGCAGTTGCACAGGACGGTGGCGTAGAAGAATACAAATGATGCCAACCGGGATGAAGAATCCGTGTGCCCGGGAGGTGGTTCTCCTTTTCGGAACGGGATTGCAGGTTTGACACTCGGCGATAACGCTTGCTAACGATCCGCAAGAGATCGTAAGCCTGTTTCCCGATTCCTACGTTCTCTTAGGCCATTTCGCTCGGCCATCCGGCGATGAACAGGGTCAGTTGTCCCTCTTGTAAATGACACTTCCACCACGGATGGTGTACTGGACTTCTGCAAAGGCGGTAGCATCATGTGCGGGATCGGAGCGAAGAACGACGAGGTCCGCGTCGTACCCCTTCGCGATGCGTCCACTGTGCTGATCAGATCCGAAATGCCGAGCGGGGTTCGTCGTCAGCGACGCGAGTATCTGCTGATAGCTCATGCCTCCTCGAGACATCCACTTGAACTCTTCGCTGGTATCGAACACATCTGTGTATCCAACGTCCGTTCCGAATAAGACATCACCACCCGCGCGCTGAAATGCATTCAACTGCTGGGCAGCGCGTTCCATCCCCTGCTCCAGATCGGCTGCCGATATGGAGCCTTTGCGGGACTCAAACTCCCAGAGGGTGAGAGTTGGGGTGAGCGCCATGTGGGCGGCGACGAGGCGCTGTGCGAAGGCAGCGCTCCACGGCTCATCGATGGGCGTCGTGTGAGCTAGGATGTCGACTCCGCTCTGTAGCGCGACCTCGATGCCCGCGTTGTTCGAGACGTGGGCAAACACGGGCCTGCCGTGTGCGTGAGCTTCTTCGACGATGCCCCTCGCCAGTTCTTCCGGCATCGTGAGAATTGTGCCCTGCTCGATGGAGTTCGCGAAGATCTTTATGCCGTCTGCGCCGTCGCGAATCTCCTGTTGTACCCGTACCTTTGCCTCAGCCGTCGAATGGACGCTCGGAATATCTACATGGTTGGCCTCAAGGAAGCTCTTCACATAGATCGGCGTCGCAATCCAGAAGGGTTCACCAACCGTTAGAATCCGCGGCCCCTTGGTCGCGCCGGTCGCGATTCGATGACGGATCAGGTTCGTATTCTTGAGCACAGATGCAATATCAAAGACAGTCGTGAAGCCCCACTTCGTAAGCATCGCCTGCAACTGCGCCGTCGTTTCGTCAGGTGAAAGCTTGTCCGCGTGGATCAGGCCGGGCGTGAGAATGTGAACGTGGCTGTTCCAGAAGCCTGCGGTGATGACAAGACCTGTACAGTCGAGGACCGTGGCGTTGCGGGGAGCTTTGACAGAGGCAGCCAGCCCAACCTCGGCAATGCGACCATCGTGGATCAAGATCGAACCTTGCTCGACCGGTGGCTCGGTGGATGACGGATAGATCTTTGCACCGACCAGCACAAGATCCGACCCGTAGCTCGCACGAACTCCGAAAACCGCGAGGACGATTGCTATGATCAGCATGTTTAAGAAAAGCCGCATACACAAACCATACGCTCTATATCCAGGGTGGCCCTACGTTCCATCCGAGGGAGAGCCGGATGAATATTGACATTCCTGATAAGACGGCCAGTGTGCAGGGGGTTTCCACAGCGCGAACTGTCAACAGTTGCCAACAGGGCGAGTCACTTGTTGACGGTGCAGCTTACTGTCCATGTGCGACTTCGCTCCGGCCCGGCATCTTCCGCTCTGGCCCGCGCGGCAACGAAGAGCCAGCAGGAAAGACTTGCAATTTGCCCAGATTCCACATAATGCCGGTGTTCTTCCTGCTGTGCAAAACGCTAAGAAGGAGGCGGAGCCGGCACTTTCACGAAAGCGGACTCACATTGAAACTGGCGTAGCTCTGTTTTCCAAAAGTGCCAGGTCCGGCAGCGTGTCGGAGAGAAACTGCTTTATTATCGAGGCAGAAGGTGGCAATGGCTTTCTCGAAAGCGCAATTTTCTGGATCGGGTGCAACAGCCTATATGGAGTGTGTGAGCTGTTGTCGCGATGCGAAAGCAGGTAGTTCTGGCCAGGTCGTTAGGCGTGAGCCAGAGTCATTCGATGGCGAAATAGTTTGAGAAGATTGTGCGTGGCGCAGATAAGCTTCCACTCTGATGCCACGTTCAAGAGGCCTCGTGAGCGGAATCTGCGGATACCACGTGCTTCCTTGATCTGGCCGAATACCGGTTCCACCGTTGTCTGTCGAAGTGCATAACGAGCTTTTCCCTGCTCAGTGGCCAGAACTTCTCTCATGCGAAACGCCTCCTGGCTGCGCGGGGCATTGGGCGGCAGAGGACCGCCTGGTAATTGCGGTTTGGAGTCAGGTGCTACCAGCATTTCAATGCCGCTAAGTGCCGGGTCCAGCAGGCTGGTTGTGTCCCAATAGCCCGCATCGGCGGTGATGGTTGTTGGCACCCCTTGTGCTGTGCTGCGCAAACTCTTCACCATGGGCAACAATTGCTGCCGATCGAGAGGTTGCTGGGTCAACTCCGCGGCCACGATGATCTGAGCCTCCGAGTCCACTGCGAGCTGTGCGTTGTAAGCCTGCACGAAACCTCTCTCCCCGCTGTCTTTCATCACCCGCGAATCCGGGTCGACGAAGTTATATTGCCGGCTGGGCGCAGCGGCGTTCTTTCTCGCTCGCAGACGCTGCTTCTTCTCCTTGTCCCGCTGGCGGCGATCCTTCGGTGGCTGGCTTGTCTGCTCCGCTTTGCTACGGGGACCGCGTTTGCCCGGGGGAAGATTGTCCAAAGTAGCTTTTAGTTGTGCTTGTGCTTCCTGCTCTAACTCCGCCTTCGCTTGCTGCAGCCGCTCCAAGCGCTTCCTGGCATTCGCTAACTCGTCGGGCAGTTGGTTGACCGCTTGGTCTAAGTCGAGTCGCTGCTCTTCCTGGCGATCCGTCTGCTGCGCTTGACTCAGCAATCGCGCAACCTCGGCGCGCCAATGTTGTTCCCGTTCGCTGATCCTTTCGTACCTTACCGAGCGCCGGGTGCTTGCGTTGGCCTTCATCTTGGTGCCGTCGATCGATACATTGCCCAACTTCACCAAACCAGCCTTCTGACATAGCCTCAAGGCTTGTACGAATAACTCCGCCAGCGCCTCCACGTGGTCCTGACGAAAAGCAGCCAGAGTATCGTGGTCAGGATGTTGGTCGGCAGACAAATAGCGAAACGCTACGTTATCGTAGGTAGCTTGTTCGATCTTGGGGGAACTCGTGATTCCGAGACAGTATCCGTAAAGCAACACTCGCGCCATCAGAACGGGATGGTACGCTGCCAAACCTCGCCCGTCACTTCGTTCATACCTGGCATAAATGGCAGACAAATCCAGTTCGTTCATCACATCGGCTACGAATCGCGCCAGGTGGTCCTCAGGCAGCCAATCCTGCAGCGAAGGGGGAAGCAAAAACGGCTGATCGTGGCTACAAAATCGAAAACGTTTGCCAAAGCAATCCTACAAAAATTGCCGCCCGCCGAGGCCCTTTTTCGACGGCTCACTGTTTCTATCTCCGACACACTGCCCGTCTGTCCACGAAACTTTGTCCACGAAACTTTCACGAAACTTTTGGGGGCGGATAAAAGACGGTGTTCGCACTTGCGTTCGGACCGTCGCGCAGTCGCCCGGCCAAAAGGCGACTCGATCACTCGATCGGGCTATCTACCCGTGAGGAGAGCATACAGGTGCGCCACCTCGTGCTCCGTCATACCCGCCACATAATCGACGACGACCCGCATTTGAAGAAGCGTGTTTCCTTCTGCTGCGGCAAGCTCTTCTTGGTATCCGGGAGGAAACAACCGCCGGTTGTTTTTTACGGCAAGACGCATTGTTTTGAAAACAATCCGAACGGCTTGTGTTTGGCCATGTTGTAGGGTCGCGAGTTCGTTGTTAAGAATCACGTAGTGCCAAGTTAATTCTTTGAGCATACGGATTTCCTCTTTCGCATATTGCTTGATCTCGACGACGCTCTTGGCTCCCGCGATTGGTGCCACGAGGGTAATAGCATTCACATAGCGAGAAATCAGGACCGTTGAGAATTGTGAAAGGCCGGTGCGCTGTTCAAGGGTCCCAATATATCTGCGGTCGAGAGGAAAAAACCCAAGCACCTCTTTGAATGTCTGTTCAAGACTCGCGCGCCGAGGGGCGAGGTCCGGACGGCGAGCGAACACCTCTGCGAAAAAACTTTCTCGTTCGGCTGGATCATTGTCGTCGGCCAGACGGTCGATGGGGATTTGGCCAGCACAGTAGAAATCAACAAGATCGTGTACGGCGTAAGTGATATCGTCGGCCCAATCCATAATGGCAGCTTCTGGGGTTTGGGCGAACGGGTCCAAGGAGTGACCCTCGCGAACCCAATCAAAGAGGCTTCGTTCTGTGTTGTATATACCCCATTTTTCTTGGTTCCCGGGGTTATCACCAATTCCCCATGGATACTTCAAGATTGCATTCAATGTCGCCCGGGTCAGATTCAAACCGCGGATGACAGGTGTCTGGTAACTATCTTTCGCTACTGCATCGCTGACGGCGAGTTTTGAAACTATTCGAAAAGATTGAGCGTTCCCTTCAAAGCCATCTTTGAGGCCCGCCTTTTTTGCGAGTTTGTCTAGCTCTTTTTCAGCGATATGGCCGAAGGGTGGGTGGCCGAGATCATGAGCAAGAGCTGCAGCTTCGGCTACGTCTGGGTCGGGAGCCTGTAGAAGATCAGCCTCTTGTTTCTGAGTGCTTCGAAGTTTTTCTGAGATGCGACGGGCGAGCTGCGCCACTTTTAGAGAATGTGTGAGGCGATTATGGAAGACGTAACCGCGGTCGGCAGATACAACCTGAGTGACTTCTGCCAAGCGCGCGAACGCGCTGGAATAATGCACTCTATCCCGGTCTACCTGAGGCTGCGTCCGGTTGTCCGATCGATCTTCAGGATGAAACCGAATGGTCAGATTGACCGGTGCAGGCAAGCTATTTTCTGTGCAACCGAAGTTTTCGGTCGGCTGTCATTTCGATGAGATCACTTGAAATAAGGGGAAGAACCGCCGCTTTAACTGTAGATGCGCTGGCTCCGGAATCCTCCCGAACCTGGGACACAAGGTCATTCATGGAGAGTTCTCCACCATAAAGCACGTCGAGAATTTTCGCTTGCACGGGAGCCACTGGCAAATCTCCTTCAGACCGACTACTGCCGCCATTTTAAGGCCCCAATCGTGCGCTGTCCATTGTTTTCGCCGTTTGTTCGTGGTGGGCGGCGCGTCAAACGGTGGGGTACAGGACGCATAATCAACTGTTGGAGCACAAGACAAAGGCCGCGATTGCTCGCGGCCTTTGTGGTTTAACGGATGATGCTGAGTTATTCGGCTGCCATTTCTTCGGCTTCGCCTTCCTGCCGCATCAGCTCCAGTTCGCGCTCGGCTTCCTCGAAGGCCGCTGTTACTTCTTGCTGCACTCGGGCAGCGGCCTCTTCGAGCTCTTGCGAGAGCTGGATGTTGCGGTAGTACTCCATACCCGTTCCTGCCGGGATGAGACGGCCGACGATGACGTTCTCCTTCAGGCCGCGCAGGCTGTCCACCGAGCCGTTGATGCTGGCTTCGGTGAGAACGCGCGTGGTCTCCTGGAAGGATGCCGCGGAGATGAAGGAATCGGTCGAGAGCGATGCCTTGGTGATCCCCAACAGCAGCGGACGGCCAATCGCCGGCCTGCCACCCTTGGCAATCACTCGCTCGTTCTCTTCGCGGAAACGGAACTTGTCGATCTGCTGTTCCAGCAGGAACGACGTGTCACCCACCTCCTCGATCTTTACCCAACGCAACATCTGACGGACGATGGTCTCAATGTGCTTATCTGAGATCGCCACGCCCTGCAAACGGTAGACTTCCTGGATTTCGTTGACCAGGTAGCCTTGCAGCTCCTTCTCGCCAAGTACCGCCAGGATGTCGTGCGGGTTCAACGGACCGTCCATCAAAGGCTCGCCGGCCTTCAGACGCTCCCCTTCCTGCACGTTCACGTGAACACCACGCTGCACCGAGTATTCCTTCTCCTCGCCGTTGTCCGCAGTGACGTAGATCTTGCGCTGACCCTTGGCCACTTCGCCGAACTTCACCACACCATCGATCTCGCTGATGATTGCAGTCTCACGCGGCTTGCGGGCTTCGAACAGCTCGACCACGCGCGGCAGACCACCGGTGATGTCCTTGGTACGGGTGGTTTCACGCGGGATCTTGGCCAACACATCGCCAGGAAAGACCTCGTCCCCATCCTGAATCATGAGGTGGGCTCGGCTGGGCATCAGATAGCGCTTGGTGCCCTTGGCGCCCTTGATGACAATGGCCGGCTGACGCTTCTCGTCGGCTGCTTCGGCAACCACCAGACGCGACAGGCCTGTCACTTCATCCACTTCTTCGTTCAGGGTGATGCCTTCCTGCAGATCCTTAAACTGGATGGTCCCGCCAATTTCGGTCAGGATGGCAAAGGTGTAAGGATCCCATTCGACCAGAGTCTGCCCGAGTGCCACTTGCGCGCCGTCTTCCACTTTCAACTTGGCGCCGTAGACGACCTGGTAGTGCTCCTTCTCACGGCCGCGCTCATCGAGCACCGCGATCGCACCGGAACGGTTCATGGCCACCAGGTCGCCCGACTTGGCGCGAACGGTCAGCATGTTCAGGAAGCGAACGGTACCGTGATTCTTGGCATCGAGAGACGACTGCTGGGAAACACGGGATGCGGTGCCGCCGATGTGGAAGGTACGCATCGTCAACTGCGTTCCCGGCTCGCCAATCGACTGCGCCGCGATCACACCCACTGCCTCGCCCAACTCCACCATGCGCCCGGAAGCAAGGTTGCGTCCGTAGCACAGGATGCAGACGCCGCGCTTGGACTCGCAGGTCAGTACCGAGCGGATTTTCACCTTCTCGATGCCGGCGCCCTGAATCGCAACCGCAAACTCTTCGCTGATCTCCTGGTTCACTTCGACAATCACGCTGCCTTCGAAGTCCTTGATCTTCTCGAGCGACACGCGGCCGATGATGCGGTCGCGCAGCGGTTCGATGATCTCGCCCGACTCGACGATGGGACCGACGTAGATGCCCTCGACCGTTCCGCAATCCTGCTCGCTGACGATGACGTCTTGCGCCACGTCGACGAGACGCCGGGTCAGGTAGCCCGAGTCTGCAGTTTTCAACGCCGTATCCGCCAGGCCCTTACGAGCGCCGTGGGTGGAGATGAAGTACTGCAACACGGTGAGACCTTCGCGGAAGTTCGCGGTGATCGGGGTTTCAATGATTTCGCCGGAAGGCTTGGCCATCAGGCCGCGCATGCCGGAGAGCTGACGGATCTGCTGTTTGGAACCACGAGCGCCGGAGTCAGCCATGATGTAAATCGGGTTCATCATGCCTGCCTTGTCGGCGTTCTTCATGTTGTCAAACATCTCATCGGCAACCTTCTCGGTGACCGCTGACCAGATCTGGATGACCTTGTTGTTACGCTCGCCGTTGGTGATGGCGCCGTCCAGGTACTGTTGCTGGACTGCGATCACCTGCTTCTCAGCATCGCGCACGACGGTGTACTTGGTGTCGGGAATGACCATGTCATCCAAACCGACGGACAAGCCGCTGCGAGTGGCGTAGTGGAAGCCGAGGTCCTTGATGCGGTCAAGCATCTTGACCGTGACTTCGAGACCCAGGTTCAGGTAGCAGTAGTTCACCAGCTGGCCAATGCCCTTCTTCTTCAGCAGGCCGTTGACGTACGGCATGCCGTCAGAGAGTGCATCGTTGAGGATAGCCCGGCCGACCGTGGTCGAGATGTACTGCTTGTCGTACTGGATCGGCTCGGTGTGGGTCAGATCCTGATCATCGTAAGCAGTGGTCATGTCCAGCACCGCCCCGGTGTAGCGCAGGCGGATGGGGGTCAGGGTTTCGACCTCCTTGGCTTCGAGCGCCATCAGGACTTCTTCGGTGTTGGCAAAGACACGGCCTTCACCCTTGCCACCCTTCTTGGCCTTGGTCAGGTAGTAGAGACCGAGCACCATGTCCTGGGTGGGCACGGTGATCGGCTGACCGGAGGCGGGCGACAGGATGTTGTGCGATGCCAGCATAAGCACGCTGGCTTCTACCTGGGCTTCCGGCGACAGCGGAATGTGCACGGCCATCTGATCGCCATCGAAGTCGGCGTTGAACGCAGTGCAGACCAGGGGATGGATCTTGATGGCCTTGCCTTCTACCAGCACCGGCTCAAAGGCCTGGATACCCAGACGAATGGAGCGTAGGCGCGCGGTTGAGCAGCACAGGATGATCCTTGATGACTTCTTCCAGGATGTCCGAAACGATCGGCTCCTGCATTTCGACCATTTCCTTGGCTTGCTTGATGGTCGTGCAGTGCCCGGTCTGTTCGAGGCGATGATAGATAAAGGGCTTGAACAGCTCGAGCGCCATCTTCTTGGGCAGACCGCACTGATGCAGCTTGAGCTCGGGACCGACCACAATGACCGAACGGCCGGAGTAGTCCACGCGCTTGCCTAATAAGTTTTGACGGAAACGTCCCTGCTTGCCCTTGAGGGTGTCAGAGAGCGACTTGAGCGGACGGTTGTTGGCGCCGCGCAACACACGACCCCGACGGCCGTTATCAAACAGCGCGTCTACCGCCTCTTGCAGCATGCGCTTTTCGTTGCGCACAATGACCTCAGGCGCATGCAGGTCCATGAGCTTCTTGAGGCGGTTGTTGCGGTTGATGACGCGGCGATACGGGTCATTCAGATCCGAAGTTGCGAAGCGGCCGCCATCCAGCCCCTCGATGTTTGTAAAATCCGATAAAATTCGATCTTTTTGGCCTTTTGGGGGCATTGGTCGCGCGTGCATTCTGTCGTACGCGACACGTGCTCTCCGCGTTCCCTAGACGGATCACACACGCTGCTGATTGATACCGATGTTGTGGCTCTAGCAGCTAAGTCCTTTGTTCATGAAGGTGTCCAAACTTTTTGATTTATTTTTTTTGGCCATCTTGCCTCTTTCGTGGGTGGTTGCTGCTGCCTAGCGGCAGGTAAGGACCAGCGCCGGGCTCGTCAGACTACACCTTTGGCGCTCTAGAACGACATCGGATTTGACGCGGCCTAAGCGCATTAAGTACCTGCCCCGCTGCCGAGCGATTGCCAACGCGCGGAAAAATTGCGCGAAAAGCGCGATAAGCGCGGAAAGTCACGTTCTCACGTGGAGGATCGCCGATTTTGCCACGAAAGCGGACGCTCTGGTACAAAATCTTGACGGGAGCCTAGTTCTACCAGTGGCAAACGGGACGACATCTCTGCCCGCGCTCAACGTGCCGGCGGCCGTCCCGTTTGTCATCCGGCGTCGTGGCCCTCTGGACTCGATTGCCTCGGGAGGGTGCCCGGAGGCGGGGTGTTTCCCAAATTGTCAAAACTGCTTAATCAAGAGGACGCCTGAGCGCACCCTGTTATACGGTGATTTCTGCTCGGCAGGCGGCGCCCTCGCGGGGCGCGAGAATGCTGCGGAAAGGCCTACCACCACATTTTGATCTGAGAGGCAGGAAGCAGAAGATGCGTTAAAATCTGAGAAGTACAGGTTCTGGAGCGGGATATGAACTCGAATCTCAACAGTTTGAGCGACAAAATCCAGACGCTAAGCGCCGAGCAGATCACCGAGGTGGAGGATTTCGTAGAATTTCTACGCCACGGGGGACAGAATCGGGCGTTGGTCCGCTCTGCCGCTACCATGAGCACCGCCGCTTTAGAGGCGGTCTGGAACAACCCGGAAGACGACGTTTACGATGCCGTATGAGTTCGGGGACGTGGTCCTTGTCCCGTTTCCATTTACCAACCAGGCCGCTTTCAAGAAGCGCCCGGCATCGATTGTCAGCAGTCGCGCGTATAACGTCGCCAAGCCGGATGTCGTTATCATGGCGATCACCAGCCAGGTGCATTCGCCCCCCAGCCTAGGTGAAGTTCAAGTAGGGCAATGGCAAGCGGCCAATCTGTTGAAGCCATCGGCGATTAAGCCGGTTTTCGCTACCCTCGAACAGAATCTGATCCTAAAAACGCTCGGCGTTCTAGACCCCTCCGATCAGGCGGCGCTTCGCCAGGCGATCGCTGCCGTGTTGGGCTAAGTTGAAGAGAGAATCGTTGTTACGTTTTGCGGGGGCAAGATCACCAGCTTGCCAAACGCAGGCTTTGCCTAAAACAGTCCTGAGGCAAAAACAGCCCTTCTACCGGTAACAAACGGGACCTTACCAATGCTTCTAGCGAAGTTTTGGCGATGGTCCCGTTTGTCATCGGAAATGCGGAAAGCGGCATCGGTCGTCCTCTGGCCTCGATTGGCCTGAGCTTTCCGGTTATCTAACGTCCTTGAGTTGTCAAAGAGTCTAATCAAGAGGACGCCTAGGCACCCCTGGTTATGCCGTGAACCCCGCTGCTGCACAGGCGCCCTCGCGGGACAAACCGGCAAACCCACGCTGCGAGCTGGCGTAACCCGCAATTCCACGTTACAAAAAACGAGTAATGGCCCATCCAAACTTTCGCTTGCTGCCGTGTCTCTCTATTTCTTAATGCCTCCACGCCCCGCAGGGCGCGGATCGCCGGCAGCAAAGGACAGCGGGATTCCGCACCACCGATGGGGAAAGCATGTTCCGGCAGCTGGCATAGCCTCGTATTTTGCATAAGCTAAAGATGCATTTCGAGGTACTTTTATCTCGCGACGCCTGGGTTTTATTTTCGAGTAGGTGGGAGCCGCCTTCAAACCCTAGTCGGCTGCGATCGGAGATGCGTTCCCTTTTCGCATAGCGCTCACGACAGATCCCGCATCGTCGGCAGTCTTGCCCGAGATGTAACGTCAGCGCAAGGGCCTGGAGCAAGCTGCGAGCAAACAAACCGAAACTACGATCTTGACGAAGCCTCGAGATTCAGGACAGACGAAGTAATCCGGCTCCTCAACGCAGTGATTGCTTCGTCTGTCCTGGATCTCCTGTCCTGGATCTCCAAACCTGCAAAGAGCCAGCTTCGTCCACGAAACCCTAGGCTGCGATCCGGTCTGCTGCCGTTGGCATCGCGCTAGCAACTCCCCTGGTGAATTGTCCGTCGAAATGCGCGAGCATTGTCTCGAGGAAGCGACCGTGGTAAACAGCGTAAACCTCCGTGCTGACATTGAGGTTCCTCGATTTAATGATCGCGAATCGCAATTCACCGCCCTGAAAACTGGGCTGCAGCCATGCCTTGCACGCCCATTGGCTGGGTGTATGCGTGAAGTATCCGTCGACTTCAGACCACGTGGTGATGTGACCTCTCCTGATTGCATCCTTGAGAGAGACAAGCAGCTGCTCCGGATTGGCGGTGCTGAAAGTGATCATTGCTTCTCCTCGGCCCCCTGGTATGCGTTCCAGAAGGCCATTTCAATCCGCCTCTTGTGGGTGCTTGCAACATCGATAACCGACATTCGGCGTTGTGCAAGCACAAGGGCGGTGAACAGGCGGAACGTTCGCCACCGCAGCAGCCATCAGAGCTGGCTCCGAGAGAAACCTTTTGAACCCGCTCCGCACCGTGTCAGTCAACCCCTGCGGGATCGAGCAACACTGCATGGATGATACTATATGCGATATCATTGCTAAATGGCAATCTAGATTTATCGGGACAGAAACAGGTGAATACTGCGCCGGAATCTGGCTGGCAGTGACGGGTGATACCAAATGTAGTATTGTGCCATTGTGATCTGAACGCGAATCTATAGACGCGGTCTGGGGGAGAGCATGGCAAACAACCGAATCAAGCTTAGAAGGCTGAGGCGGGTGCACGGATGGCATGTACTGCAAAGATCCAGGAAAAGATCGCTGACATAGTCGGTCGCCCATACAATGTCCGTTTTGACGAGATCAAATGGGTCATGGATCAACTAGGTGCTTCAGAGCGTTCTTGTAAACACGGGCGGCTTTTTCGCCTGGGTTATTACAGGATTGTGATCAACGAGCACAATAATGGAAAAGATACAGTTCCCAAATACTCAGTCGATGAATTCAGAGACCTCATGATTGAGCTGGGTCTGTACTGAAGGATTGAGCAGATTATGTCAAGGACTGTCGAAGAGTACCTGTCTCTTCCCTACGCGATCGTATTGCGCAGGGACGTCAAAGACGAGATTTTCGTCGCGCGTGTCGAAGAACTCCACGGATGTTCAGCTCACGCCGATACTGAGCAAGAGGCACTCTCAAACCTCCGGGACAACATGCGAGCTTGGATTGGCGACTGCCTTGAGTCAGGCGACGAGGTTCCGGAACCCATTGAGGAGATAGAGCTGCCGAGCGGCAAGTGGCTTCAGCGGGTGCCACGCTCTTTGCACTTGAAACTGATTTACTTGGCAAAACGCGAAGGTGTCAGCCTAAACCAGCTAGTTACCTCCGGGTTGGCGGAGATGGTGGGGGGCAAACCATTGCAGCCTGAGTTTTCGGGTAGTGCAGTCGTTGACCAGCAGTTGCTTTATTCAAATTTTGGGGGCGCTCCATGTTGGTTTTTGAGTGGACGATATGACATCAAGAACGTACTGGCACCGACAGTTGGAATTTCCCTCGCTTCTGAGGCTTACTTGAGCCAATTAGCGAAGCCGCATGGAAGAACTCGCCGCGAAAGGAACTTGCATGGCAAAGACCAAGAGCCGGTCCTCGCTTACCAGACCTGATCAATACCTCGATTTTATTAAGACGGTGCACTTGTCAGGGCTAGGTATGGACGAAGCGAACTTCAAAGTCGACCGGGACGCCTGGGCCTCTTCTACCTCCAAGTCGGGAAAAGCCGCGGCGGAAATATCAGGTCGTCACGAGATCGTCAATCGGCGGCCTAATTCTTTTGTCGTGCTTGCCCACTACCGGGTGTCCATAAAGGGGGACCGAGGTTCAGGGCTGGTCGAGCTTAGTTGTACTTATAGTGCCCTGTTTTCTCTCGATAAACAGGCTGAGCCTGACTCTGTCGAGCGATTTGCCAATAATGAGGCGCGTTTGGTGTTCTGGCCATATCTTAGACATTTCATTTCGGACAGCACTTATCGGATGGCAATTAGCCCGTTGCAATTGCCTCTTAGCCCTGAAATGGAACTACAGAGAGCCTGACAGAGCATTGAAGGGACAGGACGGAGTAATCACCAGTCGAATTGGTTATAGGTGCGGAGATGTGAGGGTGATTGCTCCGTCTATCACTTCGATGCCAGCTGCCTCAGCGCGAGCGCAATCAGTCGATCATTGAAAAGCCGGAGTTTGCGCTCTGCCGCACCGCAGCGACACCGGCGGGCCAAGTATGGAGGTATGGAGCCCCTGACGGATATCCTCTACGGTCGGGCTGCGATTCTCCTTTTGAATCAACCAATCGACCGTTGCCAGCAGCTCCATTCCTAAAGGCGACTCGAAGCCGTCAATGCGATTGGCTGTAAGGTCGAGCACTTTGTTCAGGTCCCTGGACGAGTCCTGCTCTAAGTAGAGGGTGAGCGCTATGTAAACCGCATCTTGTCCCACGACGGGGGATGAGCGATTTTGTAGGGATGAAACAGCCGAGTGTGGAAGCGTGGGCGAAGTGGCGTGGATTGCTTTCTGAGCAGCTGGAGAGCGGTCAGAGTGCGGTGGTATTTTGCCGCGAGCGGGGATTGGCGGTCTGGGCTTTCTACGCGTGGAAGAAGCGCGTGCGCGAAGCCGAAGCGGCCAAGTTTGTAGAAGTGGCAGTGAAGCCAGCGTGGCGATCGTCATCAGGAAACGATAAAACGATCGAGATTCGTCTTCGGAGCGGTCTGAGCCTTTTTGTTGGTCCGGGATTCGAGGCCAGTCACCTGCGCGCCTTATTGTCGGAGTTGGAGGGATGATTGGTCTGCCGAGCTTGCGTGCGTTGGATGGATCGCAGGC